>Ga0182742_1002771_pt1 | contig 18710 bp, 16 predicted proteins | sample eDN5th37CBELigMG_FD_128880 | JGI IMG/M metagenome (GOLD analysis project Ga0182742, IMG submission 128880) | Enriched Miracle-Growth compost microbial communities from Emeryville, California, USA - eDNA 5th pass 37_C BE-Lig MG (version 2)... ...
CCAAATGGCGCGGGCAAGACAACCTTCATCAATCTGGTTACCGGGCAGCTGAAGCCCGATTCCGGCCGCATCCTGCTGGACGGCCAGGACATCACGCGGATCGGGACCGCCGATCGCGTCCGCAAGGGGCTGACGCGCACGTTCCAGATCAACCGGCTTTTCCCGGAGCTGACACCGCTTGAGTCGGTAACTCTCGCAGTCTGCGAGCGGGAAGGGGTCTCGGCCAATTTCTGGCGCGGGCTATCAGCGCATCGAGATGCGATCGAGGAAGGCTTCGCGATCCTGAGCCGCTTGGGACTGGCCGACGTTGCAACCCGTCCGACGCGGCAGCTTGCCTACGGCCAGCAGCGTCTGGTGGAGATTGCGCTGGCGCTGGCCACGAAGCCGAAGGTGCTTCTGCTGGATGAGCCGGCGGCGGGCGTACCGAAGGATGAGAGCGCGATGCTCTTCAAGGTGGTCGCGAACCTGCCGGAAGATATCGCAGTGCTCTTCATCGAGCACGACATGGAGATCGTCTTCAGCTTTGCAACGCAGGTGATCGTGCTTGTCGGCGGAGCGGTGCTGCTGCAGGCGGGACCCGATGAGGTGAAGGAAGATCCGCGCGTGCGCGAAGTCTATCTGGGAAGCGCTCATGTCTGAAACGCTGCTTGAACTCAAAGACGTGCGCTCCGGCTATCATGAGGCCGTCGTTCTCGACCGGATTTCCGTCAGCATTGCTGCGGGCGGCAGCCTCGCCGTGCTTGGCCGCAATGGCGTGGGCAAGACGACCTTCCTGCTGACGATCATGGGCATTGTGCGGCCCATGCGCGGGACGATAACCTTCAAGGGGACCGAAGTTTCGAGGCTGACGCCGGACAGGCGGGCACTGCTGGGCATCGGCTGGGTTCCGCAGGAGCGCGAAGTCTTCAAGTCGCTGTCGGTGGAAGAAAACCTGACGGTGGCGGCGCGGCCGGGAAGGTGGAATCTCGATGCGGTCTATGCGCTCTTCCCGCGCCTGAAGGAACGGCGCAGGAACATGGGCGACCAGCTCTCGGGCGGCGAGCAGCAGATGCTCGCCATCGCCCGCACGCTCATGACCAACCCATCGCTGCTGCTGCTGGATGAGCCGCTTGAGGGGCTCGCTCCCATCATCGTCGAGGAGCTGACGGCAGCCATCCGGCGCATGGCGCAGGACGAGGGGCTTACCCTCGTTCTTGTCGAGCAGCATGCGGACGTGGCGCTGAAGTTGACCGACCGGGCGATCATCCTTGAGCGCGGGCTCGTGGCCCATGAAGCACCGTCAGCCGATCTGCTCGCCGACCGGAAAACGCTTGATCGATATGTGGGGCTGAAACTTGACGCGCCTGCCGCAAACGCCGGTTGAAATATTATTCCACAACCGCTTTTCGCATCGTCATATTTAATCGATCCAATTTCCCGGGGACGCTTCTGCGGGTTTGCAAAACCCGCTCTCTTGGCGCATATGGCAGAACCAAATCCCGTGCAGTGAGAGCGCCATATGAACACCCGCACTGAAACCGATACCTTTGGTCCCATCGAAGTTCCGTCCAATCAATATTGGGGCGCGCAGACGCAGCGTTCGCTCACCAATTTCAAGATTGGTACCGAGCGGATGCCGATCCCGCTGGTGAGGGCGCTCGGCATCATCAAGCAGGCTGCTGCCGAGGTGAACATGCGCCTTGGCAAGCTGGACGCGAAGGTCGGCGAGACGATCGTCGCAGCTGCCCGCGAAGTGGTTGATGGCAAGCACGATGGCGAGTTCCCGCTGGTCGTCTGGCAGACCGGTTCGGGCACCCAGACCAACATGAACGCGAACGAGGTGATCTCCAATCGCGCCATCGAGATGCTGGGCGGCGAGATGGGCTCGAAGAAGCCGGTTCACCCGAACGACCACGTCAACATGGGCCAGTCGTCCAACGACACCTATCCTACCGCGATGCACATTGCTGTTGCGCGCGAGGCTGTCGCCGAGCTGCTGCCTGCGCTCGACTATCTGACCGCTGCCCTTGAGGAAAAGGAGCGCGCGTTCGGTGACATCGTCAAGATCGGCCGTACGCACACGCAGGACGCAACCCCGCTGACGCTGGGCCAGGAGTTCTCCGGCTACGTCGCTGCTCTGAAGCTCGGTCGTGTTCGCATCGAGGCAGCCCTCAACGACGTCTACGCGCTGGCACAGGGCGGCACCGCCGTCGGCACCGGCCTCAACGCGCCGATCGGCTTCGACAGGGATTTCGCGGATCGCGTTGCTGCCATTACCGGCCTGCCTTTCCGCACCGCCGAGAACAAGTTTGAGGCGCTGGCAAGCCACGGCGCGCTCAACACGTTCCACGGCACGCTGAACTCGCTCGCTTCCGACCTGTTCAAGATCGCCAACGACATCCGCTTCCTGGGCTCCGGTCCGCGTTCCGGCCTCGGCGAGCTCAAACTGCCGGAAAACGAGCCTGGCTCGTCGATCATGCCGGGTAAGGTCAACCCGACCCAGTGCGAAGCGCTGACGATGGTTGCGACGCAGGTCATGGGCAACCAGACCATCGTTACCGTTGCTTCCAGCCAGGGCCACTTCGAGCTCAACGTCTTCAAGCCGGTCATCGCCAATGCAGTTCTGCAGTCGGTGCGCCTGCTCTCCGACTCGATGCGTTCGTTCGCCGACAACTGCGTGAAGGGCATCGAGGCTGACGAAGTTCGCATTGCCGACCTGATGCAGCGTTCGCTGATGCTGGTCACCGCGCTTGCTCCTGCCATCGGCTATGACGGTGCGGCAAAGATCGCGAAGACGGCGCACAAGAACGGCACCACGCTGCGTGAAGAAGCGCTGAAGAGCGGCCTCGTGACCGCCGAGGACTATGACCGTCTGGTCCGTCCGGAGCAGATGATCGCACCGCAGTAATTGTCTCTGGCGGCTAGGCCAGACACATTGCCGACAAGCCTTACGCTCCCCCGCCTTGTGCGGGGGAATTTTTTTGTCCGCCAGGGTCTGGCGGTCACATATGCTATTGGCTGGTAAATGGTCCCGTTTTCAGGGTATTTCATGGGCTGCATGTTCGTGGACCGGAGTGATCGGCTCCATTCAGGGCATGCAATGGTGGGTACCGGCGTTGGAACGACGTGATGCTGAAATCAGCGCAAGTCTCGGATGGACATGATCGGGAGGTGCCCCTGACCCGGGGCCTTTCCACGAAGCTGCTGTTTCTTACCATCCTGTTCGTGCTTGCCGCAGAACTGCTGATTGCCATTCCTTCAATCGCCAATTTCAGCCGCGGGTGGATGGAAGGGCGGCTGCGAACAGCCGCTGCCGTGGCAGTTGCCGTCATCGAGAGCGGACCGGGAAACCTGAGCATGCAGGGCAGCAATCGTGTGCTGATGGCTGCAGGTACGCGGGCGATCGCGGTGCGCGATGAAGGTGTGTCGCGCATGCTAGTGGTTTCGCAGGTGCCGCCAGCTGTGGACCAGCACATCGATCTCGACACGATCGGGCTTACCGGCTCAATCAGGCAGGCGTTCGACACGCTGCTTTTTGGCGGCAAGCGGGTGCTGCGCATCTTCGGGCGCATCGATGATTCGAACACGCAGTATGAAATTGTGCTGGCCGACTGGGGCCTGCGGGCAGCCCTTCTCGACTATTCGCGGAACATTGCCCTTCTGTCGCTCGGCCTTTCACTCTTCACGGCGATGCTGGTCTTCTATGCGATCAATCGCATCATGATCCGCCCCGTCCGTCGCATGACGCGATCCATGCTGGCCTTCGGTGAGGCGCCGGATGACGCCACGCGGATCATCCAGGCGGACACCAAGCGCGATGACGAGCTAGGCATTGCCGAGCGCGAGCTTGCCGAAATGCAGAAGGCGTTGCACCGGACGCTGGGCGAGCGGCGCAGGCTTGCCGATCTTGGCCTTGCCGTCTCCAAGATCAACCATGACATGCGCAATATGCTGGCCGCCGCACAGCTCATCTCGGACCGCCTGGCCGAGGTGAACGATCCGTCGGTGCAGTCGCTGGTGCCGAGGCTGCTGCGCACGCTCGACCGCGCCGTCGCCTATTCCGAGGGCGTGCTCGCCTACGGGCGCACTCAGGAGCCGCCGCCGCGCCTCAGACGGCTCAAGCTCCAGGAGCTGGTGGATGATGTGATGAGCACCATGGCGCTTGCCGAGCGCAGTGGCATCGAACTCATAAACGCCGTTCCGGCGGGGTTCGAGATCGATGCTGATTCGGATCAGCTTTTCCGCGTTCTCTTCAATCTTGCGCGCAATGCGGTGCAGGCCATGTCGGGCGAGAACGAAACGGTGCTGGTGAAGCGGCTCACCATCAGCGCCGAACACGACGGTGCTTCGGTGCGGGTTCGCGTTACGGATACTGGTCCGGGCTTGCCCGAGAGGGCTCGCCAGAACCTGTTCACGGCCTTCCATGGGGCCGCTAAGAGCGGCGGCACCGGCCTCGGGCTTGCGATCTCGCAGGAACTCGTTCGCGCCCATGGCGGCGAGATCGCGCTCGTGGAAAGCGGCAACGGCCGCACGGTGTTTGACCTCCGCCTGCCTGCGAATCTGTCGGACACGGAATCCTCGTCGGGCAGGGGGCGCCAGCACGTCAGCAGCTAGGATTGGCGCTGCGACAGGTTGTCAGGGGAGCAGAAACCAGGTTTGGGAGAGCTACAGGCTCCTCCGCGGAAATCCGCCGTTTCCGGGCTCTCCCGTGATTGAGCCATCAATTTCGGGATGGGGTATCCACTATAATGGATGTGATTTTTTGCATTTTGTTGGCGATGCCCGCTTGCATTTGGGGAACTCACCCGTTAGGTAAGCGTCATTCCAGCGCTGGCCACAAACCAGCGACGAAAAACTGCCTAAAGGCAGACAGCGCACCCGTAGCTCAGCTGGATAGAGCACCAGACTACGAATCTGGGGGTCAGAGGTTCGAATCCTTTCGGGTGCGCCATTTCTTCTTCAATCTCAATGATTTGGCGCTTAGCGGGACGACATCGTTCCAGTGGCCTGTTACCTCCTGTCTTGTCGTACCGACCGCGCATTGGAAGATTCCAGAGCATAGGCCGCAGCATGATCCTTGTCAGACCTACAACCCAAAACGACGTCGGCTTGCTGCCTGAAATCGAGCGTAGCTCCGGTGAAGTCTTTCGGCTGTGGCCCGGGCTGGAGTGGCTTGCCGAAGATGCTGTTCAGTCGGAAGAGCAGCACCGCGCCCTGCTAGGGAACGGCATCTCATTCATTGCAGAAGTGGACGGATGGGGCGTTGCAGCCTCCCTCAACGGCGAGATGACTTCCGACGCCCTGCACATCTGGCAGATGGCCGTCCATGAGCAACAGCAGCGGCGCGGCATTGGGCGTAGATTGATCGCTGCAGCGGAACAGTCTGCCATTACTGAAGGGGCTCCTGCGCTGACGCTAACCACCTTCCGTAATCTCCCCTGGAACGAACCACTCTACCGCAGCCTCGGCTTCATTCCTCTCCAGCGCAATGAACTCAATTCAAGGCTGAACTCTGTTCTCGATGCCGAGGAGAAAGCGGGCCTCCCCATGGGGCTGCGATGTGCAATGAGGAAGCTGGTGTAGCGTATCTCCGTGTACAAACCGCTGCCTATCATCAGCATCCGATTCAGTGACGTACATCTTCTGCCGAAATCGGGACTACCCCGCCGCTCGCCTTCACGTAAATCCAAACTGTATTGCTTGTGAGCGCGCGGGGCTTTTGCCTCTAAACCTAACGTATGCAGTATCGATATCCACAGCTAAAATTGTCCAGTTGTAATATAATCAAAAAGTAATCGGTCATAGTGCATTGCTAATCGTTTTCGGTCCCGTAAATTCCCGGCGTTGGGAATACGGGGCTTCGGGGCATGATGATTATAGTCAGTACTTTAGTTGGCGCGGGATATGAACGAGAGGTTTATCTCCATCCGTCGCGGGACGACAGGGTCATAAAGATCAGCAAGAATGTCGCGGTGAATCGCAACCATATGGATCACGCTTATCTGAGTGCCATCAAACCGCACTCCATTCTTCCCAGGATGCACGGTTGGGTTGATACACAGATGGGTCCGGGGCTTGTGTTCGAACGGGTCCGAGATGCGGATGGGGAAACGAGCGTTACCTTGAAGATCGCATTGCGCACGGGGCGCGTAACGCCAGAGGAAGGGCGGTCCCTGTTGAAGGGGGCATTGTCTACGCTGCGCAAGGACGGGATCATTCTACATGATGACAAGACCTTGAGTAACTTTGTTGTCCAGGAGGGCCCGGGGTCTCGGCGGCTCATCATGGTGGATGGATTTGGGCCATCGATGATGACACGCAAGGCGCGGCTTCGGATGCGGTTCCCGCTGCTCGCGCTCGGGAAGACACTGCGGTGCTCATTCAATCTGAATGCCCTGCTGAAGAAGGAGGTCAAGGCTCTGAATCGCAATCGCAAGCTCGTCGAAGGCGTCACTCTGCAGGCTGGCTGATCGCAGCTGGTCTCCTCCATCGTGTGTTAGGGTGTGTAGTGGGGAAGGCAGGGCGCCGGGTCATTCGGGTCAGATCGATCTGCCAGGCACGGCAAAACGCGGAGCGAGGATGCGACCGGCAATTGCACCACCCATGGGTTGGGACAAGGGAAGCGGTGTGGCTCTATGGAGCGCGGGGAAAACGGGTTCGACAAATGCGTCTCTGAGCGCGCTGTCCTTGCCAAGCCGCGAATGACGGACGATCGGTACGCCGATCAGCTATGCGTTCTCGCGGTTCCGGACGGAAAAGCGGTTTCCACTTTACCTGGAACCGCCCTAGAGGAGTGGGCGCCAGATGGTGGTCAGAGGCCCGATATCCAAGGTTCTGTGCCGCCAGAGATCCTTGGTCTCTCCGCTGCACTCTGATCCCGCAACATGCGTCTGTGGCCAGCTACGCTGTCATGTCGTAGCGGATAACACGTACTATTAGTTGCAATTCCAATCTACTACAGTATGCGACGATAGCGGATATCGCGCGGGGGATTCGGGTGGCTGTCAAGAATGTGGTTGTAAGGAGACGGATCGGATCCGGGGTGGAGCGCGTCGTATACCTTCATCCGGTGTGGGAAGACATCGTTATCAAGATCAACAGGGACGTGCCCATAGATCGGAACGAAATAGACTATGCCTACCTGAGCAGGATCGAGACGATACCGGTTCTGCCGAAGATGTACGGATGGGTCGAGACGCAGCTCGGACGTGGTCTTATGTTCGAGCGCATCCACGATGATGATGGCAAGACAAGCCTCAACCTGGTCGAGGCGTTGCGCTGGGAGCGCATAACGATTGAGGAAGGGCGGTCCTTGCTCCAGGAGGCGCTCGCCGCGCTGCTCAAGCACGGGATAATCCTGCACGACGACGAGAACGTGAACAACTTCCTCGTTCAGAACACAGCGTCCGGCCGGCAGTTGATCCTCGTGGACGGGTTTGGACCCTTCGTCATGACAGCCAAGGCCCGATTGCGCATGCGTTTCCCTCGGCTGGGACGTGAAAAGGCGCTGCGCAGCTCGTACAACCTGCTTGCTGCTTATGAAAAGGAAGTCCAGAAGCTTTGGCTTGAGAAGACTCTGCTAGAAGACGCTTAGCCAACCCAGGAAGAGCGGGTTTCCAGTTCTCCGAGCCGTTTCAGTGTTCTGTAGAAACGCTGGCGGACCAAGTCTTTGGTACCAAGCATTTTTCGGGACAGACCGGTTCCTGCTTTTTCTTAAATTGCCCTTTAACAAAAAGGGCGGCATCGCTGCCGCCCTTTCCGTAAACACTGGTTGGACTGATTAGAAGTCCATGCCACCCATGCCGCCCATGCCACCTGGCATTGCCGGAGCTGCGTCCTTCTTCGGAAGCTCGGCAACCATCGCCTCGGTGGTGATCAGCAGCGAAGCAACCGAAGCTGCGTTCTGCAGAGCCGTGCGGACAACCTTGACCGGGTCAACCACGCCCATGGCGATCAGGTCGCCGTACTCGCCCGTCTGAGCGTTGTAGCCGAAGTTGTCGTCGTTGACGTCGAGCACCTTGCCCACAACGATCGAAGCTTCATCACCTGCGTTGTCAGCGATCTGGCGAACCAGCGACTGCAGAGCGCGGCGGATGATGTTGATACCGGCGTTCTGGTCGTCGTTTGCACCGGTGACGGTGATCTTCTGAGCCGAACGGAGCAGAGCCGTACCACCGCCAGGAACGATACCTTCCTGAACAGCTGCGCGGGTTGCGTTCAGAGCGTCGTCGATGCGGTCCTTGCGCTCCTTGACTTCGACTTCCGTCGAGCCGCCAACGCGGATCACGGCAACGCCACCAGCGAGCTTGGCAAGACGCTCCTGGAGCTTCTCGCGGTCGTAGTCAGAGGTGGTCTCTTCGATCTGGGCCTTGATCTGGCCGACGCGGCCTTCGATCTCGTCCTTGCTGCCAGCACCGTCAACGATGGTGGTGTTTTCCTTGGAGATCGAAACGCGCTTTGCACGGCCGAGCATTTCAAGGGTAACGTTCTCGAGCTTGATGCCGAGGTCTTCGGAGATGACCTGGCCGCCCGTGAGGATCGCGATGTCCTCGAGCATCGCCTTGCGGCGATCGCCGAAGCCAGGAGCCTTTACGGCAGCGATCTTCAGGCCGCCACGCAGCTTGTTGACGACGAGCGTAGCAAGAGCCTCGCCTTCCACGTCCTCAGCGATGATGAGGAGCGGACGACCGGACTGAACGACGGCTTCCAGAACCGGCAGCATGGCCTGCAGGTTGGAAAGCTTCTTCTCGTGCAGGAGAATGTACGGGTCTTCCAGTTCGGCGACCATCTTCTCTGCGTTGGTGACGAAGTACGGCGACAGGTAGCCGCGGTCGAACTGCATGCCTTCGACGACTTCGAGCTCGGTCTCGGCGGTCTTGGCTTCCTCAACCGTGATCACGCCTTCGTTGCCGACGCGCTGCATTGCTTCAGCGATGTCGCGGCCAACATTCTCGTCGCCGTTTGCGGAGATCGTGCCGACCTGCGCAACTTCAGCAGAAGTGGAGATCTTCTTGGCCTTGGCCTGAAGGTCCTTAACGACTTCTGCAACAGCGAGGTCGATGCCGCGCTTCAGATCCATCGGGTTCATGCCGGCAGCAACCGCCTTGTTGCCTTCGCGAACGATCGCCTGGGCAAGAACGGTTGCGGTCGTGGTGCCGTCACCAGCGATGTCGTTGGTCTTCGAAGCAACTTCGCGGACCATCTGGGCGCCCATGTTCTCGAACTTGTCGTCCAGTTCGATTTCCTTGGCTACCGATACACCGTCCTTGGTGATGCGCGGAGCGCCAAAGGACTTGTCGATGATGACGTTACGGCCCTTCGGGCCGAGCGTTACCTTCACGGCATCAGCGAGGATGTCGACGCCCTTGAGCATCTTCTCGCGAGCGGTGCGGCCAAACTTAATTTCTTTAGCTGCCATGTTCAATTTCTCCTGGGATCAATTCCAGCCCGAGGCCGAAGCGATCCGATGTTTTTCATTTACCGTACGGGATTTCGCCTGCCGCTCGCCCACCACTCACGGGATGTCCGAGCGCCGAACGTTGGTTCCGTGGTGGATTAGGCGATGATGCCCATGATGTCGGATTCCTTCATGATCAGAAGGTCTTCGCCATCAATCTTGACTTCGGTACCCGACCACTTGCCAAACAGAACGCGGTCACCAGCCTTCACGTCGAGAGCGATGTACTTGCCGTCCTCGTCGCGTACGCCAGGTCCTACAGCGATGACTTCGCCTTCCTGCGGCTTCTCTTTTGCGGTGTCCGGAATGATGATGCCGCCGGCAGTCTTCTGCTCGGACTCAACCCGGCGAACGACTACGCGGTCGTGAAGCGGGCGAAAATTCGTTGTGGCCATGTCTTGAACCCTTGATTCCCAAATTGAAATGAGCTTTTCCTCGGTTCGGGCAGAGGAAGACCTCTGTTAGCACTTCCCCAATTCGAGTGCTAACGAAGAGATAAGGAGGGTGCCCGACAGAGTCAAGAAGGGGTGCCCTCCATTGGTGCAGCAAGGTAAGTCCATTGATCGTCCGCTTCTGGGCGTTCTCCTCACGATCTGCTTCGGCATGATCATTCCCTTCAGCGACGTTTTCGCGAAGATCCTGACGGGCTCGGTGCCGCTCGTCACCATCCTGCTCGCCCGTTTCACGGGGCAGGCGCTCATGTCCGCGCCGGCGCTTCTGCGCAACGGCATGAAGATGAGCGGCCGCCTGTGGATGCTCACAGGTTTCAGAACCGCGCTCCAGCTCTATTCACTGGGGCTCATCTACATCGCTTTCCGCTACATTCCGCTGGCCGATGCCATTGCGATCGGCTTCATCTCACCCTTCCTGCTCATGCTGATGGGAAAATTCTTCCTTGGCGAACAGGTAGGGCCGAGGCGCATCTCGGCCTGCGGTGTCGGGTTCATCGGGACAATGATGGTGATCCAGCCCAGCTTCTCGGAAGTGGGTGTGGTCGCACTCATCCCGTTGGCAAGCGCCTTCACCTTTGCGCTTTATTCGCTCACCACGCGCCAGCTCGTGCGCGAGGGCGATCCTGCCCTGATCCAGGGGATCAGCGGCGTGCAGGGTGCGGCGATGATGGTGCTGGTGGCGCTCCTTGCGGGCAGTTCGTTCGAAGATGCCAGAATCGTCGTTCCTTCCGTGGACGAAGCCTGGCTCCTGTTCGGCATCGCCTTCGTCGGCAGCTTTGCGCACATGCTGATGACCTGGGCGCTGCGCCTTGCGCCGGCGGCAACGCTCGCGCCCGTACAGTATGCGGAGATCCCCTTTGCCACGCTCATGGGCTGGTTGTTTTTTGCAGAATTCCCGAATGACGTGGCGGCCATGGGTATGATGCTCATCGTTGGAGCGGGGCTCTACATCGTCTACCGCGAGCGGGTCGTCGCACGGCAGAAGGCGGTCGAGGCTGCACAAGGTGCGCAGCCGGTTCAGGTAACGCCGCCCGACCCACAGGCGGCCACCACCCCGGCGGGTTGAGCAACTCCTCGTGATCTAGACCGGGCGTTTCAGCGACGCCCGGGCAGCCTCGACCTCGTGGCGGACGCAGCATCCGTGCAGGTGGTCGTTCACCAGCCCCATGGCCTGCATGAAGGCGTAGACGGTGGTGGGGCCGACGAAGGACCAGCCGCGCTTCTTCAGGTCCTTCGAGATCCTGACCGAAACCTCCGTCTTCGCCATTGCCCGCAACGTCGCGAGGTCCACCTGCGAAGGTCGGGCCTGCGGCTGGGGCTCATGCCGCCAGAAGTAAGCAGCGAGCGAGCCCTCCTGTTCGCAGAGTTCGATAGCGCGTTGGGCATTGTTGATCACTGAGCGGATCTTTCCCCCATGGCGCACGATGCCCTTGTCTTGCAGCAGACGCTCGACGTCATCCTCAGTGAAATGGGCAACCCTGCGGAAGTCGAAGCCGGCGAAGGCCGCGCGGAAGTTTTCCCGCTTGCGCAGGATGGTCAGCCAGGAAAGCCCCGACTGGAAACCTTCAAGGCAGATCTTCTCGAATAGGCGGATGTCATCAACGACCGGGCGGCCCCACTCGTGATCATGGTAGTGGAGATAGTCTGGCAGGTTGCCATGCCAGAAGCATCGCAGCTTTCCATCCGGCCCCTCTATCAAGCCGCTTTCACTCATCCCGACCCCCGATCATCACTTCAAACAATTCGTTTACCAAGATGCTCAACCTAAAAATAACCAAGAACTCAGATTCGCCTAAAGTATTGCATCAGGAGAATAGTTATTCACCATTTTGTTGCTTCTTCGGGGCAGTCTACTGACATGACCGGGGGCGATGAACGGTCTGAGGATAGTTGAAGCGCCTCCGATGACTGTCTGTCAAATCCGGTTCGGGTATTGCTGAGTATTAAGTACAGAGAGTGTTCCATGACGTATTTTTTACGAACTGCCGGACTGCTGTTTTTTGCTGCTCTGGTCACACCTGCAGGCGCACAAGGCAGATATGTAGAGCCGCCACCCGTGGTCGTCAGTCCCGATCTTTCGGCTCCGTGGGTGATGCAGCTGCGAAATTCGCAGCGCGAGATTTCATCGCAAAGACCGCCTCATGTGGTGGTCGATGTTCGGACTGCAGCTGCAAGCCAGCAGATGCGTCGACAGTATGAGCAGCCGCAGGTCCAAGGGCGCAGGCCGAAAGACTATTCGCATCTGCGGATAGATCCGCGGTTCCTGCCACAGGAAGTGCAGTATAACGGCAGGCACGCCGTCGGCACGATCGTCGTCGATAGCAAGCAGAAGTTCCTCTATCTCGTTACTGCACCCGGCCAGGCCCGCCGCTATGGCGTCGGTGTAGGCAAGGAAGGGTTTGGTTGGACCGGCTCGCACAAGATCACCAACAAGCGGGAGTGGCCTGATTGGAGGCCGCCAGCAGACATGATCCAGCGCGAGATGGCGCAGGGGCGCATCCTCCCGGTTCACATGGCTGGCGGTCCGCAGAACCCGCTGGGAGCGCGTGCGCTCTATCTGGGCACGACGCTCTACCGCATCCATGGCACCAACGCTCCGTGGACGATCGGCCAGAACGTATCTTCCGGCTGCATCCGCATGCGCAACGAGGATGTCATTGATCTTTATGAGAGAGTAGGCGTCGGCACGAACGTTGTCGTGATCTGACGCCAGAGTTACGGGGGACGGGCTTGCTTGAGGGGAAGCTGCTCGTCACGCAAAGGCAGCGCTTCAACAGAGGCGCTGCCTTTTTTTGTTTCAGACTACAGAAGTCAGGCCTTCCGGCTTGGGTCCGCCAAATGCCCAGTCCAGCAGCTGGACGGTGTGAAGCACCTGCAGGTTAGAGCCCGAGGCGATCTGCGTCATGCACCCGATATTGCCGGTTGCTACGATGGAAGCGCCGGTGCGCTCAAGGTAGCCCACCTTGCGGTCGCGCAGACGCTTTGAAATATCCGGCTGGAGGATGTTGTACGTTCCGGCCGAGCCGCAGCAGAGGTGGCCTTCGGCTGGCTCCTTCACCACGAAGCCTGCGCGCGTCAAGAGCTGGCGCGGTTCACGCGTGATCTTCTGCCCGTGCTGCATGGAGCAGGCGGAATGGTAGGCGACTTCCAGTCCCGGGGCGAGCTCTGGTTCGGGAAGGTCGAGGCTTGCGAGGTACTCGGTAATGTCCTTCGCAAGTGCCGACACGCGGGCCGCTTTCTCGGCGTAGGCCGGATCAAGGCGCAGCATGTGGCCGTAGTCCTTGATCGTCGTGCCGCAGCCGGAAGCCGTGATGATGATCGCGTCGAGGCCGCCATTGTCGATGAGTTGGTACCAGCCGTCCACGTTGCGGCGGGCAAAGTCGAGGGCATCATCTTCCCGTCCCATGTGATGGACCAGCGCGCCGCAGCAACCTTCCCGCTCCGGCTTGGCGACTTCGATGCCAAGGCGGTTCAGCAGGCGGACGGTGGCCGCGTTGATTTCAGGGTCCAGAACGGATTGCGCGCAGCCCTCGAGGATCGCCACGCGCCCACGCGGAGAGGCAATCTGCTGCGACGGCTGCGGGCGCGGCGATGGCAGGGAGGCGGGGGCCAATTCCAGCATGGCCGCGACAGGCTTCAGCGCCGTGCTCATGCCGAAGAGCTTGCTGAAAGGCTTGCCGATACGGGCAAGCTTCAGGGCAGCGCGGAAACGGCCGGGGTAGGGAAGGATGTTGGCGAGCAGCGCGCGGTTCAGCCGGTCGAAGAACGGCCGCTTGTAGGTCTTTTCGATATGCGCGCGGGCATGATCCACGAGGTGCATGTAATTCACGCCGGAGGGGCAGGTGGTCATGCAGGAGAGGCAGGAGAGGCAACGGTCGATGTGGGTTGTCGTCTCCTTGTCGGCAGGCCGATCATTCTCCAGCATCTCCTTGATTAGGTAGATGCGGCCTCGCGGACTGTCGAGCTCGTTGCCGAGCTCGACATAGGTGGGACACGTCGCCGTGCAGAAACCGCAGTGGACGCATTTGCGCAGAATGGTTTCCGAATGCGCGACCGCCGGATCTGCAAGTTGGGCTGACGTGAACCGTGTCTGCATGGTTTAGAGAATCCAGCTCGTGGGGTTCTTGATCGGCTCGCCGCGGCTTGCCGCCTGCAGGCCGATGACGCAGCGCACGACAACCCAGATTGCCACCACCAACATGAGCAGGAAGCCAATGCCGATGATCATCAGGAACGACGAGATGATGCCGTAAAGCAAGCCGATCCAGAAGGTGCGGATCGCCCAGGTGTAATGGGTTTCAACCCAAGCTTCAGAACGCCCGCGGTTGATGTAGGCGAGGATAATGCCGACGAGGCCGGTGATGCCCACCACGAAGCTTACGATGTAGAGCACGTAGATGAGCTGGACGTTTGGAATACCAGGATCGAACCAGCCAGCCTGCCGCGCAGGAGGCGTTCCCTGAGGATAGTTATTGTCAGTCATAAGGTCTCCCCCTCTAGGTTGTTGGCGAGGCCGGTTGGATCATCCGCCCCGGATTCAGAATATTTCTTGGATCGAACTGTTCTTTCAAGCGGGCAGACAGTGCCGCAAGGGGCGCTGGCTGCGGATGGAACACATCGACCTGACGGCGGAGCGATTCCGGCGCCCGGACGAGCGTAGCGTGCCCTCCGCCAAAGTGGGTGATCAGCTTGCGCAAAACTTCAGCTTCGGGATCCGATTCCATGCGCATCCAGATCAGTCCGCCTTGCCAGTCATAGTAGGCGTTTGCCCCAGCGGCACGGCGGAACGTATCGACCAAACGTGGCCCCATCATGGGCGCGACGGATACGCGCCACACCGGCGAGGGAGTGCCGTCGCAGAAGGGATGGCAGTCACGGATTTCGCGCCAGAGGGCGCGGGATTGCTCGGCTTCCAGAACATCGCCTACGCCGTGACTGCGAAGCAGGCGGGTCAGGTGATCAACTCGGTACTCGACCGAGGGCGCGACACCCTCGATGCGCAGAGCTGTCTTAGGTCCGCCGATGAGCGCGCGATCCAGGAACTTGGCGATGACACCTTCCGGAAGGTGCGCCGCTCCGGAGACTTCGGCGCTCGATCCCATCGCCTCAGCCATGGCTTCGGCGGCCTGATGATCGTCAAGACCGTTCAGGAGAAGCGTCTTTTCGGTTTCGGGCGCCGGAAGGACCTTGAACGTCACATCGGTGACGACGGCGAGCGTGCCCCAGGAGCCGGCGAGCCCCTTGGAAAGATCATAGCCGGTGACATTCTTCACCACGCGACCGCCAGACTTGAAGGTCTCGCCGCGGCCTGAAACGGCCGAGATGCCGAGGATGTGGTCTCGCGCAGCACCTGCCTTGAGGCGGCGGGGGCCCGAGAGGTTGGCGTTGAGCGTGCCGCCGATGGTGCCGCGGCCGGGCTCGGTTCCAAACAATGGACCGTAGTCCATGGGCTCGAAAGCAAACTGCTGCTTGTTGGCGGCAAGCAGCGCCTCGATCTCGCTTATGGGCGTACCGGCGCGGGCCGATAGCACCAGCTCTTCGGGCTCATAGAGCGTAATTCCCGTGAGCTTCGAGAGGTCGAGCAGAAGATTGGCTTCGACGGGCCGGCCGATGCTGCGCTTCGAGCGCTGCCCGACGATCTCGAGCGGCGTTTCCTCGGCGACAGCCCAGCGGAGCGTCTCCAGAACTTCTTCTGGCATGGTTGGGGTAAACAATTGTGTCTCAGCCATCAGAAGCGCTCAAGCTCGGGGAAGGGGACCTGGCCCCGATGAATATGCATGCGGCCCAGCTCGGCGCAGCGGTGCAGCTGCGGGAACACCTTGCCGGGGTTCAGCAAATGGTTGGGATCGAAGGCGCATTTGACGCGGATCTGCTGGTTCAGATCGCTCTCATCGAACATTTCTGACATGAGATCGCGCTTCTCGACGCCGACACCATGCTCGCCCGTCAGCACTCCGCCGACCTTGACGCAGAGGCGCAGGATGTCCGAACCGAAAGCTTCGGCCTTGTCCAGATCGCCCGGCTTGTTCGCGTCATAGAGAATGAGCGGGTGCAGATTGCCGTCGCCCGCATGGAAGACGTTGGCGACGCCGAGGCCGTATTTTTCGGAGAGCTCGCGCATTCCCGCCAGCACGCGTGGCAGTTCCTTGCGGGGGATCGTCCCGTCCATGCAGTAATAGTCAGGCGAGATACGGCCGACGGCCGGGAAGGCGGCCTTGCGGCCAGCCCAGAAGGCGAGGCGTTCGGCGTCCGAGGTCGAGATGCGGCTTGTCGTGCAGCCGTTCTGAGCGGCGATTTCGCTTACACGCTCAATCAGATGGTCCACTTCGGCCATGGGGCCATCAAGCTCGACGATCAGCAGCGCCTCCACATCCAGCGGGTAGCCGACCTGAACGAAGGCCTCGGCTGCATGGATCGCGGGGCGGTCCATCATTTCCATGCCGCCCGGAATGATCCCGGCACCGATAATGTCCGCCACGCACTGGCCGCCCTGTTCACTGGTCGGGAAGCCGATCAGCAGGGCGCGGGCCGTCTCCGGCTTCTTCAGGATGCGCACGGTGACTTCGGTCACGACGCCGAGCAGACCTTCCGATCCGGTCATCAGGCCCAGTAGGTCATAGCCTTCGGCATCCAGATGCTTGCCGCCAAGGCGGATCACCTCGCCGGTCATCAGTACCATCTCGATGCCGAGCACATTATTCGCTGTGAGACCGTATTTCAGGCAGTGCACGCCGCCGGAATTCTCCGCCACGTTGCCGCCGATGGAGCAAGCTATCTGCGAGGAAGGATCGGGCGCATAGTAAAAACCTTGGTGCTCGACTGCATGGGTGATGCCGAGGTTGGTCACTCCCGGCTGGGCAACGACAACGCGGTTGGCGTAGTCGATTTCCAGGATACGGTTGAAGCGACTCATGACGAGCAGCACCGCGTCCTTCAGCGGCAACGCGCCACCGGAAAGCGACGTGCCGGACCCACGAGGTACCACGCGGATGTTGCGATCATGGCAATATTTCAGGATGCGCGATACCTGAGCGACTGTCTCGGGCAGGACGACGACGAGCGGCAGCTGGCGGTAGGCGGTAAGACCGTCGGACTCGAAGACGCGCATGCCTTCTTCTGAATCGACGACGCCTTCGCCCGGAACAATAATCCGCATGTCCGCAACAATCTCGGCACGCCGGGAAAGCGTAGCGGCCTGGGGTTCGGGCATCTTCAGTCCGGACATTGAAACCAGCCTCGTCTTGGTTGGTGCGCGTCTCGTGCACGGGTTGTCGCACAACTGGTTAAAACAATTGACCAGTCATCGTCAACGGCGTTATGTACCCATCATTGTCGCATGAAATGGTTACTACGGTGCAGCCTGTTTTCACCACGATCGATCACGGACGGACGTCAGACGCCGTCGTGCGCCAGATCGAGAGCCTGATCCTGGAAGGGGTCTTGCGGGATGGCGACCGGCTGCCGGGTGAACGCGACCTTGCCGCATCTATGAACGTATCACGGCCTGTGCTGCGGGAGGCGCTGAAGGCGCTGGAAGCGCGCGGGCTCATCGTGGCGCGTCAGGGAGGCGGCAACTATGTTGCCGATGTGGTGGGCGAGGTGTTTTCCGCACCAATGCGGGAGTTGATCGCCGCTCATCCCAAGGCGACCGCCGACTATCTGGAATATCGCCGCGAGATCGAGGCCATCACGGCCGAGATGGCGGCCCGCCGCTCCACCAGCGCCGACCGCCAGATGATCGCCAGCATCATCCAGCGCATGGAAGAGGTTCACGCGGCCGGAGACTTCGATGCCGAGGCGGAAATCGACGTCGAGTTTCACAACGCGGTGGGTGAATGCGCGCACAACTTCATCCTCCTGCATAGCCTGCGCTCGTGCTACCGCCTTCTTTCGGATGGAGTGTTCCAGAGCCGCGCGAAGCTCTATCATCTGCGCGGGGCAAGGGAAGCGCTGCTGGCCCAGCACAGGAGCATTGCCGGTGCGATCCTTGCCGGCGACGCTGCGGCGGCACGGGAGGCAGCCATGGCGCATATCGACTTTATCATTCAGGCAACCGCGGAATCTGAACGGGCTGACGACTGGCAACGCGTCGCCCAGCTGCGGTTGCAGCATCGCCTCCAGGGCAGGACGCCGTCCGCACCGGAAGCACTCTCACCAGGCCTCGGCGGCGAGGCAGACGGGGAATAATCTTGAACCAGCAAACACTACAATCGCGCCGCGTCGGCCTTTTCGTCACCTGTCTCGTGGACCTGTTCCGGCCCAGCATCGGCTTCGCCTCGGTCAAGCTCCTCGAAGACGCCGGCTATACGGTGGACGTGCCGATGGCGCAGACCTGCTGTGGCCAGCCCGCCTATAACTCGGGTGACCGCGAGGACACGATCGCCATCGCGCGCAAGACAATCGAGACCTTCGAGGACTACGACTATATCGTCGCGCCGTCGGGCTCCTGTGCCGGGATGCTGAAGAAGCACTACCCGACGCTTTTTAAGGATGGCGACTGGGCCGAGCGCGCGAAGACCTTTTCGGCCAAGGTCTATGAGCTGACCAGCTTTCTCACGGATGTCGCCGGTGTAGATCACGTGGACGTGGTGCATCCAGGTAGCGTCACCTATCACGACTCGTGCTCGGGCCTCAGGGAGCTTGGCATTCGCGAGCAGCCGCGCAAGCTGCTGAAGTCTGTGGATGGTCTGGAAATCAAGGAAATGCCGGAGTCCGATGTCTGCTGCGGTTTCGGCGGCACGTTCTGCGTGAAGTATCCCGACATCTCCAATCGCATCGTGGAAGACAAGACGGATTCGATCCGCCAGTCCGGCGCGAAGACG
>Ga0182742_1002773_pt1 | contig 18701 bp, 17 predicted proteins | sample eDN5th37CBELigMG_FD_128880 | JGI IMG/M metagenome (GOLD analysis project Ga0182742, IMG submission 128880) | Enriched Miracle-Growth compost microbial communities from Emeryville, California, USA - eDNA 5th pass 37_C BE-Lig MG (version 2)... ...
ATCAGAAGACCGCCGAGGCGGCAAGCGGCGTGCGCCGCGGAAACGGGCTCTCCGGCGCACGCGTCGAGGAAACCCTGACCGAAGACGGCAATATCGTTCGAAAATACACGCCGGGCGCCCGCGACGACACCGGTCCGCTGATCATCGAAGCCAGTCGCATCGGCCAGGATGCCCGTTCCGCCGCCTTCCCCAACGAGGACCTGCTGGAGGAAACGCCGGACGGCAAGATCCCCGTCATCGGCCTCGACGGCACGCGACCGATGGATCAGTACGCCCGGCCGTGGTCCGGCGCACGCGGCACCCGCATCGCCATCGTCGTCGGCGGCCTCGGCCTCAGCCAGACGGGCACGCAGCGCGCCATCCGCGAATTGCCGGGCGAAGTGACGCTCGCCTTCGCCGCCAGCGGCAACAGCCTGTCACGCTGGATGCAGGAGGCCCGCCGCAACGGCCACGAGATCCTGCTGCAGATGCCGCTTGAGCCTTTCGACTATCCGCAGAACGATCCCGGCCGCTACACGCTGCGCACCGATCGCAACGAAGCGCAGAACCGTGCCGAATTGCACCGCGCCATGGCACGGATCACCAACTATACCGGCATCGTCAATTTCATGGGCGGCCGCTTCCTCTCCGACGCCGACGCGCTGGAGCCGGTGATCCGCGACATTTCCAGCCGCGGCCTCCTCTTCCTGGATGACGGCAGCTCGGCCCAGTCGCTGTCCGGCACGATCGCCGGCGCGGTGGAGGCGCCCCACGCCTTTGCCGATCTCCAGCTCGACGGCGATCTTTCACGCACGGCGATCCTGAAGAAGCTCGACGAACTGGAACGTGTCGCCCGCCGCAACGGCACCGCGATCGGCATCGCCTCGGCCTTCGATGAAAGTGTGGACGCGATCCGCGAATGGTGCGAGGAAGCGGGAGGGCGCGGCATCGAGATCGTCGGCGTCGCATCGCTCGCAGCCATCCCCGCCAAACAATAGGACGCTTCGATGGGCAAGGAAAAGGACAAGGTGGTTCGGGCCGAGGACCTGCCCTACCGCCCCTGTGTCGGCATCATGGTGCTGAATGGGGAAAACAAGGTCTGGGCGGGCCACCGGCTCGCTATCGGCAATTCCGAATATGACGGCTCGCCGCAGCTCTGGCAGATGCCGCAGGGCGGCATCGACAAGGGCGAGGACCCGCTGGAAGCCGCCTATCGCGAGCTCTACGAGGAGACCGGCATGAAAAGCGTGTCGCTCCTTGCCGATGCCGGCCGCTGGATCAACTACGACCTGCCGGCCCATCTCGTCGGCATCGGCCTCAAGGGAAAATATCGCGGCCAGACCCAGCGCTGGTTCGCCTTCCGCTTCGAAGGCGCCGAAAGCGAGATCGCCATCAACCCGCCTCCGGGCGGCCACCAGCCGGAATTCGACGCCTGGGAATGGAAACCGATGCGCGCGCTTCCGGACCTGATCGTGCCCTTCAAGCGCAAGGTCTACGAAGAGGTCGTCTCCGCCTTCTCGCATCTGGCACCCTGAAAACAAAAACCCCCGGGTCTACCGGGGGTTTTTCGTCTGGGAGCGGGAAAGGCCTATTCGGCTTCGTCCGCCGAGGCCGCGTTGAGCTGGCCGTATTTCGCCTCGCCGATCTTGCCAAGCAGTTCGAGCTGGGTTTCCAGGAAGTCGATATGGCCTTCCTCGTCGGCCAGCAGTTCTTCGAACAGCTTCATGCTGACATAGTCGCCAGCGTCGTGACAGATGTCACGCGATTTCTTGTAGGCCGTGCGGGCATCGTATTCGCCGGCAAGGTCGGCTTCCAGCACTTCCTTGACGTTCTGTCCGATGCGCAGCGGCGCGACCGTCTGGAGGTTCGGGTGGCCTTCGAGGAAGATGATGCGGGCGACGAGCTTGTCGGCATGCTGCATCTCTTCGATCGATTCGGCGCGCTCCTTCTTGGCGAGAAGCGTGTAACCCCAGTCCTCCAGAAGGCGGTAGTGGAGCCAATACTGGTTGACAGCACCCAGCTCGAGATAGAGCGCTTCGTTAAGCTGCTCGATGACTTTTGTGTCGCCTTTCAAGGTCCGCTCTCCTGTTGTCTTCATGGAATTGTTTGAGGCGGATCATGAAATCAAATATCTCGTCATCCGTCGAGTCACGGCGGGCGTGATACTGCTCGGTGGTACGGATGATGATGTCCACGACATTGGGGAAACAGCCGCAGCAACGGCCGCGTTTTTGCATCGCGTGATAGACCTTCGCCGGCACGATGAGCTGCCAACAGTCCTCGTCGAGGAGGCCGTTGATCACGTCGACGATTTCCTTTTCGGTGATGAAGTTGCAGCTGCAAACCAGCATTTCGTCTTGCCTGCCATACGCAATGTACTGAGTTTCGGGGATTAAGCAAAAGACGACCTTTGCTGTCAAGAATGAACGGGTCAGGTCTGCTGACGCAAAGATTTAGAGTCGTTCTAATCTTGAATATAAAGCTCGTCTTTTCATGAGGTTATGCCGACCTGGACGGGATGCAGGCAGCCATTTGCTGCGACAAACTGACCGATCACGTTTTGTTGCAAAAGGCCTTTTGGGGGCGATTTTCGGCGGTCGGCCGCGGCGGCGGCAGCGGGAGGCCGACCGAATCTCCTCCATGGCCTTCGCTCGCGCGCCCGGCGCAGGCGGGGCATGCAAATTCAACCCTCGAAAAACCCGGGAAATCGTCTATATGACGGGCAAAGGAGAGCCCATGGCCCGCATAGACCAGACCGAGGATTGGCCGACGCGCCATGCCCCGACCATCAGCACATTCGAGTCCCTGGCGCTGGAAGCCTATGGCCATCTGCCGGAAGAGTTCCGCGCGCTGACGGGCAATCTCATCATCGAGATCGCCGAGTTCCCGAGCGACGACGTTTTCGAGGACATGGCGCTCGAAACGCCCTTCGACCTGCTGGGTCTTTTCGAGGGCCGCGGCATCACCGAGCGTTTCACCGTCGAGACCGGCGAAATGCCGAACCGCATCACGCTCTATCGCCGCCCGATCCTCGATTACTGGGCGGAGAACGAGGAAACGTTGGGCGATATCGTCACCCATGTCCTGATCCACGAGATCGGCCACCATTTCGGCCTGTCGGACGACGACATGGAGCGCATCGAGGCGAGCGCCGAGATCGCGGCCGGCTGAGCGGCCAGCCTTTCCCATCGCGGCATCTCGTTGCGACACCATTTCTGACCTGACGGCAATCCCCTGGAGAGACGAGCGCGCCGGCGCCTTTCTTCGGCCCTACTGCTCGGAAAGCTTGATATCCGGCGTATAGTCCTTGCCCGGAACGTCCTTCACCACCGCCTGGCCGCATTGCATCAGCTTGGTCTCGGCATTGTAAGCATAGCTGGGCGAGCCGTGCAGCGCCCAACCCTTGTTCAGCGCCAGCGTCACCTTGTGGCAGAACGCGGCGTCGTCCGGGCCGGTCAGGAAGCGATAGACTTTCATGCTTTCTTCTTTCTCTCGTTGATCATGTCCGCCTTGTTGAGAAGCCGCTCGGCCTGGTCGGCATGGAGTTTCTCCACCATGCGGCCGGCCAGATTGACGACGGCCTTGCCGGCATTTTCCGGCGCGGCGAAGGCGGCGACGATCGCTAGCGCCTCGGCGGCCTCCGCCTCCGTGATGCCATAGGCCTCGTTGGCCCCGGATATCTGGGCCGGATGGATCAGCATCTTGCCGTCGAAGCCCATCTGCCGGCCCTGTCTGGCTTCCGCCCGGAGCCCGTCATCGTCGGAAAAATCATTGAAGACGCTGTCGATCACGTCGAGGCCGCAGGCCCGCGCCGCCACGATGACGGGAAGCAGCAGCGGCACGAGGAAGGGACGGCCGGGAATGTCGGCGATGCCGGTTTCCTTGCGCAGGTCGTTGAGGCCGACCACGAAACAATCGAGCCGGCCGCCGCGGGTGCGGCCCGTCTCGGCGATAGCGGAAAGGTTGAGAAGGGCGGCCGACGTCTCGATCATCGCCCACAGGCGCGGTCCGTCGTCCGCCCCCGCCTCGGAAAGCCAGTCGGCGACCGTCAGCACGTCCTGCGGCTCGGAGACTTTCGGCAAAAGCACCGCATCCGGCATGCACGCGATCACCGTCTCGAGATCGAGCGCGCCCTCCGGCCCGTCGACGGGGTTGATGCGGATGACATGCTCCTGCCCCGAGCTGCGGTCGAGCGTCTTGAAATGCGCCACGAGCGCCGCGCGCGCCTCGGCCTTCTTTTCCGGCAGGACGGAATCCTCCAGGTCGAAGATGATGGCGTCGCAATCGAGCGTGGCGGATTTAGCGAGCGCCCGGGCATTTACGGCCGGAACGCTCAACACCGAACGGCGCAGGCGAAGCGGGTGATGGTGCGGTGTCCTGTTCATCTTTCCTTTGTGACGCGCTTTGTCGCAGGCGGCAAGCGTTTCGACCCGTCGAACGGGACCGGTTTGGCCTTGCAATCGACAAGATCGCCCCCCACATTGCCTTTAGAGAAAGGGTAAATCATGCAGCGCATCCGCTCCATCGCCTTCACCGTCTTCGCCACGCTTATAGCCGGCGCGACCTTCCTGTTTGCCGCCTCGGTGGGCCTTGCCATCGCCGGTATCGTCACCGTTCTGATGCTCGGCTCCATGCTTGCGGCCAAGCTCCAGCCGACGCCGGTCCGTGCGACCGCCCGCGCCCGCGACGGGCGCAGGACATCCGGCCAGCGCGAGCCGCGCATCTGGAACGACGGCCGCGGCACGATCATCGACCTCTGAAGGGTTCCGCTTCCGAATGGAACGCCCGGGCGCCTCTCGCGCCCGGTTTGTGCGTCTTGCAAGGCTTTCTGGAAGATTCTCCTTCAAATCCCGGGAAAACTGATCTAAACGCTTGCATCAACCGACATCACCGCATTTCGAGGGTTCCCGCATGGACAAGTTCGTCAAGCTGACCGGCGTCGCCGCGCCGCTTCCCGTCGTCAACATCGACACGGACATGATCATCCCGAAGGATTACCTCAAGACGATCAAGCGCACCGGCCTCGGCAAGGGCCTCTTCGCGGAGGCTCGCTACAACGAGGACGGCAGCGTCAATCCGGATTTCGTGCTCAACAAGCCCGCCTACCAGAACGCCACGATCCTGGTCGCCGGCGACAATTTCGGTTGCGGCTCCTCGCGCGAGCATGCGCCGTGGGCCCTGCTCGACTTCGGCATTCGCTGCGTCATCTCCACCAGCTTCGCCGATATCTTCTACAACAACTGTTTCAAGAACGGCATCCTGCCGATCGTGGTCAGCCAGGAAGACTTGGACAAGCTGATGGACGATGCCAGCCGCGGTTCCAACGCCATCCTGACCGTGGACCTCGAAGCCCAGGAGATCACCGGCCCCGACGGCGGGCGCATCGGCTTCGAGATCGACGCCTTCCGCCGCCACTGCCTCCTGAACGGCCTCGACGATATCGGCCTGACGCTGGAAAAGGTCGCCTCGATCGACAGCTTCGAGAAACAGGCTGCGACCTCGCGCCCCTGGGCCTGAGCCCTTGCGCCGGCTGATCTCGTCCGGCTCCCCTTTCGAAACGACGGCGGGCTATTCGCGCGCCGTCGTCCAGGGCGAATGGTGCTTCGTCTCCGGAACGACCGGCTACGATTATGCCACCATGACCATGCCCGATAGCGTCGAGGACCAGACGCGCAACTGCCTCGCCACCATCGGCAAGGTCCTCGAAGACGCCGGCTTTGCCTTCGCCGATGTCGTGCGCTGCCACTATTACGTGACCGACCCCGCCTTCGCCGACCGCGTCTTCCCCATCCTCGGCGAGACATTCGGCACCATTCGCCCAGCCGCCACCATGATCGTCTGTGATCTGATCCGCCCCGAAATGCGGATCGAGATCGAGGTCACGGCCCTCCGCCGGAATTAGCCGAAAGGGCAAAGGTCCTCGCGCAAAATTCTTTCCTTTCGACGATTTTCCTTGAACGGAAGTTGCGCTAAGAAGCGCCCAACCCTTCCGTGACATTCGGTACATCAAGGAAAATCCCATGACAGTGCGCAACCTCCTCCTTCTGCCCGGCGACGGCATCGGCCCGGAAGCCATGGCGGAAGTCCGCAAGATCATCGCCTATATGAATGCCGAGCTCGACACCGGTTTCGTGACCGACGAAGGCCTCGTCGGCGGATCGGCCTATGACGCCCACGGTGCGGCGATCTCGGAAAGCGACATGGAGAAGGCGCTCGCCGCCGATGCCGTGCTGTTCGGCGCCGTGGGCGGCCCGAAATGGGACGCCGTGCCCTATGAAGTGCGCCCGGAAGCCGGCCTCCTGCGTCTGCGCAAGGATCTCAAGCTCTTCGCCAACCTGCGCCCGGCCATCTGCTATCCGGCGCTCGCCAACGCCTCCTCGCTGAAAGCCGAGCTTGTCGAAGGTCTCGATATCCTCATCGTGCGCGAGCTGACCGGCGGCGTCTATTTCGGCGAGCCGAAGGAGATCATCGATCTCGGCAACGGCCAGAAGCGCGGCATCGACACGCAGGTCTACGACACCTACGAGATCGAGCGCATCGCCGGCGTCGCCTTCGAGCTGGCCCGCACGCGACAGAATCGCGTCTGCTCCATGGAAAAGCGCAACGTCATGAAGTCGGGCGTGCTGTGGAACCAGGTCATGACGGAAACCCACAAGCGCAGCTATTCCGACGTGCAGCTCGAGCACATGCTCGCCGATGCCGGCGGGATGCAGCTCGTGCGCGCGCCGAAGCAGTTCGACGTCATCGTGACCGACAACCTTTTCGGCGACATGCTCTCCGACGTCGCCGCCATGCTGACCGGCTCGCTCGGCATGCTGCCGTCGGCCTCGCTCGGCGCACCGGACGCCAAGGGCCAGCGCAAGGCGCTCTATGAGCCCGTACACGGCTCGGCACCGGACATTGCCGGCAAGGGCATCGCCAACCCGATCGCCATGATCGCCTCCTTCGCCATGTGCCTGCGCTACTCGTTCAACCTGGTCAAGAACGCCGACGATCTGGAAAAGGCGATCGCCGACGTTCTCGACAGCGGCATCCGCACCGGCGACATCATGGCCGAAGGCTGCCGCAAGGTCGGCACCGGCGAGATGGGCGACGCGATCCTCGCCGCGTTCAAGAAGCTCTCGGCCTGAGAAACTCCTCATCTGTCCCTTCGGATCCCTTCTCCTCGGGAGAAGGTGCCGGCAGGCGGATGAGCGGGCAACATCACCATGAAAAAGGCTCCCGGCGGCTTCCCGCCGGGAGCCTTTTTCATACATATCCCTTGAAAAGCCAGCGCTCGCCGACACATGAAAGCGACGCCGTTTCCAAGGGGTGCCCATGAACCGACCGCTTGCGACCTCCTCGCTCTGGATCCTTGCCGCCACCGCCGTGCTCGTCGCGGCCCTCGTCCCCCTCGATCCCCTGCTCTCGCAGCGCGCGCAGGGCCTTCCCGGCGGGGTTGTTGCCTTCAACGAGCACATCACGGATTTCGGCACCTTCGCCTGGATGATCTATGGCTCCGGCTTCCTGGTCATCCTCGCCTATATCGTGCACCGGGTGAGCCGGAACGAGACGATGGCCGGCCGGGCAAGGACGGCGAGACGGCTGTCGCTCTATTTCTTCCTGACCATCGGTGCGGCAAGCGCCCTCGTCCATCTCGTGAAGCTGATCGTCGGCCGGGCCCGGCCGGAACTCTTTTCCGAGCTCGGCGCCTACAGCCTGACGCCCTTTGCCTATAACGATCTCTATTCCAGCTTCCCCTCCGGCCATTCGGCGGCGGTGGGCTCGTTCTTCGGCGCCTTTTCCATGCTGGCGCCCCGGCTGCGTCCGCTCTTCCTGCTCGGCGCGCTGACGATCGGGGTCTCGCGCGTCATCGTCGGCGCGCATTATCCGAGCGATGTCGCCGCAGGCCTTCTGCTCGGCTTGTGGACGGCGGTGGCGACGGCCTTCTTCTTCGCCCGCAAGCAATGGCTCTTCCGCTTCGATGCGCGTGGCTGGCCCCTGCCGAAATCCATGCTTCCGGCAAAATAAAACCCGGCCCGTGCTGCCACGGACCGGGTTGCCATGAATCATCGGAAGGGGGGATCAATCCATGGCGTGGATGTCGCGGTCCTTCGTTTCCGGCAGGAAGAGAAGGCCGATGACCAGCGTGATGCCGGCGAAGACGATCGGATACCACAGACCATAGTAGATATCGCCCTGGGCCGCGCTCATCGCGAAGGCCGTTGCCGGGAGGAGGCCGCCGAACCAGCCGTTGCCGATATGATAGGGCAGCGACATGCCGGTATAGCGGATGCGGGTCGGGAACAGTTCCACCAGCAGCGCGGCGATCGGGCCGTAGACCATCGTGACGTAGATCACGAGGACGGTCAGCACGGCGATGGTCATGACCCAGTTCACCTGGGCCGGATCGGCGACCATGGTGAAGGCACCGCCCTTGTCGATCGTGTAGACGGGCATGTCGGTGACGCCGGCTGCTTCTTCCGCCGTCAGGAGCTTGGCGGAGACGAGGTCGGCCGAAGACAGGGTCGCCTTCTCGCCGCCGCGGATCGCCGCCGCATCGAGGCCGAGTTCCGGATTGGCCGCGACGAAGGCGTCCAGCTTGGTATCCGGAACCTTGGCGGCGCCGCGAACCAGCGGGTAGCCCGCATCGTGGAGCGCGATGTTCACGTTCTTGCGGAAGGCCGCCTCATGCGCCTTGGCCTGGTCGCCGGAAGCGACCGCGTCGTAGCTGGTGATCGTCTCATCGCCGATCTTGACCGTCGCGGGCGTGCCGGCCGGCGCCGTCGAGACGACGTCGTAGGGTACGGAGTTCTGCGTCAGGAACGAGGTCGCGATGTCGCACGAGGTGGTGAACTTCGCCGTGCCGGTCGGGTTGAACTGGAACTTGCAGTCGCCCGGAGCAGCGGTGACCGTGGCGCGGATCGTCGCCTGGGCTTCCGCCAGTGCCGGGTTGCCGGCCCAGGTCATGGCTTTGAACAGCGGGAAGTAGGTCAGCATGGCGAGCAGCAGGCCGGCCATGATGATCGGCTTACGGCCGATCTTGTCCGACAGCCAGCCGAAGAAGACGAAGAAGCTGGTGCCGATGAGAAGGGCGACCGCCACCATGATGTTAGCGGACTGGCCGTCGACCTTGAGTACGCCCGTCAGGAAGAACAGCGCGTAGAACTGGCCCGAATACCAGACGACGGCCTGGCCGACGACGGCGCCGAACAGCGCAAGCAGCGCGATCTTGGCGTTGCGCCACTGGCCGAAGGCTTCCGTCAGCGGCGCCTTGGAGCCCTTGCCCTCTTCCTTCATCTTCGCGAAGGCGGGCGATTCGTTCATCTTCATGCGGATCCAGACGGACACGCCGAGCAGGACGACGGACACCAGGAACGGAATGCGCCAGCCCCATTCGGCGAAAGCTTCCTTGCCGACGATGAACTGCACCGCGAGGATGACCACCAGCGACAGGAACAGGCCGAGCGTCGCCGTCGTCTGGATCCACGAGGTGAAGTAGCCGCGCCGGCCTTGCGGGGCATGCTCGGCGACATAAGTCGCAGCACCGCCATATTCACCGCCGAGCGCCAGGCCCTGCAGCATGCGCAGGATGATCAGGATGATCGGCGCGGCGATGCCGATCGTGGCGGCGCCGGGCAGCAGGCCCACGACGAAGGTCGAGAAACCCATGATGAGGATGGTGACGAGGAAGGTGTATTTGCGGCCGACGAGGTCGCCGAGGCGGCCGAAGACCAGCGCCCCGAAGGGACGCACCAGAAAGCCCGCCGCAAAGGCGAGCAGCGCGAAGATGTTCCGCGTCGTTTCCGGATACTGGCTGAAGAAGGTGGCGCCGATATAGATCGCCAGCGAACCGTAAAGATAGAAATCGTACCACTCGAAGACGGTGCCGAGCGAAGAGGCGAAGATCACCTTCTTCTGCTCGCCCGTCATGGGCGCGGCCTTGGCCCTGCCCACGGTCGAAACATTTGCCATTTCATTGTCCTCCACAAAAACGGCGTGTCGAGGCACCCGTTGAATCCGATGTTCTCCCTAAAACGACCGGGACAGGGTTCGCCTTGATGGAAGGATGGCAGAAAACCAACTGTGACAGCAGCGCTGCTTTGGACTTATGACTTTCGGCGTAGGACTTTCGTCGGAAGCTTGGCACCGGCCGCCGCATGCCGGATTTGCAAGCCGAGACTTGACTCTTGGCGAGATGAGCGTATTCAGCACGCACGCAAAGGAACCGCCATGTACCGCCTTGGTATCGCCATCGCCCGCATGATCGCTCCGGCCTTCAACGCCGGGCGGGTCCGCCATTGCGTATCGATTTCCAAAACAACGGCCAAAACGACGACGAAAACCGTCTGACGTCTCTGGCCCACCGCTCTCTCCCCGGTATGGCCGGGGACCGAAACCCGCGCACGGCCGGCGGGTTTTACCTCCTGACCCCGCGGAGAGACAGAGAAAGAGAGCTTTAGACATGGGTTTCAAGATCGCAGTCGCCGGCGCGACCGGCAATGTCGGCCGCGAGATGCTGAACATCCTTTCCGAGCGCGGTTTCCCGGCCGACGAGGTCGTGGCGCTCGCCTCCGCCCGCTCGCAGGGCACCGAGGTCTCCTTCGGCGACAGGACGCTGAAGGTGCAGAACCTCGAGAACTACGATTTCTCCGACACGGATATCTGCCTGATGTCGGCCGGCGGCTCGGTTTCCCAGAAGTATTCGCCGAAGATCGGCGCGCAGGGCTGCGTCGTCATCGACAATTCGTCCGCCTGGCGCTACGACGCCGAGGTGCCGCTGATCGTGCCGGAAGTGAACCCCGACGCCATTGCCGGCTTCACCCGCAAGAACATCATCGCCAATCCGAATTGCTCGACCGCCCAGCTCGTCGTCGCGCTGAAGCCGCTGCACGACCGCGCCACCATCAAGCGCGTGGTCGTCTCGACCTACCAGTCGGTCTCCGGCGCCGGCAAGGACGGCATGGACGAACTCTTCAACCAGACCCGCGCGGTCTTCGTCGCCGACCCGATCGAATCGAAGAAGTTCACCAAGCGCATCGCCTTCAACGTCATCCCGCATATCGACGTCTTCATGGAGGACGGCTACACGAAGGAAGAGTGGAAGGTGCTGGCCGAGACCAAGAAGATGCTCGACCCGAAGATCAAGGTGACCTGCACGGCCGTGCGCGTTCCCGTCTTCATCGGCCATTCCGAATCGGTCAACATCGAGTTCGAGAAGGAAATCACCGCCGACGAGGCCCGCGACATCCTGCGCGAGGCGCCGGGTTGCCAGGTCATCGACAAGCACGAGAACGGCGGCTACATCACGCCGTACGAATCGGCCGGCGAAGACGCTACCTACATTTCGCGTATCCGCGAAGACGCGACGGTCGAGAACGGCCTCAACCTGTGGGTCGTCTCCGACAACCTGCGCAAGGGCGCTGCGCTCAACGCTATCCAGATCGCCGAACTGCTCATCAACCGCGGCCTGATCAAGGCGAAGAAGCAGGCCGCCTGACCGGCCGACGCAAATCGACGGAGCGTTTCGTTTTTTGGAAAATTGGCAACGCTCCGTTAACAGATTTTAAATAAAAGTCCCGGTTGTTCCGTCAAAGGACAATCGGGATTTCGCTTTGAATCGATGTCGGCCGCAGCGCCGGCGCGCATCAAGGCGAGCCAGAATGACGGAAGGGAGCTGTGAGGCTCCCGTAACATATCGACCTGAGACGACGGGGTTTTTCATGGGCATGACAAAGAGCGTGGCCAAGGTTCTGGCCGCAACGATCGCCATGGCAACGGTGCCGGCAGCGGCCAACGCCGCCGCCTGCGGCAACGACGCGAGCGGTTTTCCGGCCTGGATAGAAGCATTCAAGGGCGAAGCGATGAGCCGCGGCATCAGCCGCTCGACGCTCGACAAGGCCTTTGCCAATGTCAGCTATGCCCGCGCCACGATCCGCGCCGACCGCGGCCAGAAGAGCTTCAAGCTCTCCCTGGATCAGTTCATGCAGAAGCGCGGCGGGCAGACGATCATCCGCCGCGGCAAGAGCCTGAAGAAACAGAATGCCGCGCTGTTCCAGCGCATCGAGGCCCGCTATGGCGTGCCGGCCGGTCCGCTGCTGGCCATCTGGGGCATGGAGACCGGTTTCGGCGGCTTCCTCGGCAAGGAACACACGGTTTCGGCTGTCGCGACGCTGGCCTATGACTGCCGCCGGTCCGAATATTTCACCAACCAGCTCTACGCCACGCTGCAGCTCGTGCAGAAGGGCATTCTCAGCCCTTCGGCCCGCGGCGCGGCGCATGGCGAGATCGGCCAGACGCAGTTCCTGCCGGCCAATGTCCTGAAATACGGCGTCGACGGCGACGGCAATGGCCGCATCGATCTCGTCGGCTCGAAGGCCGATGCGCTCGCCTCCACCGCCAACTTCCTGCGCGGCCATGGCTGGAGCGCCGGCGGCGGCTATCAGCCGGGCCAGGGCAATTTCGCCGCCCTGCAGGGCTGGAATGCGGCCAGCGTCTATCAGCGCGCGATCGCCATCATCGGCGCGGAAATCGACGGCGACTGATTTGGCCCCGCGCCGAGCCTCCACCCGCCACGGGTGAGACGCAAATCCTGCGTCAGGTCCCGGCGTGGTTATGGATCTCGCGATGGAATGACCCGGCCGGGAAACCGCGCCGGGTTTTCCTTACATGCCCGGGCGAACGAAATCGCCGGTCTTGGCGTCCATGATCCACAACTCGCCGGTCGAAATGTCGAACCAGGCGCCGTGGAGCTGCACGCGACCTTTTTCCTCAAGGATGCGCACGCAGGGGAAGGTGCGAAGGTTCGTCAGGGAATTGCGGATGGAAACGCGTTCCAGCGCGCGCTGGCGCTCGCCGGCCGTCAGCATCTCCGCCCCCTGGATCTGCTCGGCGACGGGCTTGAGCATGCCCATCCACTTGCCGATGAAATCGCCGGGCGACAGCGGCTCGGCATCGGGATCGAGCGCCGCTGAAATGCCGCCGCAGCGGCCATGGCCCATCACCACGATGTCGCTGACCTTCAGAGACTGCACCGCGAATTCCAGCGCCGCGGAGGTCGCATGGAACTGCCCGTCGGGCTCATAGGGCGGCACGAGATTGGCGACGTTGCGCACCACGAAAAGCTCGCCCGGCCCGCTGTCGAAGATCGTTTCCGGCGCCGCGCGCGAATCGCAACAGGCGACCACCAGCGTCTTCGGTTTCTGGCCCGTCTCGGCCAGCGCCCGGTAGCGGGCCGACTGTTCGGCATAGCGGCCGGACATGAAATTGCGGTAGCCATTCAGGAGACGATCGGGAAAGCGGTTCATGTGTGGCAATACCCCCCTGCGCGACGATCTTTCGGATGAGGCTTCATCCGGGATTTGCATAAATCATTCCGCAAGGGACGGCGCAAGGCGGTTTCTGAAGCAAACCGCATCGAAGCCGCAACGCCGATTTGCTTCGCAAATCCCCGCAGAAGCTGAAGCGTCTAGCGGCGGCTTTGTGCCGGATGCAGGAGGCGGCGCATCTGCACCATGGCCAGCGGGGTGGAAATGCTCGAGGCGTCCTGCTCCAGCGTCAATTCATCGGCGCCGCGCTTGGCGGTGCGCGCGACGATTTCGAAGACGCTGGCGCTCGCCATCATGAGTGCGCGCTCCTCCGGCAAGCCTTCCATGAGCCGCGACAGGAAGATGGCGGCGAGAAGATCGCCCGTGCCGTTCGGCGGGTTCGGCACCAGCCGATGCTCCGCCATGAGCGCGGCCCGCCCGGAAAGATAGAGATTGCCCGTGCTGCCCGCCATCAGTGGCACGGCGGAGGTGACCAGCATGCGCGGCGGTCCCAGCGCCAGCGCGGCCTCCACGATCGCCGCATTGCTCTCCAGCGGCGCGCCGGACAGCCAGGCGAGCTCGAACCGGTTGGGCGTGGCGACGGAGGCGAGCGGGATCAGCCGGTCGCGGATCGTCGCCGCGGTCTCCTCCGGCACATAAAGGCCGCCCTCGTCGCCGCAGACCGGGTCGCACATATAGAGAAGATCGGGATTTTCCTCCCGCAGCGCCTCGACCAGGCGCGCCACCGACCGGGCCTGCGCGGCGCTGCCGAAATAGCCCGACAACACCGCCTTGACCTCGCCGCGCCAGGGGGCGGCGACAAGATCGGAAACAATCGCGTCGAAGTCGTCGGCCTGGATGGTCACGCGCGTCGAGCGCCCGCGGCCCGGATGCCAGGGCAGGATGACGGTCGGCAGCGCCCAGACCGGATGGCCGAGCGTTTCGAGCGCGAAGACCGCCGCGCGGTTGCCCACCGTACCGCGCACCACATGGCTCGAAATCACGATGACGGTGCCCTTGCCGCTCTCGTCCATAGCCGGCTCCCTTCGTTCCGGCCGAGTGATGACAAGGGCGCGGTTTCCTGTCAACGCCCACACCGGAAACCGCCCCTCCGGCGAAAGGCGCGAAAAGCCGCTCCGGCCGGTTTCGGGCTGCTTTTCGACGAAAAAACACGATTTTCATGACGAAACGACAGTGAAACTGACCTATTCAGGACAAAATCGATTGAATTTTCTCCCTTTTTCACAAATTTCGGCACACCCGTTTTTTCTTCTGCTAACGTCCGGGCATCGAATACGAGGAGCATTCCATGAGTGCCAGGACCAACGTGAAGCGAGAAAAACACATCGAGGCCGCAAAGGCCGCAGCAGCAGCCCTCGGCGCACGGACGATCAACCCGGATGTCCTTTTCGGGCGCGCCAGCAAGGACGACATCGAGCACTATAGCGGCGAGATGCTGGCGGTCGCCGCGGCCCATGCCATGGCGGAGATCGAGGCCTGGGACGGCGCCGCGCCGCGCGTCACCGTGACCACGCTCGAAGGCGTCGCGCCGCAGGGCCAGCCCGTCTCCGTGCTCTCCGTCACCGGCCGCAACCAGCCCTTCCTCTACGATTCGGTGATGGCCGAGGTGACGAGCACTCACCGCGACATCCATCTTGCGATCCACCCGATCCTGGTCGTGGCCCCGGGCGAGTCGCCCAGGCTCTTCTCGCCGGACGAGGAGAGCGACCCGGCGCAGCGCGTCAGCCATATTGAGATCCATCTGTCGGAGCTTCAGCCCAACGAGGCCGCATTGCTCGCCGAACGGATCAGATTCGTGCTGCAGCAGGTACAGCTTGCCGTCACCGACTGGCCGTCGATGCTGGAGAAGCTCGGTAGCGCCATGGCCGACATGGAGCGCTATGCCAAGGCCAAGCCCGGCAAGGACGAGGCCCTCGCTTTCCTCGATTGGCTGCGCAACAACAATTTCACCTTCCTCGGCATGCGGGAATATGCCTATTCCGGCAAGGGTGCGCAGGCGACCGTCGAACGTGGCGGCGAGGGCCTCGGCATTCTCGCCGATCCCGATGTGCGCGTGCTGCGCCTCGGCAAGGACGCCGTGACGACGACACCGGAAATCCTCGAATTCCTCGAAGGGCCGGATTTCCTCATCGTCACCAAGGCCAATGTGAAATCCGTGGTCCACCGCCGGGCCTATATGGATTATGTCGGCATGAAGCGCTTCGACGAGAAGGGCAGGGTGGTCGGTGAATTGCGCATCGTCGGCCTTTTTACCTCCACCGCCTATACCCATGCCGCCGGCCAGATCCCGCTGCTGCGCTCCAAGGTGGAGACGGTCATCGAACATTTCGGCTACGATCCGAAAAGCCATTCCGGCAAGATGCTGATCAACACGCTGGAATCCTATCCGCGCGACGATCTCTTCCAGATCGAACCCGGCCTGCTGGCCACCTTCTGCGAGCAGATCAACGAGCTTTCCGATCGCCCGCGCATCCGCGTGCTGCCGCGCATCGACCGCTTCGACCGCTTCGTCTCGGTCATCGTCTATGTGCCGCGCGAACAGTATGACTCGGATGTGCGCGAGAAGATCGGCAATTACCTGAAGTCGGTCTATGACGGCCGCGTCTCCGCCTATTACCCCGCCTTCCCGGAGGGCGGCCTTGCCCGCGTGCATTTCATCATCGGCCGCTCCGGCGGCAAGACGCCGCGCATCCCGCAAGCCAAGCTCGAACAGGCGGTGCGCGAGATCGCCACCCGCTGGACCGACCGTTTCGAGGCACTTTCCGGCGGCGACGGCCTGCGCCTCTTGACCGATCGCGGCTATCAGGAGGAGTTCACCCCCGCCGAGGCCTATGCCGACCTCGCCCTCATTTCCACCGCGACGCCGGAAAATCCCATCCGCATCGCCTTCTACCGCAAGGCCTGGAACACCGACCTTGCCACAGTGGAACTGAAGATCTTCCATGCTGGCGAGCCGGTCTCGCTGTCGCAGCGCGTGCCGCTGCTGGAAAATCTCGGCTTCAATGTGGTCAGCGAGCAGACCCACGACCTGAAGCTGGCCGGGATCGACGGAGACGAGCGCCGCGTCATCCTGCATGACATGGAGCTGAAGCAGCGCGACGGGCTGGAGATCAATCTTGCCAAGCTGAGCCCGATGCTGGAGGAGGCATTCCTGGCCGCCTGGCACGGCGAGGTGGACGACGACGCGCTGAACCGTCTCATTCTCACCGCCGGCCTTTCCGCCCGCCAGATCATGGCGCTGCGCACCTATTCGCGCTACCTGCGCCAGACGGGCATCGCCTATTCGCAGGGCTACATCGCCGACACGCTCAACAAATATCCGGCGATCGCGGCCAACCTCTTCCGCCTGTTCGAGGCCCATCTCGACCCCAGGCACTCCGAGCGCCAGCGCGAGAAGAAATTCGGCGAGGTCGCAGCAGCGATCGAGGAAGCGCTCGCAAACGTGCCGAGCCTCGACGAAGACCGCATGCTGCGCCGCTACGTCAATGCGATAGAGGCGACGCTTCGCACCAACTATTTCCAGCGCGACGCGGACGGCCGGCCGCGCAAGACGCTGGCGATCAAGCTCGATCCGAAGCGGCTGGAAGGCCTGCCCGAGCCACGTCCCTTCCGCGAGATCTTCGTCTATGGCGCGGAAGTCGAGGGCGTGCATCTGCGCTTCGGCAAGGTGGCCCGTGGCGGCCTGCGCTGGTCGGATCGCGCACAGGACTACCGCACCGAAGTCCTCGGCCTCGTCAAGGCCCAGCAGGTGAAGAACGCGGTCATCGTGCCCGTCGGCGCCAAGGGCGGCTTCTATCCCAAGCAGCTTCCCGCCGGCGGCAGTCGCGACGCGATCTTCAAGGCCGGCACCGAGGCCTACAAGACCTATATCCGCACGCTGCTCTCTGTCACCGACAACATCGTCGGCCAGGACGTGGTGCCGCCGGCCGATACCGTGCGCCTCGATGGCGACGATCCCTATTTCGTCGTTGCCGCCGACAAGGGCACGGCGACCTTCTCCGACACGGCGAACGGCCTTGCGCAGGAGGCCGGCTTCTGGCTCGACGACGCCTTTGCCTCGGGCGGCTCGGCCGGCTATGACCACAAGAAGATGGGCATCACCGCCCGCGGCGCCTGGGAAACCGTCAAGCGCCACTTCCGCGAGATGAACATCGACATCCAGAAGACGCCCTTCACCGTCGCCGGCGTCGGCGACATGTCGGGCGACGTCTTCGGCAACGGCATGCTGCTTTCGCGCAAGATCCAGCTCGTCGCCGCCTTCGACCATCGCGACATCTTCATCGATCCCAGCCCGGACACGGACGCCTCCTTCGCCGAACGCCGCCGGCTGTTCAACCTGCCGCGCTCGAGCTGGCAGGACTATGACCGCTCGGTGCTCTCCAAGGGTGCCATGATCATCCCGCGCACGGAAAAATCCGTGACGCTGACGCCGGAAGCCATGGCCGTCATCGGCATCGACAAGGCCAAGGCCACACCCTTCGAGATCATGACGGCGATCCTCAAGGCGCCGGTCGATCTCCTGTGGTTCGGCGGCATCGGCACCTATATCCGCGGCCAGAACGAGACGGATGCGGAGGTCGGCGACCGCGCCAACGACCCGATCCGCATCGTCGCCGACGATGTGCGCGCCAAGGTGATCGGCGAGGGGGCCAATCTCGGCGTCACCCAGCGCGGCCGCATCGCCTTCGCGCTCAAGGGCGGGCGCAACAATTCGGATGCCATCGACAACTCGGCCGGCGTGAATTCGTCGGACGTCGAAGTCAATATCAAGATCGCGCTTGCCTCGGCCATGCGCGACGAACGGCTGACGCGTGCCAAGCGCAACGTGCTGCTCGCCTCGATGACCGACGAGGTCGCCGGACTCGTCCTGCGCAACAACTATCTGCAATCGCTGGCGATCTCGCTGACGGAACGCCAGGGCGCGGCCAACCGTGCACCGCTCACCCGCCTGATGGACCGCCTCGAAGCCGCCGGGCAGCTCAACCGAAAGGTCGAGAACCTGCCGGACGACCGCACGGTGGCGGAGCGCTACCAGGCCGGAAAGCCCCTGACGCGGCCGGAGATCGGCGTGCTGCTCTCCTATGCCAAGCTGGTCCTGTTCGACGAGCTCATCCACACCGACCTGCCGGACGAGCCCTATTTCGAGCCGATGCTGACGGGCTATTTCCCGGCGAAGATGCAGAAGGCCTATGCGCAGGATATCCGCTCGCATCGCCTGCGCCGCGAGATCATCGCCACGCTGCTTGCCAATGAGGTGATCAACCGAGGCGGCCCGGCCTTCGTCAACACGCTGACCGACGGCACCGGCTTCGGCCCGGCAAACGCGGTCAAGGCCGCCGTTATCGCCCGCGACGGCTACGGGCTGCAGGCGCTCTATGCCGGCGTCGACGCCCTGGACAACCAGGTCTCCGGCTC
>Ga0182742_1002774_pt1 | contig 18697 bp, 11 predicted proteins | sample eDN5th37CBELigMG_FD_128880 | JGI IMG/M metagenome (GOLD analysis project Ga0182742, IMG submission 128880) | Enriched Miracle-Growth compost microbial communities from Emeryville, California, USA - eDNA 5th pass 37_C BE-Lig MG (version 2)... ...
AAGGAGTTCACCGATTCCCTCGGCCGCCGCAAGATCAAGGGCAACATGGATATCGAGCTGGCCATCGACGCGATGGAACAGTCCGAAACCGTCGATCACCTCGTGATCTTCTCCGGCGACGGCGATTTCACCACGCTGGTCGAGGCGCTGCAGCGCAGGGGCCGCAAGGTCTCGGTGGTCTCCACCATGCAGACGCAGCCGCCGATGATCGCCGACGACCTGCGCCGCCAGGCGGACTATTTCATCGATCTCGGCTCGCTGAGGGCAGAAATCGGCCGCGATCCGGCCGAGCGCCCGCAACGGACCGCAGAGCCGGTCGACAGCGTCAGCGAATAGGCACGCCCCTCCCCGGCGTCCTGACCGAAAACCCGTCTTTTTTCCGGATCTTCGGTGGCCTTCGATAAAACTTGAATCGAATTCCACCGTTGCCTCTCACGGTTCCTAAAGACTCTTCTGATACATGCATGTCGTATAGACACTTCGCATGGAACATCAGCAAAATGGTGGATGCAGTATCGCTTTCGGCTAACAGCTACCGGGCAGGAGGACGCGTGCTCGACATGCGTCCGACGACGGCCGGCGGTGAAAGCGTGCCGGCGCTTGCCGCGCCGCAGCCGGTCACCCGCGTTTCGGCACCTTCGCAGATCGTCGAGGAAATCGGCGATCTCGGCTTTCTCTATGCGCCGAGCGGCCTGCCGGGCATCGCCGCCCTCTCGCTGAATGCCGTCGCGCCGACCCCGGCGGCAACGAACGGTCCTGCACAGGAAAGCCGCCCGTCCGCCCGGCTTCCCATGGAAAGCGCCGGCCTCGACAGTCTCATGTCGAGCTTCCTCACCGCGCGCACGCCGTCCGCCAATCCCGCGGCCTCGCCGGATGTGCCTGCCGCCGATGGCGGCAGCGAACAGCTTGCCCGCACCGCGCACCAGTCGGTCATCACACAGCTCTACAGCCAGTTCTAAGGAAAAGGCTCAGCCGCGCTCGCGCAGGAGGCGGCCTTTCTGTCGGTTCCAGTCACGCTCCTTCTCGGTCTCGCGCTTGTCGTGCAGCTTCTTGCCCTTGGCGAGCGCGAGTTCGAGCTTTGCCCGGCCGCTGTCGTTGAAATAGATCTTCAACGGGACGAGCGTCATGCCCTCACGGTTGATCGCGACACGCAGACGGTGGATTTCGCGCCGCGAAAGCAGGAGCTTGCGCCGGCGGCGGGTCTCGTGATTGAAGCGGTTGGCCTGGAGATATTCCGGCAGGTAGGAATTGATCAGCCAGAGTTCGCCATCCTCGTCCGAGGCATAGGATTCCGCGATATTCGCCTTGCCTTCGCGCAACGACTTGACCTCGGTGCCGGTCAGGACAAGACCGGCCTCGTAGGTGTCGATGATCTCGTAGTTGTAGCGGGCCTTGCGGTTCTCCGCCACGATCTTCTTGACCGTCGTCGGACGCGCTTTCGTCACCATATCAGTTCAGCAAACCGGCGTGGCGCAGCGCCGCGTCGATTGCTGCCTCCGTAGCCGGCTCCAGCGAAGAGAGCAGCGGCGAGCGGACCGTGCGATTGAGGCCGCGGATGCGGTGAAGCGCATATTTGGCGCCGCAGACGCCGGGCTCAAGGAAGATCGCCTTGTGCAGCGGCATCAACTTGTCCTGGTATTCCAATGCTTTGGCATAATCACCGACCAGCGTTGCCTGCTGGAACTCCGCGCAAAGCCGCGGCGCGGCATTGGCCGTCACCGAAATGCACCCCGTTCCGCCATGGGCGTTGAAGCCGAGGGCGGTCGCGTCCTCGCCGGAAAGCTGGACGAAATTCTTGCCGCAGGCGATGCGCTGTTCGGAAACCCGCTCGATCTTGCCCGTGGCGTCTTTCACACCCATGATGGACGGATGCGCCTTGTGAAGCGCGCCCATCGTTTCCGGCGTCATGTCGACCACCGAGCGGCCGGGAATGTTGTAGATGATGATCGGCAGCTTCACGCTTTGGGCAATCGCGGAAAAGTGCGCGAAAAGTCCCTTCTGCGTCGGCTTGTTGTAATAGGGCGTGACGACGAGGAGCCCGTCGGCGCCGGCCTTTTCGGCGTGCTGCGCAAGGTCGATCGCTTCCTTGGTGTTGTTCGAGCCGGCGCCGGCGATCACCGGCACGCGGCCCGCCGCCACCTCGACGCAGAGTTCCACTACCCGTTTGTGCTCGTCATGGGACAGCGTCGGCGATTCACCGGTGGTGCCGACCGGCACGAGCCCGTGACTGCCTTCGCCGATCTGCCATTCGACATGCGCGGCAAAGGCGTCTTCATCGACGGCGCCCGCATCGGTGAACGGGGTGACGAGAGCGGGAAGGGATCCCTTGAACATCCAGAACTCCTGAGGCCAGAGCCGCCCTGAGGCTTACATGCTTTGGCCGTATTCCATGGTTAAAAACGCCCGCACAATAATCATGTGACAGGCATGCGGCAAGCGGCGCGACGGGCGTTTTCGCGCCCTGTCATGGAGAAAAGGGCGCAAAGACGCGAATATTGCCTTCGCGTGATCCGTCGCCGGAAAAGTCGCCCCGTTCACGGCTTGGTGAGCGCGGCCTGTAAGGTTTCGTTAAGGCAACAAAGGGTTAATGATTGTCGAGAACCAGGCGGAAGAAATCGGTCGAACCCACCGCCGGTCAGGCATCCGGGATGTGACATGATCTCGAGAAACAGTTTTGCCCTTTGCGCCTTGCTTCTTGCCGGCGCGGCCGGACTTGCCCTGCGCGCCTCACCCGTGGAGGCGGAGAGCACCGCCGTGCCCACGGTAAAGCCTCTCGGCTTTGCGGCCGAGATGCCGTCGAAGGACGTCATCACCAATGCCATCCCGCAGCTCGAAAGGCTCGCGCCGGTGAACGCTGCGCTGAAGGACGGGCTCGATGCGCTCTCCAACCGCGATCCGGCGGCCGCCATCCTCGCGCGCGGCCGTCTGCCGGCGGGCAGCCTCGACCGCCACATCCTGACATGGGCGATCGCCGTGTCTGGCCAGCGCGGCGTGCCCTCTTGGGAAATCGCCGCCGCCCAGCGCGAACTGAAAGGCTGGCCGGGACTTGCGGCGCTGCGCGCCAATTCCGAACGGGCGCTTGCCCGGGAAAATCCGCCGACCGCGGACATACTCGCCGCCTTCGGCACGACCCGCCCGGAAACCGCCGAGGGCGCCATCGCGCTCAGCCGTGCCCTTGTCGCCACGGGAGACACCGCACGCGCCAAGGAGATCCTGCGCTCCTTCTGGCTGAAGGAAACGCTTTCCAAGGAGCTCGAGACCAAGGTCCTCGATGAATTCGGCGCGCTTCTCACTGTTGCCGATCACAAGACGCGCATGGAGATGCTGCTTTATCGCGACCGGGCCGACCAGGCGCAGCCGTTCGGCGATCTCGGCAAGGCGCAGTCGCTCTACCGCGCCTGGGCGGCCGTCATCCGCAAGACCAAGAATGCCGACGCGCTGATCAAGGCCGTCGATCCGAGCTGGCAGAAGGATCCGGCCTATACGTTCCTGCGCATCCGACACCTGCGCAACAAGGAAGATTATCGCGCGGCCAGCAAGCTTTTTGCCGCCATGCCGGAGGACCCTGCCCGGCTCATCAATCCGGGTGCATGGTGGAACGAGCAGCGGATCGTCAGCCGCGGCCTTTCCGATCTCGGCGACTATCGCGATGCCTATCGCGTCGCCGCCCGGCATGGCGCGGACGACCCGACGGATATCGTCGAGGCGGAATTCCATGCCGGCTGGTACGCCCTGCGCGACCTTGGCGAGCCGAAGACGGCGGCCAGCCATTTTCAGCGTCTATTGCAGGTGTCCGACCGGCCGCTTTCCGTTTCCCGCGCCTGGTACTGGCTCGGGCGTGCGGCGGAAAAGGGTGGACCGGGAGACGCCAAGGAGTATTTTGCCAAAGCCGCGAATTTTCCCGGCACCTTCTATGGCCAGCTCGCCGGGGCGCGGCTCGGCCGTACGACGCTGAACGTCGCCTATCCCAAGCCGAGCGCGCAGGAGCGTGCGCGCTTCGACCAGCGCGAGGCGGTTCAGGCGATTGCCCGGCTACAGGCTGCCGGTCACGGCTGGCGCGCCGACAGCCTCTACCGGGCGCTGGCCGCAGAGCTGATGAGCCCGGGCGAGCTTGCCCTGCTTGCGGCGCGGGCGGAAGGCGGGGGCAACCACCAGCTTTCCCTCCAGATCGGCAAGATCGCCTTCGGGCGGGGCATCGATGTCGCTGCCCTCGCCTTCCCGATCGGCGTCATTCCCGACAGCGCCAATATTTCCGGCTCGGGCAAGGCGCTCGCCTATGCCATCGCGCGGCAGGAGAGCGCCTTCAACCCGGCCGCCGTCTCGCCCGCCAATGCGCAGGGCCTGCTACAGCTCATGCCGGGCACCGCCCAGGGTGTCGCCAAACGCTACGGCCTTGCCTATTCCAAGGAGCGGCTGACGACGGACGCCGCCTATAACGCCACGCTCGGCGCCCATTATCTCGGCGAGCAGATCAGCGATTTCGGCGGCTCCTATGTCCTGACCTTCATCGCCTACAATGCGGGCCCTCGCCGCGTGCCGCAATGGATCGCCCGATACGGCGACCCGCGCGGCAAGCCGATCGACGAGGTGGTCGACTGGATCGAGCGCATTCCCTTTTCCGAGACCCGCGGCTATGTGCAGCGCGTCATGGAGAATTATCAGGTCTACAAGACCCGGCTCGGTCAAAAGGCCGATATCGTGCACGATCTCAGCCTCGGCCGTTGAGGCAGTGGCCATGCGCTCTTGCCTGTACGCGGTCGTGCCCCTAGGCTGACGGCTTCTTGAGCGTTTCGCACGGTCCTCCGGCGACGCTTTCCGCAAAGCAGCCGGATGCACGACCATGGATGGATTTGAAAGCCGCTTCTTCCCCGCCGAAGACGGATTGCGGCTTCATGCGCGCGACTACGCCCCGACGCTTGATAGCGGGCGCCTGCCGCTCGTCTGCCTGCCGGGGCTCAGCCGAAACGCGCGCGACTTCCATCAGTTCGCCCTCCTCGTCTCGCAGGACAAATCCGCGCCTCGCCGGGTCATCGCACTCGACTATCGCGGGCGCGGGCTTTCGGACTATGACGCGGATGCGGCGAACTACAATGTCGCCGTGGAATGCCGGGACGTCATCACGGTCTGCACCGCACTCGGCCTTTCGCGGACTGCCTTTGCCGGCACATCGCGCGGAGGCGCTCATCCTGCATGTCATGGCCGCGGCCAAGCCTGACATCATTGCCGGCGCCATCCTCAACGATATCGGCCCGCAGATCGAGACCGAAGGCCTGAGGGATATCCGCGACTATCTCGCAAAATCGGCCACTCTGCCCGATCTGGACGCGGCGGCCGTGGCACTACGCCATATCCATGGCCCCGCCTTTCCCGCACTTTCGGATGCCGACTGGCAGGAAATGGCGGATGCGATCTATGCCGAACGGGATGGACGTCTCGTTCCCGACTATGACCCGAAACTGACGGATCAGTTGCAGACCATCGATTTCTCGCAACCTCTGCCGACGCTTTGGCCGCAATTCGCGCTGCTGGCGGAAAAGCCGCTCTTCATCATACGCGGCGAACATTCGCGCCTCTTTTCCAATGGCACACTCGCGCGCATGGCCGCACAGTCGGAAAGGGTCAGCACCATGACGGCCCCCGGCCAGGGCCACGCGCCTTTGCTGCACCACCCGGGCATCTACCCTTCGCTGAGAGCATTCCTCGCCGACAGGGTGGAGTGACGCTCCACTCCTTGCACCATCACATTGCGAAAACGGCCTCCGGCGCAGACTGCTCCGTCCCGCGCCGTTATTGAAACAAAAAAGACCCGGCTCGAAAGCCGGGTCTCCCATCACTGACAGAGGTCAGATCAGATTAGAACGAACGCTGCAGACGGACGAAGCCCGACCAGTTGTCGCCACCGGCGCCCTTGTAACCAGCGGCGCCAACGCGGCCACCGTTGTCAACATCGGTGTACTGAAGGCTGATCTTGGTCGTCAGGTCGGTTACGATCGTGTAGTCGAGCGTAAGACCAGCGCGCCAAGCGTCGCGGCTGCCGACGTAGTCGCCGTTGCCGTTGTAGTCGATCGTGTTCCAGTACTGGATACCGGGGGTGATCGCCAGCTTGTCGGTCAGGTTAGCCTTGTACGAAGCTGCGATCGACCATTCGGAAGCATCCCAGTAACGGCTTGCGCCCGAAGACCAGACGGCTGCAGCCTGCAGCGTGCCCGGGCCGAGGTCAGCCGAGATGAGGCCACGGATGGCGCCGTTTTCAGCGTCGAAGTCGTAGGAGCCGAGCAGGTCTGCGCTGACAGCGCCGAACGAGCCGGTTACAACGCCGGAGATGCCGAGGTTGTCTTCGAAGCGCGACCAGGTCTTGTTCGCGAAGGATTCGAGAGCAACCGTAGCAGCGAAGGCGCCGCCTTCGTACTTGTACGAAACAGCGTTCAGCAGCGTGTTGCCGCCGATGATGTTGAAGATCGTACCGTCGAGAACGTCGGTCTCGCCGTTGATGCCCTTATCCCACTCGGTGTAGTAGTAACCAGCCTTGAAGCCGCCGAGCTGGATCCATGCGCCGTCGAGGAAGACGTCCTGGTGGGAGTCAGCCTGGAGGTCGATGTGACCGGTCAGCGTGCCGAGCTCGGTGTCGCTCTTGGCGTCGAGCGAGAGGTAGCCACGCGTACCAACGCGGTAGCCGGAGTCGTTGCCGACAGCGTTTTCAGAGAAGTCGACCTGGAAACGGACGTAGCCGCCGATCTGCAGGCAGGTTTCGGTGCCCGGAATGTAGAAGTAACCCGTGCCGAATGCGTCGCAAACGCGAACGTATTCCATCGGCTCCGGCTCGGCGGCAACGATAGCGTCGGCGGCCTGAGCGCCGGAGACTGCTGCGAGAGCAGCAGCGGAGCCGATGAGAAGGCTCTTGATGTTCATTTTCTGACCTCCAGTCAAAAAGTTTCAAACGGGTCTGGGTTTTTTGCTGAAGGACAGCGTTCCCTGCCCCATCCCCAAGTTCAGGAAGCGGACGATCAACCGCCCCTGCTTCCGAAGCTGAAAATACAAGACGCCGTTCCGTAAGCAATCTCCAAACTGAAAGGAGGCCGGCTTTGTGTCAGCCTTCGCCCCGTCCTGTTGCGGAAAGGACACAAAATGGCCGGACGGATCGCTAAAAGTTTATGGATTATTAACAAAAGACCTTATGGAGCGGGCACTTAGCCGGGCCGATCCCGCCGCCCGATTTGCCATAGTCAGGGCGAAACAAGGGCAAAGACGGCTGTTCGACATGACGAGGAACGATTTTTGAAGTCTCGCCAGTGCGCCGAAACACCTTCAGACGACGTCGGGGAAGAATCGAAGACGCCGTTTTCGGGCGGTCGATTCGGACGATTCCCGCTTCCCCTCTTCTGCGCAAAAGAGGGGAGTGGATTCCGCTTCCGAAGACCCTGCTCCGTGTCTTTATATATAGACGCCGCAAAAAGCTCTTGTGCCGGATATCCGTTCGCGTTCCCCGGATAGATATCCGCAGACTATCGAAATGTAAGAAGCAAGGGTCGAAACCCCGCCATGCAGCCTGCCTCACTCTCGCGGGCCATGGCGGCATAACCAGCCGCGATGCCCGGGCCTATGTCGTCTTCTCAGTCGGCGGGGCCGTACCCATAACGACACCAGTCGGCTTCCATATCCACCAAGCGATTTTACTGTCCGAAGCGCACGACGCAGGAAAGCCGGAGATCGACCGAGCAGGTTGATGCATGAAGCAGATCGCCGCTTTCCGATTAGCAGCGGCAACAGACGATATCGCCGTTCATCCTCGCCCCGAAAACGCATCGGCGGCATGGATCTAGAATGCACCTGTCTCGCAGCAGCCATCTCTGGGCCTATCTTCAGAAGATCGTCCCTAAGAGAGTGGATTGCCGAAACCGACCATCCTTTTGCGCGTCCGCGTGCGCCCCCTCGTCCACGGCCCCCGTACTGCTGGCAACGCCTGACGGCATATCCCGCTCTACACCCGCTATTCATTCCTCCCGGATGCCAAGCTATTCCTGCGCAGGTTCCTGCCGATGGTCCATATTGATCCCTTTCACGCGCACCGGCCTTCGGGCGGAGGCGGCAGCCGTTTTGCATCGACGGCGGATCGGGCAATCGCGGCATCGAGCGTGGTCATGTCGGCAGATGGTCTGACCTAGACGTTTCATTAGAATGTGAAGCTCGATGAGTTCGGCCGCGCTCCATCGAGGGCACGCCGCCATCACCGCGTCATAGGCGTTTCGCGTGTCTGCCCTAGCCCGGACAAAACCGTATCGGCTCAACACCCGCAGGACATGCATATCCACGACGAATGCCGGCATGCTCAACGTGCTGAAGTTGAGCGTCGAGGCAGAAACCTTGCGGCCGACGCCAGGCAAGCGCTCCAGCCACGCGAGCGCCTCGGCAACGCTCAGTCGGCCGAGGAAGTTCAGGTCGAAATCCGGATGGCGGGCTTCTATATCGCGAAGCGCATCGCCGAGCTTCCGCGCCTTGCCAATCGGGAAGGTGACGTCGCCGATAAGAGCTTCGACATCGCCGGTCGGCGCCGCTGCAAGAGCGGACCATTCCGGATAAGCCTCTATGAGCCGCTGATAGGCGGCCAGCGAGACTTCATCCAGCGTGCGATTGCTGATCGACGATTTCACAAGCTGACCGATCGGCGAACGCAAGGAAATCCGGTCAAGGCGGCCGAAAAACAATTTCAACTGGTTCCGAACCCACGCGATATCCGCGACAGCGCCAAAATCGAATGTCATCTGCATTTTTTCATTTTAAGAACAAAAAGAGAACATTGCAAGTTTAAAATTAATCCCGTGAGGGTAGCCTGTACCGCCCATCGAAGGCTCGATTGACGGCCCCATACCTAAGCCTTCACCCCAAAACTGCGGCCAAGGCAGACAGCTATAACGCAGTTCCCTCATGCAGGGTCCGTTTTTAAGGGAGGTAACTCACAACCGTGCGAAGTCGCTTAAGGCCATGGCCGCTTCTCAAGATCAAGAGCGTATTGCACACTATCGCGGGAGTTCACAACGCCGCTTGGTATGGTCGGCGTCGACATCACGCCTGAACGGGAAACTAGCGAACTATGGCGGAGAAGAAGGGATTCGAACCCTCGATACCGTTTCCGGTATACTCCCTTAGCAGGGGAGCGCCTTCGACCACTCGGCCACCTCTCCGCTCGCGGTCTCACTATGCGGCGATGCTTGCGATTGCAAGGCTTTTTTCCGTTTTCACCCATATTTTCATGACAGCGGGCGAGGCACGGCGATACCGCCTTGCGGGTTCCTCCCTGAAAATTTCAAGGCCGGCCTCGAAAATGCCTTCGACTTCACCACCTTTGTTCAACAGCGGTTCAGATTGCGGACGCTAGAGGTCGAACCACAACACCCGGATGCAGAAAGGAACGAGAACATGACCTATGTATTCAAGGGCACGAACGGGGACGACTATGTCGTCCAGGGGTCGAGGACCCAGGTGGAAATCTATACCTATGGCGGAAACGACGAGATCATCCTGAACCGTACCGACAAGTATGGCGGTCTCAACTATGTCGAGGCCGGAAGCGGCAACGACATCGTGCGCAACAGCTTCGAGGGCGGCAACGACATCTTCCTCGGCTCCGGCAACGACGTCTACAAGCACAGCGGTGAAGCCCGGTACGGCTCGGAATACGACGTCGTCAGCGGCGGTGACGGCAACGACCGTTTCGAGGTGAAGACCTATGCCAGCGTCTACAAGGGCGATGCGGGCAACGACACCTTCTTTTCCGTCGGCTATCGCAACTCGTTCAACGGCGGCTCCGGCACCGACACGATCAACTACTCGCTGCAGGATTCGAGCAGCGAGAAAGGCCGCGGCATCTATGTCGACCTCGACGAAGGCTTTGCCAAGGCCGTCGACGGCCGCATCGAGAAGCTGACCAGCATCGAGAACGCCACCGGCACCTCCTATGACGACACGCTGATCGGCACCAGCGGGCGGAACATCCTGCGTGGCGGCAACGGCAACGACCAGTTGGAAGGGCTCGGCGGAAACGACCGCCTCTATGGCGGAGCCGGCAAGGACATCCTCTACGGCGACAACGGCAATGACGACCTTTACGGCGGCAGCGGAAACGACCGGCTCTATGGCGGCGCGGGCAATGACGATCTTCTCGGCGGCACCGGCAACGATCTTCTGGTCGGCGGCTCGGGCAGCGATTTCCTCGTCGGCGGCGCCGGGGCCGATACGTTCCGCTTCACCCGCGTTTCCGACAGCAGGGTCGGCGCGCAGCGCGACGTCATCGACGATTTCCGGCCGGACACCGAGGGCGACGTGATCGATCTCAGCGCCATCGACGCCAATACGCTGAGAAGCGGCAACAATGCCTTCACCTTCATCGGCAAGGCGGCCTTTTCCGGCACGGCAGGCGAATTGCGCTATTCGGGCACGATCATCTCCGGCGACGTCGATGGCGACGGCCGCGCCGATTTCGAGATTGACGCCGGCCTCACACGCTACTATTCGAACGACTTCCTGCTCTAAGCTCCGCCTCCCGGCACAGGGGGCGCTCCCGAGCTTGTCATGCCGCACGCGCCAGCAACGCGTGCGGCATTTCTCTTTTGCGAGAGGCGCTTGGCGCCTGCCGGCGGGCAGTGGATAGGACGAGCGGCCACGCGCATATACGCGAATCAGACGAGATCGCCGGCGGCCTTGCGGTCGCCGGCGATCTCTTTTCATGTGGCGGAATGGCGCCTCGGTTCAGGTGCGGGCAGCGAGGCGATCGATGGCGTTTTGCGTGGAGATGCCGAAGTCGCCATCGATCGGGCCGCTGTAATATCCGCGCTGCTTGAGGATCTGCTGGAACTCCTTGCGGAACTGCGGGGTGAAGCTTGCCGGCGCGCCCTTCAGCTCCTGCAGCTTGGCCTCGTCCCCGCCCTCCACGCTGGCGGCGGCCCAGCGGGCAGCTTCCCTGGCATTGGCGCGCGTGCCGAGGCCCTGGTCATAAAGGCGGGAGAGATTGCCCATGGCATAGGTGTTGCCGCCATTGGCCGCCTTCTCGTACCAGTTGCGGGCCGCGACATAGTCCTGTCTCACTCCGTTGCCGGCATCGTAGAGCCAGCCGAGCGAGGCCATCGAATAGTAGTCGCCGAGGGCGGCGGCCTTTTCGTACCACTTGTGCGCCTCGGCGAAATCCACCGCGATGCCGAGACCGGACTGGTAGGCATAGCCGAGCGAGGACATGGCGTTGACGTCGCCGCCCTCTGCGCCCTTCAGATACCAGTCGAGAGACATCTTGTGGTCGCGCGCCGTGCCGAGACCTTCGCGATAGAACCAGCCCATCGTGGCCTGCGCATTGGCATAGCCCTGCTCGGCCGCCTTGCGATACCACTTGATGGCCTCGTCATAGTCCTTGCGGGTGCCGTTGTAGCCTTCACGATAGAGCCAGCCCAGCGAGGCCTGGGCATAGGGATTGCCGGCATTTGCGGCCTGCTCGAACATGCGGATGCCCTTGGCCATGTCGACCGGGCCGTCCGTGCCGTAGATCGAGTACCAGGCAAGGTTGGTCATCGCATAGAGGTTCCCCTCGTCCGATGCCTTCTGGTAGAATTCGCGAGCCTTGGGGAAATTGCGCGCCGCATCATGGGCGCGGCCGAGCATGTTGCGAACCATGTTGTCCGATGGATTGGCGCTCAACGCCGCCTCGCAGACCGGGATCGCACGGCCGTAGTCGATCTGCGGGAAGAGCTTGCCGAGGAAGCCCGGACGAAGGCTCGGCTCGCCGGCAAGCTCATAGCACTGCTCGATATCCGAACCGCGGAGCGCCACCGCCGACTGGCCTGCGGACGTCAGCGCCGACGGGGTGGAGCCGGACAGCGAGGTGCCCTCGTTGCGGCCGCCGGCAAGCCTGTCGATCGCCGCGAGCGTCGCGGCGCCGAATTCGCCGTCCGCCGTGCCGCTGTAATAGCCGCGCTCCCTTAGCAGGTTCTGCATTTCCTTGCGGAAGGCGGCGGTGAAGTTTCCGGGATTTTCCTTCAGGTCCTTCAGCTTGCTCGCATCGCCGCTCTCGATGCTGGCGGCGGCCCAGCGGACGGCCTCCTTCGCGTCGGCCGGCGTGCCGAGACCCTGGTCGTGGAGGCGCGACAGGTTGCCCATGGCATAGGAGCTGCCGGCATCGGCCGCCTTCTCATACCAGTAGCGGGCCTCCACATAGTCCTGCTTCACGCCGTTGCCGACGTCATAAAGCCAGGCGAGCGAGGCCATCGAGTAGGAATCGCCGATATTGGCGGCCTTCTCGTACCAGACCTTGGCTTCCGCATAGTTCTGCGCGGTGCCGAGGCCGTTCTGATAGGCCCAGCCGAGCGCGGACATGGCATTTGCGTCGCCGGCATCCGCCGCCCTTCGATACCAGGCGAGCGACTGAACATAATCCTGCGGAACGCCGAGGCCTTCGCGGTAGAACCAGCCCATGGTCGCCATGGCGTTGGCATAGCCCTGGTTGGCGGACTGCTGATACCATTTCACCGCCTCGTCATAGTTCTGTTCCGTGCCGCCATAGCCTTCGCGGTAGAGCCAGCCGAGCGAGGCCTGGGCGTAGGAATTGCCCGCGATCGAAGCCTTCAGGAACATCGACTGGCCCTTGGCCACGTCGACCGGGCCATCCGTCCCGTAGATCGAGAACCAGGCAAGGTTGGTCAGGGCATGCATATTGCCGAGCTCGATCGCCTTTTCATAGTTGCGGCGGGCTTCGACATAGTTGCGGTCGGCATCGTGCGCGCGGCCGAGCAGGTTGACCAGCATGCCGTCGGACGGGTTCTCGTTGACTGCCTGGGCGCAGGCGGTGAGCGCCCGCTTGGCATCGATCTTCAGGAAGTTGACCCCCATGAAGCCGGGCAGCGACTGCGGCTCGCCGGCCAGGAGATAGCAATCGCGCGAGGCCGGCGTTTCCTTGGCGGTGACGTCGACGCTGATGCCCTTTTTCGGCTCCAGCGCGGCGATGAGGTGCTCGGCATCCCTGCGGTGCAGGCTATCGGGATAGCGCTCGATGAAGCGCTGAAGTGCCGCCGCATCGGTGGAGCCCTTGAGCGCCTCCCAGGCGATGCCCGCCGCGTCCTGGCCCTCGTTCTGAGTGGCTTCCTTGAGGCTGGCGAGCTTCTTTTCCGCCAGCATCTTGTAGACCGGATCCTTGCCGTGCTTGGCGATGAAGGCGTTGATCAGGTCCTCGTCGGCGAGGTCGCGGATGTTCTGCCAGTCGGCCGCCGCCTCGGACTGGCCGTTCGGCGAGATCTCCTGCGTGTTGCCGCTGTTGTTGATGTTGATATTGATTTCCTTGATGTTCAGGAAGATCTGCGCCCCGCCGAGCGAGCCGTAGACGAAGGGCTCCTGCTCGCGGTTGGTCGCCTGCACCACCTCGTCGCGCACCTTGCCGAGCGCGATGCGCACATCGAGGCCGGGTTCGGTGAGATATTTCGCAAGCGCCGTGGCAAACGGGCTGTTCCTGCCCTCCCCGTCCAGCGCCACCGTGCCGGCCTTCGAGGCGAAGGCGATCAGCGTGTCGGCCGATCCGGGCTCGACGCGCGCAAGTCCCCGCGACACGGCGCGCGTGCCGATCGAACGGGTCATCGAGGCGGAAAAGGGATTGTTGCGGCAGGCATCGAGGATGAACAGCTTCAGCCGCTTGGCGCCTTCCAGTGCGCGCTGCACGCGGTCGATGGCGACGCTCTCGTCCTCCACGTCGCGGTCGCTCTTCAATGCCGCGTCCACGGGGATGAGATAGTTGATCCCGTTCATTTCCATGGCATGGCCGGAATAATAGACCACCGCCATTTCCGCATCGATGGAGCGGTCCTCGAACTCGCGCAGCGCCTTGACCATGGCGGAGCGATCGAGGTCGAAGACCGTCTCGACGGAATCGAAGCCCGCATTCTCGAACGAGGCACGCATCAGCTCCACGTCGTTGGCGGGATTGTTGAGCTGCGCGGTTTCCTCGTATTTCTGATTGCCTATCAGCAGCGCCACGCGTTTCGCCTCGGCGGCGACCGCGCTGAACGCGACGACAGCGATCGACACGAAGAAGACTGGCGCGAAGCGTGCTGGTTTTCGCTTGAACATGCCCTTCCCTCCGGCATTATTGCCGGGAGTATTACGTATGGGACCTGCCGTTTCAATGCGTGGGCAGGCGGATTATTTTGACCTTTCCCCGGAAAGTTGACGGTCAGGGTTGGACGTGGGAACTGTCTTTTCGCGGAATTTGGAATATCTGTTTCACAGACGAGCGACCGCGCCATCCCGTACGATCCTGCCGAAAGACCGGAGAAGAGCATGCCCCTGAATGACTGTGAACCGCCCGCAACCGGCCCGGAAAAGACGCTCGACGTCATCACGATCGGCCGTTCCTCGGTCGACCTTTACGGCCAGCAGCTCGGCACGCGGCTGGAGGATACGGCATCCTTCGCGAAATCCGTCGGCGGCTGCCCGGCCAATATCGCGATCGGCACCGCCCGGCTCGGCCTGAAGTCCGCGCTCGTCACCCGCGTCGGCGACGAGCAGATGGGGCGCTTCATCCGCGAGCAATGCGCACGCGAGGGCGTCGATGTGAACGGCATCCACACCGACCGGGACCGGCTGACGGCGCTCGTGCTGCTCGCCATCGAGGCCGAGGGCGTCTCGCCGATGATCTTCGTGCGCACGGATTGCGCCGACATGGCGCTCGACGAGGGCGATATCGACGAGAATTTCGTTCGCTCGGCCCGCGCCGTGCTCGTCACCGGCACCCATTTTTCACGGCCCAATACCGAGGCCGCCCAGCGCAAGGCGATCCGCCTCGCCAAGGAGAGCGGCGGCAAGGTCATCTTCGATATCGACTATCGCCCGAACCTCTGGGGCCTTGCCGGCCATGCGGAAGGCTTCGAGCGCTATGTGAAATCCGACCGCGTCTCCGCCATCCTGAAATCCGTGCTGCCGGATTGCGATCTCATCATCGGCACCGAGGAGGAGATCATGATCGCCTCGGGCGCCGACGACGTGCTTTCTTCGCTGAAGGCGATTCGCGCCGTCTCGCCGGCGACGATCGTGCTGAAACGCGGCGCCATGGGCTGCATCGTCTATGACGGCCCGATCTCCGGCGATCTGGAGGACGGCATCGTCGGCCGGGGCTTCCCCATCGAGGTGTACAATGTGCTCGGCGCGGGCGATGCCTTCATGTCCGGCTTCCTGCGCGGCTGGCTGAAGGGGGAGGATCATGAAACCTCCGCCACCTGGGCCAATGCCTGCGGCGCCTTCGCCGTCTCGCGCCTGCTCTGCTCGCCGGAATATCCAAGTTGGGAGGAGCTGAACTTCTTCCTGGAAAAGGGCAGCCGCCACCGCGCGCTGCGCAAGGACGAGGCGATCAACCACATCCATTGGGCGACGAACCGCAAGCAGGACGACATCCCGCTCCTCATGGCGCTTGCCTGCGATCATCGCAAGCAGCTCGTCGAGCTTGCCGACGAACTCGGTGTTCCGCAGGACAGGATCGCGGCGTTCAAGCGCCTTGCCGTCGCGGCCGCCGCGCGCGTCGCAGGGGGACGGCCGGGCTACGGCATGCTGCTCGACGAACATTTCGGCCGCGACGCTTTCTTCGATGCGGCGAAGCAGGGTTTCAGCTGGCTTGGCCGTCCGGTCGAACTGCCGGGCTCGCTGCCGCTGCGCTTCGAATTCAGCCAGGATATCGGCTCGCAGCTCGTGGAATGGCCGCTCGACCATTGCATCAAGTGCCTGTGCTTCTATCATCCCGGCGATCCCGACACACTCAAGCAGGAGCAGCAGCAGAAGCTGCGCACGCTGTTCGAGGCGGCGCGGCGGGTCGGGCGTGAACTCCTGATCGAGATCATCGCCGGCAAGAACGGTGCGCTCGACGACGATACGGTCGAGACGGCACTGCGCGAACTCTATGCCCTTGGCATCAAGCCCGACTGGTGGAAGCTGGAGCCGCAGGCCTCGACCACTGCCTGGCACAACATCGAGGCCGCCATTGCCGAAAACGATCCTTATTGTCGGGGTATCGTGCTGCTCGGCCTCGAAGCGCCGGCCGAGGAACTGGTGAAGGCCTTCGAGGCGACGAAGGCGGCGCCCTCCGTGAAGGGCTTTGCGGTCGGCCGCACCATCTTCGCGCAGGCCGCCCGTGCCTGGATGACGGGCGGCATGGACGACGAAGCGGCGACCGCCGACATGGCAGGCCGCTTCCGCGACCTGACCGAGGCGTGGCTGCGGACGCGCGGTCTCTGAAAGCATCTGGGAGGTAAACGATGGGCAAGACGATCCGGCTGACGATGGCGCAGGCCGTCACGCATTTCCTGAAGGCGCAGATGGTGCTCGTCGAGGGCAGGAAGGTTCCGGCTTTCGGCGGCGTCTGGGCGATCTTCGGCCACGGCAACGTCGCGGGCATGGGCGAGGCGCTCCATCAGGTACGCGAGGACCTGCCGACGCTGCGTGCCCACAACGAACAGGGCATGGCCCATGCGGCCATCGCCTTCGCCAAGGCCAGCTTTCGCCAGCGCTTCATGGCCTGCACGACCTCGATCGGCCCCGGTGCACTCAATATGGTGACCGCCGCCGGCGTCGCCCATGTCAACCGCCTGCCGGTGCTGTTCCTGCCCGGCGACGTCTTCGCCAACCGCATTCCAGATCCGGTCCTCCAGCAGATCGAAGATTTTGGCGACGGCACCGTCTCGGTGAACGACGCCTTTCGTTGCGTCTCTCGCTATTTCGACCGCATCACGCGGCCGGAACAGATCGTTCCCGCGCTGAGGCGCGCCATGCAGGTGCTGACCGATCCGGTCGATTGCGGCCCCGTAACGCTGTCGCTGTGCCAGGACGTGCAGGCGGAAGCCTATGACTATCCGGCGAGCCTCTTCGAGGAGAAGGTCTGGACGCAGCGCCGCCCGCGGCCCGACACGGACGAACTGGCCGCCGCCATCGCCACGCTGCGCAGCGCGGAAAGGCCGCTGATCATCGCCGGCGGCGGCGTGCTCTATTCGCAGGCGACGGCGGAGCTCAAGGCCTTCGCCGGCATGCACGGCATCCCCGTTGCCGTCACACAGGCCGGCAAGTCCTCGCTGCCGGACGATCATCCGCTCTGCATGGGCGCGATCGGCGTCACCGGCAGCTCCGCGGCCAATGCCTTCGCCGAAGAGGCGGATGTCATCCTTGCCGTCGGCACGCGGCTGCAGGATTTCACCACCGGCTCCTGGGCGCTCTTCAAGAACGAGGACGTCAGGACGATCGGCCTCAACGTGGCTGCCTTCGATGCCGGCAAGCGCGGCAGCCAGCCGCTTGTTTGCGATGCGCGCGAGGGACTGACGCTGCTTTCCGAAGGGCTTGGGGGCTGGAAAGCGCCGGGCGCGGTGGAGGCGGCGGCGAAATCCCGAAAGGAAGCGTGGATGGATGCCGCGAACCGGGCGGTTGCGGCCGGCAATGCCGCCCTTCCCTCCGATGGCGAGGTCATCGGCGCGGTTCAGCGCACGATCGGCGGGGAGAATTCCGTCCTCGTCTGCGCCGCGGGCGGCCTTCCGGGCGAACTCCACAAGCTCTGGCGCGCAGAGGGGCCGGGCAGCTACCACATGGAATACGGCTTTTCCTGCATGGGTTACGAGATCGCCGGCGGCCTCGGCGTCAAGCTGGCGCGGCCGGATGCGGATGTCGTCGTCATGGTCGGCGACGGCTCCTACATGATGATGAACAGCGAGCTTTCCACCTCCATTATGCTCGGCAAGAAGCTGACCGTGATCCTTCTGGACAATCGCGGCTACGGCTGCATCAACCGGCTGCAGATGGCAACCGGCGGGGCGAACTTCAACAACCTGCTCAAGGACGCGATGATCGAGACGATGCCGGAGATCGATTTCCGCGCCCATGCCGAGAGCATGGGGGCCGTCGCCGTCAAGGTCTCCTCCATCGCCGACCTCGAAACGGCCATCGAGGAGAGCAAGGGCACGGAGCGCACCTGCGTCATCGTCATCGACACGGACCCGCTGGCGACCACCGAGGCCGGCGGCCACTGGTGGGACGTCGCCGTGCCGGAGGTCAGCCCGCGAGCCGAGGTCAACAAGGCGCGCGAGGCCTATGTGAAGGCCCGCGCGGCGCGGAGCCCCGGTTAGGACAGACAACACGCCCTCTCCTCCTCTCCGTCATCCTCGGGCTTGACCCGAGCATGACGGCGGAGAGGGAGGGAGAGAGAGCATATCGCAAGGCCGGTGCCTTTCCCAAGGAGACCCAGATGAAAGCCAAACTCGGCATGTCGCCCATCGCCTGGTGGAACGACGATCTTCCTGAACTCAGCGATGACGTCTCCCTGGAGGAATGCCTTCGCCAGTCGCGCAGCGCCGGCTTCACCGGCATGGAAAAGGGCCGCCGCTTCCCGGAGGATCCGGCGGTGATGCTGCCCATCCTGCGCGCCGCGGATGTGACGCTGTGCGGCGGCTGGTTCTCCGGCACGCTGGTCGACGAGGAACTTGCCGCCAACAAGGATCGCATCGCGCCGATGATCGCGCTGTTCAGGGCGGTCGGCGCGCCCTGCATCGTCTATGGCGAGGTCGGTCGGTCGATCCAGGGCGACCGTTGCCGGCCGCTTGCCACAAAGCCGCGCCTTTCCGACGACGAGATGAAAGCCTATGGCCGCCGCGTCACCGAATTCGGCGAGTGGTGCGCCGACCAGGGCATGCCGCTTTCCTACCAT
>Ga0182742_1002775_pt1 | contig 18686 bp, 18 predicted proteins | sample eDN5th37CBELigMG_FD_128880 | JGI IMG/M metagenome (GOLD analysis project Ga0182742, IMG submission 128880) | Enriched Miracle-Growth compost microbial communities from Emeryville, California, USA - eDNA 5th pass 37_C BE-Lig MG (version 2)... ...
ATTCCACGTCGCCACGCGCATCGTGTCACTCTCGCTTTCTCGTCCGTCATGCTTCATCGGATGTTCGTCCCCGGCTGGCAAGCCGGAACTCGTCGCCATCCCCACGGTTGCGCCTGATGCCCGGATCCTGGCTCGCACCCATCGACAGCTACTGCGAACGCCTGGGACCCGGGTTCTGGGGCGAGCCGCTGAATGCCGTGACGAACGGGGCCTTCCTGGCCGCCGCCCTCTATGCGCTGGCGCTCTGGCGGCGGGCGGGGGCGCGGGACGGGCCGGCCCTGTGGCTGATCGCGGTCACCTTCATCGTCGGAACCGGCAGCTTCCTGTTCCACACCTTCGCCAACCGCTGGTCGCTCCTGGCGGACGTGCTGCCCATCGCGCTCTTCATCTACAGCTATTTCCTGCTTGCCATGCTCCGGTACCTGAACCTCGGAAGGATCGCGGCGATTGCCGTGACGGTGCTGTTCGCGCTCTTCAACCTGTCCTTCGGCCGTCTCTGGTTCAGCGTCCTTCCCGGCGTGACCCTGAACGGGTCGGTCGGCTACATCCCGACGGCCCTGGCGCTGCCGACGGTCGGGATCGCCTGCCTGGTTTCGGGCGCGACGGAGGCGGGCAGGGCGCTCCTCGCGGCGGCCTGCGTGTTCGCCCTGTCGCTCCTTTTCCGTTCGCTCGACGGCACGGTCTGCGCGACAATTCCTGCAGGCAGCCATTTTCTGTGGCATGGGCTCAATGCGCTCGTGCTCTTCATCCTCATGAAGGCCGCCATCGTTCACCCGTCTCCGAAAAGCTCGTCCCATGTCCAAGGTTGAAATCCACGGCTATGCCATCGTGTCGGACAACGACTGCATCGCCGACGCGTCCGGGCACACGCCCGATGTGCTCCGCAACGAGGCCGACTGGGCCTATTTCCAGGCCGAACTCAACAAATCGGCCGTGACGGTGCTCGGCCGCCTGGGGCACGAGGCGAACCCGAATCCCAGAGGCCGCCTGCGAATGATCCTGTCCTCGTCCTCGACGGGGTTGGAGCGGCGCATGGATGGCTGGTGGTGGAACCCGGAGAAGCTGCCCTGGGCCGATGCGATCCGGACCGTGCTGCCGGAGGGTGGGCGCGTGGCCGTGCCCGGGGGACGTCAGGTGTTCGATCTCTTCCTCGCCATCGGATACGACGCGTTCCATCTCACTCGAGCGGAAGGAACCTTCGTCCCGAATGGCGTGCCGGTGTTCTCAGCCTGCGGCGACGGTGTGGCGGCCGAGGCGATCCTGTCAGTCCATGGACTGCGGCCGGATCCTCGCCAGGTCCTCGATCAGAAAGGGCCGGTCAGCCTGACAATATGGCGGAACGGTACCCAAGACTCGTGAGTTTGCTTGGAGTTGACCTGCAACAGCGACCCCAAGGGAGGAGCCGATGCGTCACTTCACAGTATCGACCGCACTGCTCGCCGGCTGCCTGATCGCCGGAGCGGCATGGGCGCAGGGATCCTCGGGCGGCTCCAGCGGGGGCAGCGCAGGGGGTACCAGCGGTTCGGCGACCTCGGCGTCGCCCTCCACCGGCTCGACGACATCCCCGAGCAGCACCACTCAGCCCAGCGGCTCGACCCTTCGACGGTCCTCGCAAGGCATGAGGGGAACCGCCGATCCCGGAAACAGGTCGAGCCGCGTCGGCGGCACGACGGGCAACACCGGGAGGCGGGACAGCACGGGCGCGATCCCGCCTCCCGGGACCGAGGGCAGCACGGGAGGGAGCACCGCCGGGTCGGGCGGATCCCAGACCGGGCCCGCCGAAACGGGAACGGTGGCCGGGAATCGCCGTCAACCGGGCGAGCCGTCCACCGTCAGCCCCAGCTCCCGCGAGGAGAAGCTCCTCGAGGAGGCCAACAGGAGGGTCAGGCGCGGGATCTGCCAGGGCTGCTGATGGTCAGGCGGCCTTGTCGAGGCTCGGATAATCCGTGTAGCCCTTGGCGTCGCCGCCATAGAAAGTGGCGCGGTCCGGCTCGTTAAGCGGTGCGTTGAGGCGGAAGCGCTCGACGAGGTCGGGATTGGAGATGAACAGCCGTCCGAAAGCCACCAAATCCGCCCGTCCGCTGGAGATCGCCTCCGCCGCCATGGCCCGGTCATAGCCGTTATTGGCGATATAGGTCCCACGGAAGGAACGGCGCAGGCCCACGTAATCCACGTCGACGGCATTGCGGTCGCCCTGCGTGGCGCCCTCGATCATATGGATATAACCGAGCCCGAGGCCGTCGAGCTTTTCCACCACGTGGCTGAACAGGGCCTGCGGGTTGGAATCGGCGGCGTCGTTGACCTTGGCCGGCGACAGGCGGATGCCGACCCGCCCCTTGTCCCAGACTTTGAGCACGGCCTCCGCCGCTTCGATGGTCAGGCGGGCCCGGTTCGCGATGGAGCCGCCATAGGCATCCCTGCGGTGGTTGGAGCCATCCTTCATGAACTGGTCGAGGAGATAGCCGTTCGCCGCGTGGATCTCGACGCCGTCGAACCCGGCCTCCTTGGCGTTGCGGGCGGCGTTCTCGTAGTCCCGCAGAATGCCTGGTATCTCCGAGAGGTCGAGCGCTCGGGGCTCGGACACGTCGGCGAAGCCCTCATGAAGGAAGGTCTTCGTCTGGGCGCGGATCGCCGAGGGGCCGACCGGCGCGCCGCCGCCGGGCTGGAGCGAGGTGTGGGACACGCGGCCCACATGCCAGATCTGAATGAAGATCCGCCCGCCGGCCTTGTGGACCGCATCGGTCACCTTGCGCCAATGCGCGACCTGCTGGGGCGTATAGATGCCGGGCGTCGAGAGATAGCCCTGGCCCTGTTGGGAGATCTGCGAGCCTTCCGAAATCAGGAGGCCGGCGCTGGCGCGCTGGGCGTAATAGGTCGCCGTGATATCCCGCGGCCCGTCCCCTTCGCCAGCCCGGTTCCGGGTGAGGGGGGCCATGACCAGTCGGTTCGGCAGGGTCAGGTCGCCCAGCTTGTAGGGCTGGAACAATGCATCGGCGTCGGCGCTCATCGTAAAACCTCGCTCAGTCCTGTGGAATTATCGGAAGCACAGGTCGATACGAGATAGGCAGCCCTCCGTCCGATGCAACGGAGGGCTGCTATGCGAAAACTCGATGACTACGGACAGGGTCAGGCCGGGCGGCTGGCCTAGTCGAGGTCCCGGATGTCGTCGTCGGTCAGCTGCACCTTCGTGGCCTGCACGAGGTCCTGGATCTGCTCCACGCTTGTCGCGCTTGCGATCGGCGCGGTGAGGCCAGGCCGAGCCATCAGCCAGGCGAGCGCGATCTGGGCCGGCGTGCCATTCCTGCGGGCCGAGACTTCGTCCAGGGCCGCCAGGATGCGCCTGCCGCGATCATCGAGATAGGCGGCCATCCGCCCGCCGCGCACGCTCTTGCCGAAATCCGCTTCCGACCGGTACTTGCCCGTCAGGAACCCGCTGGCGAGGCCGTAATAGGGAATGACGCCGATCTCCTCCCGGCGGCAGAGCGGCTCCAGCTCCGCCTCATATTCCGCGCGGTCGGAGAGGTTGTATTTGGGCTGCAGGCTCTCGTAGCGCGGTAGGCCGTGCTGAGCGCTGATGTCCAGGGCTTCCGTCAGCCGCGCGGCGGTGAAGTTCGAAGCGCCGATGGCCCGCACCTTCCCGTCCCGGATCAGGTCCTGATAGGCCGCGAGCGTCTCCTGCTGTGGCGTGTCGGGATCGTCGCGATGGGATTGATAGAGATCGATGTAGTCAGTCTGGAGGCGTCGGAGGGATGCTTCCACCGCGGAGCGGATATAGGCCTTCGACAAGCCCTTCTGGTCCGGCCCCATCTCGGACCCCACCTTGGTGGCGATCACGAGCTTGTCGCGATCGCCGCGGGCCTTCATCCACTTGCCGATGATCGTTGCCGACTCGCCGCCTTTGTGGCCGGGCACCCAGGTGGAATACACGTCGGCCGTGTCGATGAAGTTGAGGCCCGCATCGACATAGGCGTCGAGTACCTTGAACGACGTCGCCTCATCGGCCGTCCAGCCGAAGACATTGCCGCCGAGGCACAGGGGCGAAACCATCAGGTCCGAGCGGCCGAGCCGACGCTTTTCCATTGTCATCTCCATGATCCGTTGCCGATCTGGGGCGGATCAGGACATTGACAAGGCGGTAGATCAAGACGCGGCGTCCGTATTGCTGTTGACGGACGCCGCATGCGATCCCCGATCAGGCGGCTGCGCTCAGCGTGATGCCACGCGCCTCCGCGAATGCGAAGAGTTCGGATTCGCTTTCGACGCGGTGGCGCTGATCGATGGTCCAGCCGCTCTCGTCGCGCACGACGATGTAGCCGCGTGCCTGCAGACGCGAGACGACGGCCTGAATGCCGCTCGACTCGGATTTCGTCACGCCGCGCTCGGCGATGAAGCGCTCGATGGCCGCCTGTGCTGCCTGAGCGAGGTCGATCGCATCGGCGCGGTTGGCGGGCTTCGCCTTAGCCTTGGCCTGGGCGAGAGCCCGCGCAGGATCCCGGCGAACGGATTTCCATCCGCCGCGGCCGGAGGTCTGCGCGTTGGCCGGTTCCGGCTCCACCGGGCGAGCGGCGGCCGGCGCCTCGGTGACGACGATCTTCGGTACCGGCGCAGACGCGGGCTGCGGAGCGGAGCGGAGAGGCGCGACCTGCGAGACGCCGCGCACCGCGGGCAGGACGGGCTTCTTCACTTCCGCGGCCGGCTTCCTTGCTGCGGGCTTCGGAGCGGACGCCCGGGCCTTTTCCAGAAGCTCCTTCTTTTCCCGAGCCTGGCGCGCGGCCTCTTCGGCCTTGCGCTTCGCCTCGGCCTCAGCCTCGGCCTTTCTGGCCTCCATGGCCTGTCGCCTCGCGTCCTCCGCGGCCTTACGCGCTTCCGCCTCGCGGCGGGATGCGGCCTCGGCGGCGCGCTTGACGCGAACGAGGAGGCGCTGGTCGATGCGCGCCTTCTCGGCGATGGCTGCCCGGGCGGCCCGGATCATGCCGGCTTCAGATTCTGCGACGGAAGCCTTCAGTCGCTCGGCCATGGTCGTTTCGAGCGCCTTGATCGCCTCGATAAGCGCAGCCTGGCTGTCGATCACGCGCGCCGGCGCGACAGGCTGCGCCGGAATCGGGGCGGGCGGCCTTGCAGGTGCAACGCGCTCCGGCAAGGGCTGCCGGGGCGGCTTCTGAGCGGCGGCTTTCGCCGGTGCGGGCCGAGCCGTCTGCGTCTGGTCTGCTTTGGGCCGCGCGGTGCCCGCGGCCGTGATCTTCGCCAGCTTGGAGAGGTCGCGCACGCCGATCAGGCCGAGATCCTGCATCTTCCAGCGGATCTGGGTCACGGTTCGTCCGAGCTCGGCGGCGATCTGCTTGTCCGTCATCGGCGGGTCGGCCGAGACGAGGTCGCGCAGGCGCGCGACGCTGGCTTCATCCCAGGACTGGTGGGGCTGAACAAGGGTGCCGATCAGCCGCGCTCTGGCATAGGTTGCCGGTACGGGCCGCCCCAGTTTCGCGGCGGTGACGGGAACCGGAACCTTGGCTTCCCTGTCGCGACGCAGAATCTCAAGTTCTTCTTCAGTCCAGACCCTGTTCATTGCAGGGCTTCTCCTTTTCGCGGCTCGCTCATCGGACCCAAAAACGGAAATGCACTCTCGGGACCGATCCGATGGTCGATCCTTCAAGCGGCGCATTATCGCGCGGGGACAAGTCTGCCGCCCCGCACGATGCGCTGAAGCATCGGACCCAAAAGTGGATTCCACTTTTGGGATCCAATCCGATGCTCCTCTCTTTGAAGAGCGCATCGTTCGGAGCGGAAAACCGGATCCGCTTCTCCGCACGATGCGCTGTGCTGAGATCCGGCGAATCTGCATCGCGAGAAGAGAAGCGAGGCGGAAGAAAGGGACATTCGCCGGATCGTGCCGGCGACGGATGACCGCTATGCCGACATGGAGTGGAAAGGCACCGGAGGGAGGGTGCCGGTTCCGGCGGAGCTTGCCGCCGGAGACCACGGGGCGGGCCCCGGATCCGGCTGCAGCTCACGGCCACGCATGACGCAGCACCCCCTCACGAAGCGGGGGCTTCGCGACGAGGACCATTGCGGTCGCTTGAAGTCGAGCTGCAGGTGCATGACGAATGGTTCGGTTCGAGGATGGGGGAGGTGTAATCGGCTTCCGATGAAATCTCAATGGTTGAATGACCGTTACGGAAAGTTTCATCGCAACGGTGGAGAGCCTTGCGGAATAACGCTTTCATAGGTCTTTTCGGCGGGCGTGTAAGAATTGGTTAACCATGACCGCGCATTCTCGCTCCTGTGAGTCCCACGGGGATTTCACGATGCCTCACAGGGGGAGGGCACATGGCCGACAGCACCATTACGCAAACGATCAATGAGAGAATCGAAGCCGTAAAGAAGGTGATAAACCTGATCGCGCAGGCGGGCAGGGCGGACGACCTGCACGATCTGCGCGTCCTTCTGATCAACACCATGAGCATGCTCAAGCGCGACCCCGGTATCGAGGCCGCCGTGGACGACCTCTATGCGTCAGCCGATGCTCTGGTGAAGGATGCGTCTGCCGGTACGCCCCCCAACACACGATCGCTGCGCCTTCTGCTCTCCGCCTCGGACCGCTTCTGCACCCGCCTCACCGCCGCCGTGGACCGGATCGCCCCCGAACCCGAGATGCGCCTGAAGGGCCTGGAAGCCGCCTATGCGGTTCAGCTCGAGCGCTTCTCGATGAATGCCGATCTCGACCCGGTCGGTCAGGTCGCCTGACGCCTGGCGGCAACTGCCTTCCAAGCCTGACCGCTCACTCCCGCGACGACACGGCCCTCCTTGCGCAGCATCGAGGGTTTTTGAATGGGAGCGGACAATGCCAATAGCAACTAAACGAGCTGTTTGCTCTTTTTCTGGACTGCTCTCCTGACGCGAGAAAGCCTCCGCGGACTCTTACATGCGGGGGCTTTGATAGTTGCGGAGATCTGGAACCACCGACGCGTGACGCACAATATGAGTTCGGTCATGCCCACCCGTCGTTTAAGCGGAGACGTAAAGACGGCTAAGAAAACTGTCCTAAGGCGGGCAGCGGCAGACCATATGACTTCTATCAAGGAGTCCTTGGTTCGAGTCCCAGCGCGCTCACCAAATTCCAGGGACGTAGTAGCTGGTCAGGTTTGGTCAGGCGTTCCAGAATACCGGATTAGCAGCGCATGACTGGACATTGCCGATCGCTCCAGCAAAAGGGGAAAGCGTCCCTGCCGAGCCCCAATCATTCCTATCCAAAAGGTGTGTGACTGTGGAAACACTCACGGTTCGTGCTATTCTCTCTTACGAAGCTGTTTAGAGCGTACCGAGTGGCGACCATTCTGGAGAGGGGCGCCGGGCCGGTGAGAGTTGCAGACGAACCGGCGCAGTCGTTCGTCGAATGGGGATCAGACATCGTTTCATCCTGCGAGGGGAGGCTGTCATGTTCCATTTATTTGTGCCCTGCATGGTCGTTGCGGCCATCGCGTTCTCGGTCATGCCGGCGGCAGCCGACGATCAGGCCGATTGCAATGCCGGCATCGCCATGATCAGGGCCGAACTCGACAAGAAGCCGCCACAGGCAACCCAGACCGCCTTGGAGCGGGCGCTGAGGGATGCCGAGCGTGAGTCCAAGGAGGCTGAATTCGACGAATGCCTCGATGCGATCGAGGATGCCAAGAAAGCGCTGGGTCGCTGACGCAAGCCAACCAACAGGGAGTGTCCCACGATGACAGCCTTTCGCGTGAGCCTGCTGGCCGTAGTCCTTGCCATGCTGATGCCGCCTACCCTGGGATGGGCCCAATCCGGCCTGGTCGGTCGCTCCACGCGGCTTGCCCCCATTGAACTGTCGGCCGGCAAGCCGCTCGCCGAGGGCCCCTACGAGATCGAAACCGGCAAGTACTACCGGCTTCCGATCCGGGCGGACGGGAGCCAGGAACTGCAACTCGTCGGTCCGGAGTTCTTCCGCAACGTGTGGATCAACGAGGTCGTGATCAACAAGATTGAGGTGCGGCCATTGGGTCTCGACAGCATCGAGTTCGATGCCGAAGGCGAAGCCGTGATCTCGTTCGTGCCAATTCGGCCCGGCCGCTTCGAGCTGCGGGTTCCGGGCACGACGGCCGAGTCTCAGCGCGTCGTCTTCAACGTGAAGGGCTGAACGGCCCTACCCGGGTCCTCGGATGTCCGCTTCGCGTCGTGAAACGCTATACGAGAGCTAGCGCATCGGACGGAAAAGTGGACCCGGTTTTCCGCCCGAACGATGCGCTCTTCAAAGAGTGGAGCATCGGATTTGATCCCAAAAGTGGATTCCACTTTTGGTCCGATGCTCTAGGCTGCAGCCGCTCCGATACGTACCACTCGCCGGCCCGTCCAGCTCAGACCTGAAGCTGGACGCGGCACCGGCTCACCGAGGGGAACGACAACTCACTCTCGCTTACGCGTTCAATTGATCTTTATCCGTATGAGATTCCATGAGGCGGGCTGGAGGACTGCATGGATCTTACCTCCCTCCACCCAGACTTCATCAAGCTTTGTGGGACTAACCCGATCCGGATCGTCTTTGGTGTTCGATGCCGAAAGATCGCTATCGGCAAGCTGCACGGCTTCTGTAATGGAGAGTTCGCCGAAGCTGCGAGCCTCGATGTCGACCGTCATGGCGTCCTTGAGATGCCGATTGAGGAGAAATAGTGACAGTCCTCCATGATCGTCGGCAACCGCTGCCCCTTTGAGATATGGCACGTGAGCGATCGGGAAGAACAGGTCCAGATCGCCACGAGGATCGTAGTAGTTCGCCGAATAGAGATCGCTCTCGACCTTTGTTCGCAACACCTTGCCGCGTCCATAGCGGCTGAATTGCGCGAATGGATGGAAAATGGTCTGCCGCCATGCGGGCCCGCCAGTTGCAGTCATGATCGGCGCAATCGCGTTGACGAGTTGGGCCAGGCAAGCGGCCCTGACGCGATCGGCATGGTTGAGCAGTGAGATGCACAGGCCGCCAAACGCCAGGGCATCCTTCATATTGTATTGTTCCTCTAGGATTGGAGGGGCAATCGGCCACCCCTCCTTCACCCGGTCACGACGATTGCGGCGCGTGCGATACCAGACGTTCCATTCATCGAAGCACAACATGATCCGCTTCTGCGAGCGCCGGCGGGCCGCTACGGAATCGGCGATGGCAACAACTTCCTCAATAAAGCTATCCATCAGGTCCGGCGATGCGAGGAAGGCAGCAGTATCGTCGGCATAGTCATTGAGATAGGTATGAAGTGAGATGTAGTCTACGTGCTCGAACGTATGTTCAAGCACTTCGTCTTCCCAGCGGCCATAACTGGGCATGTTTCTCGACGATGAGCCGCACGCCGTGAGTTCGATCGTAGGATCGATCCAGCGCATCATCTTGGCGGCCTCCTTGGCAACAAGGCCGTACTGCGTCGCAGTCTTGTACTCCATCTGCCAAGGACCATCCATTTCGTTCCCGAGGCACCAGAACTTGATCCCGTGAGGCTGCTCATAGCCATGCTGACGACGCAGGTCGGAGTAGTAGGTGCCACCAGGATGGTTGCAATACTCGACAAGATTTCTTGCCGCATCGCCCCCCCGAGTGCCGAGATTTACCGCCAACATGGGCTCAACCTCAGCCGCGCGGCACCATTCGACAAACTCGTTTGTTCCGAACGTATTCGGCTCGGTGGAAAACCAGGCCAGGTCGAGGCGCTTCGGCCGAGCCTCGACCGGCCCCACACCATCTTCCCAATTATATCCCGATACGAAATTTCCGCCCGGGTAGCGGATGATCGTTGGGCCGAGTTCGCGAACGAGTTCGAGCACATCCCGACGGAAGCCGTTCTTGTCCGCGGTCGGGTGGTCCGGTTCGAAGAGGCCCCCATAGACGCACCGGCCGAGATGCTCCACGAAAGCTCCGAAGAGACGCCGATCGGTGTCACCAACCGTAAAATTGCGATCCAGCAACATTGTGGCCCGTTGCATGAGTATCTCCATCAGCTTGGTCTACAAGGCAGCCAAAAGAACCTCTACAATGAAAGGCGGTCGTTTATTCGGAGAGTTCCCCTTCGAGCACGGCGTCGAGAGAGAGGACGGAGGACTTGAGCAGGATCGAGTAAGGATGCTTCGGGTTCTCGAGGACCGCGCGGGCGTCTCCGCTTTCGACGACCTTTCCCTTCTGCATGACGATGATCCTGTCGCTGATATAGTAAGCAGTTGCGAGGTCGTGGGTGATGTAGATGATCGAGACTCCGAGCTCATCGCGTAGCGTCCGGAACAGGTTCACGATCGCCATCCGCAGCGATGCGTCGACCATCGACACGGGCTCATCGGCAACGATCAGCGACGGCCCGGGAATGAGCGCCCGGGCGATCGCGACGCGCTGCAGCTGACCGCCGGAGAGTTCGTGCGGGAACCGGCGACTGATCTCAATAAATGAGAGCCCAACCTTGCGGAGAGCGTTGTCAGCCATCCGCTCGGCCTCGGCGCGCGTGGTCGCCCCGCAGAAGCGGCGCGCGGTCGTGAGAAGATATCGATCGACGCGACTAAGCGGGTTGAACGCCTCGAACGGATTTTGGAAGATTGGCTGAACAGCAGCCATGAAGCGCATGCGCGCGCTTCGACTCTGAAGGTGAGTAATGTCCGATCCCCGGAAGAGTATCGCACCTTCCGTCGGAGTGACGAGGTTGAGGATCATTCGGGAAAGTGTCGTCTTGCCGCTGCCGGACTCGCCGACGATCGTGAAGATTTCTGCCCGGTCGGCACGGAGCGTGAAGCTGACGTCGTCGACCGCGCGAAAGGTACCGCCGCCAAAGAGGCCGCCACGCGAGTAGACCTTGGTCACGTTCTCGACAGTGAGAAGGGCATCGCTCATCGCGCTGCCTCCGTGGATTCTACGCTCGCGGCCGCCGTCACGGCCGGACTCGCAGCGAAGCAGGCAACGCGGTGACCCGGCGCAAGCGACGTCAAGGCAGGGACCTCGCGGCGGCAGATTTCCCCGGCGAGTGGACAGCGAGGATGAAAACGACACCCTGGCGGCGGCGCGGAAAGATTGGGCGGGCTGCCGCCAAGTGCCTTTTTCAGGCCGGAATCGCCGATCCGTGGTAAGCTTTCGATGAGGTGGGCGGTGTATGGGTGCCGCGGTGTCGTAAAGATCGCACGCGTCGGTGCCTCCTCGACCAAACGGCCGGCATACATGATCCCGAGCCTGTCCGCGATGTTGGCATGGACAGCCATATCGTGGGTAACGAAGAGCATTGACGATTGCATCTCGCGCTGCACGTTGCGGATCATGCCGAGCACGCTCTTCTGAACCACGACGTCGAGCGCAGTTGTCGGCTCATCGGCAATGATGAACTCAGGCCGGCAGATGGTGGCGAGCGCAATGGTCACCCGTTGGCGCATGCCGCCGGAAAGTTCGTGCGGATACGCCTCAAGGATGGATGGATCGAGATGGAGTCTCTTCAAGTGCGTCGCAACGATGTCCCAAAACTCCGGGCGCGGTCGCCCGATGTGCACAAACGCGAAGTCGAAGAAGGAGTGCTTGATACGGCGGACTGGATTGAGAACGCTCATCGAGCCTTGCATGATGTACGAAAGGTGCTTCCAGCGCACCGCCGCGACAGCGTCCCGATCCAGGTGATGGATATCGCGATCGAGGAAACTGAACTTCACCGAGCCCCCTACGACATTGAGCGGGGGGCGGTTCGCCGCTGCGATCGTCTTGATGAACGACGTCTTTCCGGAGCTGGACTCGCCGGCAAGGCCGTAGATCTCATTGCGATTGACGTGGAGCGTGATGTCGTCGACGGCGCGAACTTCCCGGTCGATGCCAAAGTACTTCATCTGATAATAGGCGCGTAGTCTCTCGACGGAGAGGACTGGACTTGTCTCGGTCTGGGGCATTGGTACCGTCACGCGATCCCTCCGCCCATACGGCCCAAGCGGCTGCGCGGGTCGATATACTCGTTCATCGATACGGCGAGCAGGAAGAGCCCAATGAACGTGATCGTAACGAACAGGGTCGGGAACAGAATCCACCACCACACGCCCGATACCATTGCGCTGTGCTGATTTGCCCAGAAGATCATGGTCCCCACCGTCGGGGTGTCTAGGTTCGTGAAGCCTAAGACCGATAGTGTGACTTCGAGGCCAATCGACCAATTGATGTTGTTGAGGGTGGTAGAGAAGACCACCGGCAAAACATACGGGAGGTGCTCGCGGAGCACGATTTCTCGCATGCTCATGCCGGAGAAAATGCTCGTACGGGTGAACTCCCGTTCCTTCAAGCTCATCATGATCGAGCGGATCAGGCGCGCATCGTAGGCCCAGCCGAGAAATGCCATGACCAGGGCCAGAAGCGCCCAAGACATATAATCGCGCATTACGAAGTAGAAGAGGACCAGAAGCGGAAAGAGCGGGATGACAATGAATGTGTCATTGATCGACATGAGAACGCGATCCGTGAAGCCTCCGACGTAACCTGAGATAAGCCCGATGAGGAGAGAAAGAATGCGGCTCAAGATCGCGACGGAGAAGCCGAAGAGAAGAGTGTTTCGCATCGCGAAGGTCAGCGTCCAGAATGTATCTTGGCCTCGCGACGTCGTGCCGAATGGATAGGTCCAGGATGGCGGCACGTCCGGCGGCAGGAGGTAGGTATCGAGCGGATTGTAAGGAGAGAAGAAGGAAAGCGCGGCGAGGCCGACTACAATGCCGGTCAGGATGGAGCCGAGAGCGAACTCGAGATTGTAGCGAAAGAGATCACGGATAATCCTGAGCATCGCATTCACCTGAGCTGCACGCGCGGGTCGAAGACCGGGTAGAGAATGTCGATCAGGAACACCGACGCGGAGACCGCGATGATCGAGATTGCAGTGACCCCGAGGACCAAGCTGTAATCAGCGGAGTAAACGGCGCCGATGAGAAGCCGTCCGAGGCCCGGATAACTGAACACTTGCTCGACGATGATTGCACCATTGAAGATCGCGCCGAGCGACATTGCAAGGCCGGTGATCTGAGGCATCAGAGCATTGCGCATTACGTAAAACGAGAGGATGCGCTTTCGCGGAACGCCGCCGAGTTCGGCGTACACGACGTAATCCTCAGAGATGATGTTGGATACCAGCGCTCGCATCCCCATGAACCAACCACCGATGCTGACCAGTATGATCGAAAGCGCTGGCAAGATGGCGTGGCGGAGAACGCTGCCGGCGTATTCGACGGAGAAGGCTTGAGAAACGTTCTGGGCTGAGCCGCCGCTGATCGGGAGCACCGGCCAGATGTAGCCGAAGACGATAAGCAGAACGAATGCGATGATGTAGTAGGGGATCGGATGGAAGCCCATAGCCGCCACGCCGAGCAGCTTGAGGGTCCGGCTCTTGCGATAGTAGCCGGCGAGACCTCCGAGAACGTTGCCCAGTAGCCAGGCTAGCATCGTACAAGTGAAGAGGAGGCCGATCGTCCAAGGGAGCGCCCGCGCGATCAGGGTCGCGACCGGGGTCGGAAAGGCGGAGAGGGAGGGGCCAAAATCGAGCGTCAGAATGCGCCCCCAATAGGTGACGTATTGATCGACGAGGTTGCCTTCCACTCCGTAGAGCTCCCTCAGCGCCTCACGCATCCGCAGTATGGCTTCAGGGCTCGTGTCACCAAACGCCGTCATCGAGGCGATCATCTGCTCGACCGGATCGATAGGGGTCAGGTGCGTGATGAAAAAGGTGAGTGATATGCCGATGAAGACGACGAGTACGAATTGAACCAGTCGCTTGGCGACGTATAGCGCATAGCTTCGCATGATCCGGACCGGCGTTTCAGGGGGAGCGGGGCCAGCACGGTCCCGCTCGTCATGCTGCTATTCGCCTACTGCGCGGCAGGCTTCAGCCTGACCATCATGTAGCGCGAGTTGCTCCAGTTCGGGACTGGATTCGTATAGGGGTTGTCTGCCGTCGGATAGCCGGTCCAGTATTTTGTATCCATCATTGTGAACACATTGTAGGACATCAGCGGGATAATCGGCATCTCCTGGACGGCAAGCTTGACGTACTCCTTGCCAAGCTCGATGCCTTTGGGATCATCGAACGGGATTGCCCGGATCTGCTCGATGATCTTGTCGAGTTCCGGATGAGACCAACGCGACCAGTTGCGCGGCGTCTGCACCTTTCCGGCTGGCTGGACGAACTGGGAATGCCAGCTGTCGAGGAAGAAGCTCAAGTCTGGATGACCACCCCAGGTCTCGACGCTCCAAGATATGATCGCCTCGAAGTCTCCACCATTACGCCTGGTAAGAAACGCCGCTTGTGCGGATTCGGTGGTCGCATCGATACCAAAGCGTCGCCATTGTTCGGCGATCATGGAACCGCCGCGGGTCATCACTGGCCGGGCCTCGCCCTCCACCACAAGCTTGATGGAGAAGCGTTCGCCGTTCGGCATGTACCAGTTGTTACCTCGCCGCGTGAATCCAGCCCGCTCGAGCAGTTGTGCTGCGGCCTCGAGATCCTGCTTCCACCAACCAAGTCCAAAGGCAGCGTCGATTTTGTCGGGATCAGATGGGATCTGATCACCCATGGACGGACGCAGCGTCTCGGCGATCTCTCGTCCTTTTGCCGGATCGTAGGGCTTGATCACCTTCTTGCCCGTATCGATCTCGAAATTGGAGAGCCACTCCTGCATTGGTTTGTGGTAATAGTCCGGGTGGGTGCCTGTCGGCGGAATTGCGATTGCCGAGATCGTGGCCGCGCCGCGATAGGACGCCATGACGATTGCTTTGATGTCCAGTGCCAAGGCTAGCGCCCAGCGGACGTCACGGTTCTGGAACTTCGGATTCTGGTGATTGAAGATCACCTGTGGGAGTGTCGGATCAGGATGCCCATATGGGAAGCCTTCGAACCAGCCAATCGAAGTGGGCGATTGCTTGACGAGGGTGAAGACGCCTTCGGGCGAGGTGTCGTGAATGATATCGAGTTCGTGGTTGCGTTGAGCGATAACACGTTTGTCCGGCGGACCGGGATCAAGATACGTCACATAGCGAGGTCCCGGCTCACCAAATCGCGCCAGCGAGGTGCGCTGCCAGTCATCCCGCTTCCTCCAGGTGAACCATTGGCCGTTCGGGTCATAGCCGTGCAGAACGTATGATCCGAGAGAGACCGGCGGGTTGAAGTCGAACTTGAGAGGATCCTTACCCTCGAATACGTGCTTGGGCATGATCCACATCGCGTTCCAGCGCACCGTGAACAGAGAATGGAAACGCGAATTCGGCTTCTTCAGCTTGAAAACTGCTGTGTGCTTGTCAGGCGCGGAAATGCTGTCCACATTCAACTGAACCTGAGCACTTCGTATAAGCTCGTTGGTATTCAGGTGGGTGTTGATGGTGAAGACAACATCGTCGGCAGTGAACTCGACACCGTCGCTCCAATAGAGGCCGGGCCGCAGCTTCACCGTCATCTCGGTGAAGTCTTCATTATATATCGGCGGCTCTGAGGCGAGAGAACTATCCCAGACGCCATTCAAGCCACGATCCGGGTCGATGTACCAGAACGTGTCCATTGCAAGTTGATGGAGACCCGTCGACTGGCCGCCGGCATTGACCGCCCAGATATTGAACCAGCCGGCGTTCTTGATCGTCCCCTCGGGGTTCTCAACGATGAGCGTCTCATGGCGAGGGACGGCGGTAGAGCTTTGAGCATACGCAGAAACGCTGAGTACAAGGACGCTCATGGCGAGCGTAAATGACCGTGCGAGCCACATGTCTTTCCTCCCGAAGTAGCACACGACGTGGGTACCGCGGAGCACTTATTTTTTTCTGCGAAGTTAGCTTGCAGCATTCTAGATCATATGTAAAGCAACGATCGCATGTGCTACCTCGATAAAAGTCCGATGTCCTTCACGACCTCCCTTCCGAGCGGGGTTGCCCGCCGTGCCGTCGACCTGATCGGGCGGTGGATCGCAGACGATAAATTCCCGCCGGACCAGCCAATGCCGACCGAGCCCGAACTCGCGGCGTTGCTCGGGGTGAGCCGTGCGACGGTGCGGGACGCGATCAAGGTGCTGTCGGGCAAGGGACTGGTGAGAACCGCGCGGCGCTACGGCACTCGGGTGCTTCCAGTCGAGGATTGGAATCTCCTGGACGGGGACGTGGTCCGTTGGCACCGCCGAGACCACCCGAGGATGAGCCAGATCTTCGCAGAGACGACGGAACTCCGCTGCATCATGGAACCGGCCGCTGCCGCGCTCGCTGCGGAGCGGGCGACCGAAGCCCAGATCTGCACGATCCTCGACGCGGCCTACGCCATGCATCCCGAAGCGAACGACGTGCAGGCGCTCTTCGATGCCGATTGCAAGTTCCACGTCACCATATTGGATGCGACGGGAAATCAGGTCATGCGTCAGCTTCGTCAGATTATCGTGACAATGCTGCGTGTGTCCTACGACTTTGGCGTAAGTCGCCGGGAGAACGATCCCGTGACCCGTCAGGGGCACATTCGGGTCGCTGAGGCGATCGCATGCCGTGATGGCGAAGCCGCGCGCGAGCACATGTCGACGATGCTCGGGCAGAACAGAAGTCTTGCCAAGATTGGATATGAGGAGAGACGACGCCAATCGGAACGCTCGAGAAGTGATTGAGTAACATTTTCGTCCTCCGGAGGCCGGCGACGATGGTCCTGGCGGTAGTCTCTCAGCGCCGCAATCCTCCGCCGCTTCGGGAGCATCGCCGTGTGTTGCGCTGCGGCTGTGCAAGGATAGGCCCGCCAGCGCTCCACAAAAGGGAAGCAAGCTGGTCGTGACCGCGCCGATCGTCGGAACGGCTTGCCAATCCTGTGCTCAAGGGGCTGAGTGAGACACCCCAATAGACGCGCCTCACAGCCGGAGGCCGCGAATCCGAACAGCGAAGTCCGGGTGGGAACTACGCCTGCGAAGCTTCGTTTCAATAATACTTCAAGCTCCGGGGAGGTTAGACATGGGTAAAGGCAGTCAGAAGCTCCGCACCAACGCGAAAAAGAACAAACTGCGCGAAAAGGCCAAGAGGCTCGTCAGCGAAGGGAAGAAGCTGACAGGCGAGCTCGTGAGGTACGATCCTCGCCAGAAGAAGGCGACCTGATCCGGAACGGGAACGCCGTCCGGATCGTCGGACAAAGCCGTTCGAACCAGGCGTTGGAAGGTGGTCACGAAACGCCTCGACCGAGCGACCCGGCTCGTCGCCGACGTTGCCACGGAAGACCATGACCCTGTCGACGACGTCGAATGTCGATGCGTTGAAGAAGACATGGGAGAGGGCGATAATCGTTTTGACCGAGATGCGCTCGCTCGAGGCAGACACGACATCGTATGCCCGCCGGTTGGTTTCGAGCGCCATCGGGCCGCGGGTGATCATGGCAGCTAGAGCATCGGACCCAAAAGTGGAATCCACTTTTGGGATCGGATCCGATGCTCCACTCTTTGAAGAGCGTATCGTTGAGTGCGAAAAACCGGATCCACTTTTTCGCACGATACGCTAAAGCTCATCGATGCGGGGCGTGAACATTGCCGATAAACCCCTGGCCTCAGTGAGAGATGTCCATCACTCCCGTTTCGCTCGCCGTTCTTCCTCGCGCTCTGGCAGCGGATTGCGCTGTAATCCCATCCACAAAAAGACCAGGAACAGCATGGTCATGGCCGGCCACTGAAACCAGATTTCATGCAGCCCGCTGAAGAGATTGACCAGAAAGAGGAATACGGAGATCACGATGGCGGCCCGAAGGGGGCGCGGCAGGGCCGCGAAACGGCGCGCGAGGCTCCGCGCGGTTCTCTCGGATCTCACACTGTCACGGACGATTGGAACGGCGGCGGGATCGACTCTTGGTGCGGATTCCACCTCGCCTCTGGACCAGGGCTGTCCGACGGCCATGCCACTCAAGCTTACCCGGTAACTTGCAACGGGAGCCGCTACATTCTTGACCTGCTGGGGGCCGAGATAGTCGAAGCCGACGGATAGTTTGTTGTGAACCTGATCGTAAACAGGGCCGGAGATCAGGATGCCGCCGGGCTCGGCCAGGTCCTGAAGCCTCGCTGCGATATTGACCCCATCCCCATAGATGTCCGCGCCATCCACCATCACGTCGCCGAGGTTGATGCCGATGCGAAAGCGCATACGCTGCGCCTCTGGCAGGTGAGGGTCCTGGGCGGACAACTCCTGCTGTGTCTCTATGGCACACTGCACCGCCTCGACGACGCTGGGGAATTCGGCAATGACGGCGTCCCCCCAGGTATTGACGATCCGCCCGTCATGGCGCTCGATCATCGATGCCATGGCTGCCCGATAGCGTCGCAGGGTCGCCAACGTGCCCGACTCGTCCGCCTCCATCAGGCGCGAATAGCCGTGGACATCGGCACAGAGCACGGTGGTGAGCCGCCGTTTCAGCTTCTCTGTCATGACAGGCATGATAGCGTAGAACACGCCAAAGCACATGATTTATCGTAACCCGAGGGGAGCTTGACGCTGTTGGGCTCATTCTATGTCCTGCTCGACGGGGTGCTTTACAAGCCGAAACCTTCGTCACGATAGGCATTGCGAGCTTTTTCATCCTCGGTGGGATTGCCCCGGCCTGAACGCGAAGAAGCCCTTGAGGGTGTAATCCCTCAAGGGCTTTTGATTTGGTTGCGGGGACAGGATTTGAACCTGTGACCTTCAGGTTATGAGCCTGACGAGCTACCGGGCTGCTCCACCC
>Ga0182742_1002776_pt1 | contig 18666 bp, 15 predicted proteins | sample eDN5th37CBELigMG_FD_128880 | JGI IMG/M metagenome (GOLD analysis project Ga0182742, IMG submission 128880) | Enriched Miracle-Growth compost microbial communities from Emeryville, California, USA - eDNA 5th pass 37_C BE-Lig MG (version 2)... ...
CGCGGCCGCTGTCGGCCGCTCCGGGCCTCGCCCGGACCAGGGTCACGACCACCGCGACGGAGACCACCGGCACCATCACGGTCGCTCCGGAGAGGCGCACCGTCATCCGTGAGCGCCTGAGCACGGCGGCCCCCGTGACCGTGAAGGAGAAGGTCTCGGTGGGCTGGACGGTGCCCGAGCCCGTCGAACTGCACAATGTTCCGGACATCATCGTGTCCGACATCCCGACCGTGAAGGGCTACATTTATTTCGTTTCCAACGACGACGTGGTCCTGGTGGACCCCAAGACCCGCAAGGTCGTGACCATCGTCGAGCAAGTCGGAGCCGTTGGCGGCATGGCCTTTTCGCCGGCGTTCTACGAAAAAAGGCCCGGGTTTCCCCGGGCCTTTTCTGTCGCGGATGCGACGGATCTTAGTAGCTGTTGAACTTGTAGCTCACACCCACGCGAACCGTATGGAACTCAGGCTCCTGCTCCGCCGCGCCGGTGGGGATCAGGTCCGTCGAGTTGTCGTAGCTGTCGAACTTCGTGTAACGATACTCGGCGCGAGCCGAAAGGTTGTTGGTGATGGCATATTCAATACCAGCGCCAATCGTCCAGCCCCACTGCGTATCGTCGAAGGACTCGGAGTACGTGCCAGCCGGAACGCCCAGAACATTACCCGCCGGAAGCGTTGCGGAGTAGGTGTTCTCGATATTGGCAAAAGCCAGACCGCCCGTGGCGTAGATCAGGGCGCGGTCGAAAGCCACACCAACGCGGGCGCGGATGGAGCCCTGGAAGTTGATGTCCGTCGAAACGGACGCCGCATAGCCGGGGAGAGCTGCATCGGTCGCCGTCAGGTCGCCCTCGATGTTGGCACCTTCGAGGTCACCCTCGATGCCGACAACGAAAGAGCCCATCTGGTAATTGTAACCGGCATGGATGCCGCCAACGAAACCATCCGGCTCGGAGTCTGTCGAGAAGCCACCAAGATCAACCGGAGCGCCACCGAAAAACAGCGCAGTCTCGTCCTCACCCCATGCATAACCAGCCTGAGCACCGACGTAGAAGCCGGTCCAGGTGAAGATCGGGGCAGCAGCCACGATCGGAGCCGGGGCGTAACGGGACGGAAGGTCAGCAGCCATGGCGCCGGCGGTGAGGCCGAGCAGAGCAACCGAAGAGAGGAGAATCTTTTTCATTGGTTTTTTCCATTCGCGAAGAACGCTATGGCGGCGCTTCTAACTCAGGGTTGCCGTAACGTCTGTCACTTTTTCGCAACAGCGACCGACGGAAGCGGACGTGGAACCTGCCGCTTCGCAACTTTGCCGGTGCAAGGGCCCAACGATGGGGTTGGGCGGCGGCTCGCCGCAAACCGGAGAACCCAGATATCTCATTGATATTCTTTGCAGATTGGGGGATTTTGCGCGAGAGCGCCCACCCGAATCCCGCGTTTGCAGCCGGTAAGAAATCATTGACCATGCCGAAAGGAGGCATCTCGCCTGCGGCCAGCTCAACCCTCTTCGAGCCACATCCGCATGGCTTGGGCGACGCGGTCGGGCTGTTCCAGAGCGGACAGGTGTCCGGCCCCGGGCACAACCGTAAGAGAGGCCCACTCGATCATCTCCGCCATCTCGCGGGCGGTCTCGGGCGGGGTGATGGCGTCCCCCTCCCCGACGAGGACCAGGGTCGGGATTTCGATGCCGGGCAGCAGGGGTCGCGAATCGGCGCGGGCCATGATGGCGCGCTGCTGCCGGATATAGGCCTCCGCCCCCGTTTCCCGCAGCATTCCGAACACCGCGTCCTGGAGTTCCCGGTCGGATTGGTTGTCGGGATGCACCAGGCGAGGCCAGAGCTTGGCATGGATCTCCTCCAGGCGCCCCGCCTCGGCCACGGCGATGAGCCGCTCGCGATCCCGGCTCGCCTCCGGCGTGTCGGGACGGGCGGTCGTGTCGAGGAGGGCCAGGCGCTCGACGCGCTCGGGCGCCTGGCGGATGACCTCGAGGGCCACGTACCCGCCCATGGAGAGCCCGGCCAGGGAGAACCGCTCCGGCGCATCCTTCAAGAGCCGTGAGGCTATTGCAGGAATCGAATCATCTCTTGTATGGTCCGCGACGACAAGGTTCCTGTTCCCGGACAGGGCGGCGATCTGGGCTTCGAACAGGCGCGGCGTGAGGGCCAAACCGGGTACCAGAACCAACATTTCGGCCATTTCGTCATTCCCATGCAAGTTTGCTTGTATTGACAAGCCCATAGCTTGTCCTATGGTCCCGCCACACCTCAACTTGAGCAAGAGCCTCAGGTGAAACCAGTCTCGCGCCTGTTTGTTGCCGTAGAGCGCGGCCGGCATTGTCAGCGCATCCTGCCCCAACGGTATTGAGATTCATGTCGTTCGCCGAACTCGGACTAAGCGATAAAGTACAGCAAGCAGTCACTGCTGCCGGTTACACGGAGCCGACGCCTATCCAGGCCCAGGCCATTCCCCAGGTGCTCGCCCGCAAGGACGTGCTGGGAATTGCCCAGACCGGCACGGGCAAGACCGCGGCCTTCACGCTGCCCATGCTCACGATGCTGGAGCATGGCCGTGCGAGGGCGCGCATGCCCCGCACCCTGATCCTGGAACCCACCCGGGAGCTGGCCGCCCAGGTCCAGGACAATTTCGACAAATACGGCATCAACCACAAGCTTTCCGTGGCGCTGCTGATCGGCGGCGTCTCCTTCGGCGACCAGGACGCCAAGATCACCCGGGGCGTGGACGTGCTGATCGCCACACCCGGCCGCCTGCTCGACCATTTCGAGCGCGGCAAGCTGTTGCTGACCGGCGTCGAGCTCCTCGTGATCGACGAGGCCGACCGCATGCTCGACATGGGCTTCATCCCGGATATCGAGCGCATCGTGAAGCTCGTGCCCTTCACGCGCCAGACCCTGTTCTTCTCCGCCACCATGCCGCCGGAGATCCAGCGCCTCGCGGATGCCTTCCTGCACAACCCGGTCAAGATCGAGGTCGCCCGCGCCGCATCGACGGCTGCGACGATCACCCAGCGCCTCATCGCGACCGGCCGGCAGGATTGGGAAAAGCGCGAAACGCTGCGCAAGCTGATCCGGAACGCGACCGACCTGCAGAACGCCATCGTCTTCTGCAACCGAAAGCGCGACGTGGCCGTGCTCCATCGCTCCCTGCAGAAGCACGGCTTCGGCGCCGTGGCGCTCCACGGCGACATGGACCAGCACGCCCGCATGGCGGCCCTCGACAGCTTCCGCAGCGGTGAAATGCCGATCCTGGTGGCGAGCGACGTGGCGGCCCGCGGCCTCGACATTCCGATCGTCAGCCACGTGTTCAATTACGACGTGCCCCATCACGCGGAGGATTACGTCCACCGTATCGGCCGCACGGGGCGCGCCGGCCGGACGGGCCAGGCCTTCACCCTCGTCAGCCCCGGCGACGAGAAATCCCTGGCGGCCATCGAGAAGCTGATCAACACCACGATCGAATGGGAAGGGCCCACCGTCGCCGAGCTTCCGCCGTCGGAGAAGGCGCCGTCGCGCCGCCGCGGTGAACGAAGCGACAGGAGCGATCGGGGCGAGGAACGCTCCTCCTCCCGCAGCCGCAAGGTCAAGGTCCGCTCCGGCGGCCGCCAGCGCTCCGAGGGCGGCGAGGCCCAGGACGAAGCGGCGCCCGCGCGCGAGGCACCCGCCCCGCAGCAGGAGCAGCCCGCCCGCAAGGCCCGGGCCGAGAAGCCCCGCCCCGAGCGGGAGCGCGCGCCCTCCAGGGGCAGTCAGGGCCGCTCGCGCCGCGATGACGACGACGCTCCGGTCAAGGGCCTGGGGGATCACGTGCCGGCCTTCCTGATGCGGCCGGTCACGATCAAGAAATCCTAAGGGGCGGGTTCCGGGGCTGCCTTCCGGGGCTTGCGGGCGGGCGAAGGCTTCTTCGCCTTCCGGCCTCCTGCCGCCTTGGCCCGCAGGGCCGCCTTGAGCGCCATATGGGCCAGCTCGGCCGCCTCCCCGGGATCGTCCAGAGCCGATTCCGGCATGAGCCAGTAGCTCATGATGGTGGTTCTGCCGTCCTTGGTGGTGTAGGCGAAGGGCCGCGAGCCGAGAGCCCGAAAGTGATCGAGGCTCTCTTGGTCGACCTTCAGGTAGAGCTCCCCTCCGGCCTCGAGGGCGAACATGACGCCCTCGCGATAGACGCCCTGCCCTCCGAACATGCGCCGGATGACGACGGGACCGAATTCCCGGAGGATTTCGCGGACCGCCTCGGCATCCATGGCCTAGCCGGCGGTGTGGAGCGCAGGAGGCGTGGCCGGGGTGATCGCGACGGATTCGCCGCAGCCGCAGGCCGAGGTCTGATTCGGGTTGTTGAAGACGAACTGGGACGACATCTTCGTCGTCTGGAAATCCATTTCCGTGCCCAGCAGGAACAGCACCGCCTTGGGGTCGATGAGCACGGTCACGCCCTTGTCCTCGACCACCTCGTCGAGGGGGTTGATGCTTTCCGCATATTCCATGGTGTAGGACATGCCGGCGCAGCCGCCGTTCTTCACGCCGACACGGACGCCCACGATGGGCCGGTCCGCCCTGGCGATGATGTCCTTGACGCGGTTTGCCGCCGCGTCGGTCAAGGTCACGACCTTGAAGCCGGATAGAGCCATAAGCCTTCTCTCCTGACAGCCGGGTTCAAGGCCCGGGCAGAACGAGTACGATATTCCTTAGATAGGAGATCCGAGGGCAAACGTCGAGATCGGGAGACGCGGCAGAAGGGTTGTGATCGCTCCCCGGCTGCCTCATACCGGATAAGGCTTCCCGAGGACAAAATCCCACGAAGGAGAGCAGATGCCGCATCACATGCCGCTGATATCCACGATCGTCGTCGGCCTCGTCCTGGCATTTGTTCTCGGCGCCACCGCCCAGCGGTTCCGCATCTCCCCCCTCGTCGGATATCTTCTGGCCGGCGTCCTGGTCGGCCCGTTCACGCCCGGCTATGTGGCCGACCAGGCGCTTTCGAACCAGCTCGCCGAGATCGGCGTGATCCTGCTCATGTTCGGCGTCGGCCTTCACTTTTCGTTGAAGGACCTTCTCTCGGTCCGGGCCATCGCGGTTCCGGGCGCGGTCGTGCAGATCGCCAGCGCCACGCTGATGGGCATGGGTCTCGCCTGGTTGATGGGATGGAGCACCGCCGCAGGCCTGGTCTTCGGCCTCGCGCTCTCGGTCGCCAGCACGGTCGTGCTGCTCCGCGCCCTCCAGGAGCGTCGCCTCGTGGAGACGGAGCGCGGCCATATCGCGGTCGGCTGGCTGATCGTTGAAGACCTCGCCATGGTGCTGACCCTGGTGCTCCTGCCGGCTTTCGCCGATGCGGCTGCGGGCGCCTCCGCCGATATGGAATCGATCCTGGTCTCGCTCGGTCTCACATTGGGCAAGGTGTTGGCATTCCTGGCCGTCATGCTGATCGTGGGCCGCCGGGTGATCCCGTGGATCCTGCACTACGTGGCCCATACCGGCTCGCGGGAGCTCTTCCGCCTCTCGGTCCTCGCCATCGCGCTGGGCACGGCCTTCGGCGCGGCGGAGCTGTTCGGCGTGTCCTTCGCGCTCGGCGCCTTCTTCGCCGGCATGGTCCTGAGCGAGTCGGAGCTGAGCCATCGCGCCGCCTCCGAAACGCTGCCGCTGCGCGATGCCTTCGCGGTGCTGTTCTTCGTCTCGGTCGGCATGCTGTTCGACCCGATGATCCTGATCAACGATTTCGGGCCGGTGCTGGCCACCTTCCTGATCATCGTCGTCGGCAAGTCCCTCGCGGCCTATGGCATCGTCCGCCTGTTCCGGCATCCGGACACCACCGCCCTCACCATCGCGGCGAGCCTCGCGCAGATCGGCGAGTTCTCGTTCATCCTCGCGGGCCTCGGGGTGGATCTCCAGCTGCTGCCCGACGAGGGACGCGACCTGATCCTGGCGGGCTCCATCCTGTCGATTCTCCTGAACCCGTTTCTGTTCACCCTTCTCGATCGCTGGTTCGCCCGGCGGGAGGCCGCAAGGGCCGAGAGGGTCGCGGCCGAAGCCGAAAGCGCCGCAGCGGCAATGCCCGCCGAGCCTGCGCCGATGACCCGGGAGCCGCTCCCGAAAACCTCCCTGAGGGATCACGTGGTCCTTGTCGGCCATGGCCGGGTCGGCAAGTTCATCAGCCGGAAGTTCAGCGCCTCCGGGACACCGTTCCTGATCATCGAAACGAACAAGACCCAGCTCGCGGACCTGCCGCAGGACGGCATCGAGACGATCGTCGGCAACGCGGCCGATCCCGAGGTCGCGGCGGCGGCCAATATCCGCGAGGCCCGCTGTCTCCTGGTCGCGATCCCGGACGCCTTCGAGAGCGGGCAGATCGTCGAACAGGCCCGCAGGATCAATCCGGAACTGCCGATCGTCGTGCGCGTCCACTCCTCCGCCCAGGAGGACCACGTCATGAAATACGGAGCCACGAGGGTGGTGATGGGCGAGCAGGAAATCGCCCGCGCCATGGTCTCGGCGGTTCCCGACGCCCCGCGCGAGCCGGTCCTCTCCTCGGTCGAGGAAGCCGACGAGATCGCGGACAGCATGGCGGACGAAGACGCACGAGACCGGGACGAAGTCCTACCGCACGTGCTCAGGCCTGAAGCCGAGGCCGATGAGGCGGGCGGGAATCCGCCTGAGCCAGGGCGAACGGGCCATCACGCGGATGAACCAGGGCGCTGAGACGGGCCCAGCGGATCTCCTGAGGACCGGGTCGATCAACCGCTTCTGAATGAGCACCTGCATCCCTTGCGTCAGTCGCGTCGGAAGCTCCCGCCTTTTCTGGACGAGGGCGACCTTCTCGGGCTCCACATAGCCCTGCCTGAGGAACGGCCCGAGAAGGTTGGCCGTCGCGACCGAATCCTGGATGGCGAGATTGATGCCGACGCCGCCGATGGGCGACATGGCGTGGGCGGAATCGCCGATGCAGAGCAGCCCCGGCCTGGACCATTGCTCGAGCCGGTCGACCGTGACGGTCAGGAGCCTGATCTCGTCCCAGGTCCGGACCTCCTCGACGCGCTCGCCCAGGAACGGGGCAAGGCCCGCCAGGTTGCGCCGGAAAGCCGCGAGGCCTTCCGCCCTGACGGATTCGAACGTCCCCTTGGGGATCAGATAGGCGCATTGCCAGTAATCGCCGCGGTCGATCATCACCAGCATCCGCCCGGCCTCGATATGCCCCAGCAGATTGTCGGGATCGTCGGGGCGCTTGGAGACCCGCAGCCACAGCACGTCCATGGGCGCACCGATATCGCGCACCGGCAGGCCCGCCTTCTCGCGAAGGATGGAGCGGCGGCCGTCGGCCGCCACCACGAGATCGCTCTTCACCGCGAGAGGCCCCTCGGGCGTCGTGACCCGGACGCCCGCGATGCGGCCCCCCTCTTCGATCAGGTCCACCGCCTCGGCCCGCATCCGCAGATGAAAGCCCGGATAGGAACGGGCATGCCCGACCAGAAAATCGAGGAAGTCCCATTGGGGCATGAAGACGATGAACTTGCAGCGGGTCGGCAGATGCGAGAAATCGCCGAGCTTCAGCAGGGTGTCGCCGACCTTGAGGCTGACGGTCTCGACCTCCTGGTGCGGCCTGGAGAGGAACTCATCCAGGAGGCCCAGCTCGTTCATCAGCTCGAGGGTCGAGGGGTGGATGGTGTCGCCGCGGAAATCCCTGAGGAAATCGGCGTGCTTTTCGAGGACCAGGACGTCAATTCCCTGCCGGGCCAGAAGATAGCCCAGCATGATTCCGGCAGGCCCCCCGCCAACGATGCAGCAGCGGGTATGGAGCGTTTCAGGGGCTTGCGGCGTGCTCATGTCCAGCCTCCCGCCGACGGAGCCAGGCCCGGATCGGGCCAGCAGACTTAGCACATTCCGGCCATGTTGCCGATGCGCGGCCGCGGACGCCCCCTTCCGAAAATGCGAATGGCCGGGACAAACCCGGCCACGACGCGAGATGGCTCGTCAGGAGCGCCCTTGGCGCTACCACATGTCGAGGGCGACGCGCGCCTCGTCGGACATGCGGCTTTGGTCCCACGGCGGGTCGAACACGATGGTGGCCTTGACGCTCTGGACGCCGGGCACAGAGGCCACGGCGTTCTCGACCCAGGTGGGCATCTCGCCGGCCACCGGGCAGCCGGGGGCCGTGAGGGTCATGTCGATGGCCACGTTGCGGTCGTTGTCGATGTCGACGCGGTAGATCAGGCCGAGTTCATAGATGTCGGCCGGGATTTCCGGATCGTAGACCGTCTTGAGCGCGGCGATGATGTCGTCGGTCATGCGGTCCAGCTCTTCCGGCGGCAGCCCTGAGCCGGGCGACACCTGCGACCCAGCGGGCGCGTTCTGGATGGGGGTCTGGTCGTTCACAGGTCTATCCTTCAGGCAAACAGGGCTTCCGCCTTCTGCAAGGCATCCGCTAGCTTATCGACTTCTTCCATGGTGTTGTAGAGGCCGAACGATGCACGGCAGGTAGAGGTGGTCCCGAAGCGGTTCAAGAGCGGCATGGCGCAATGGGTGCCGGCGCGAACCGCCACGCCCTGCCGGTCGATGATCGTGGCCACGTCATGGGCATGGGCGTTCTTCATCTCGAAAGCGATGATCGGCCCCTTGCCCCTGGCCTGCCCGATGATGCGGATGGAGTTCATGGCCCGCAGGCGCTCATGGGCATAGGCCGACAGGGCCTCCTCATGGGCGCGGATGCTCTCGCGGCCGAGGCCCATCATGAAGCGCAGGGCCGCGCCCAGGCCGATCGCCTCGATGATGGCGGGGGTTCCCGCCTCGAAGCGATGCGGCGGATCGTTGTAGGTGATCGCGTCCTCGCGCACTTCGCGGATCATCTCGCCGCCGCCCTGGTAGGGCGGCATCTTCTCGAGAAACTCGCGCTTGCCGTAGAGGACCCCCACGCCGGTCGGTCCATAGACCTTGTGGCCCGTGAACACGTAGAAATCCGCGTCGAGGCCGCGCACGTCCACGTCGAGATGCACCGCGCCCTGGGCGCCGTCCACCAGCACGGGAACCCCGTGACCATGGGCGATTCGGATGATCTCCCGGATCGGCGTCACCGTGCCCAGCACGTTGGACATATGCGTGATCGCGACGATCTTGGTGCGCGGCGACAGGAGCTTCTCGAACTCCTCGACGAGGAAATTGCCCTCGTCGTCCACCGGAGCCCATTTGATGACCGCCCCCTTGCGTTCGCGCAGGAAGTGCCAGGGCACGATGTTGGAATGGTGCTCCATGATGGAGAGGATGATCTCGTCCCCCTCCCCGATATTCATGCGACCGAAGGAATCCGCCACGAGGTTGTAGGCTTCCGTGGCCGATTTGGTGAAGACGATCTCGTCGACGGAGCCGGCATTGATGAACTCGCGCACGGTCTCGCGCGCCTGCTCGAAGCCCTCCGTCGCCACATTGGCCATGTAATGCAGGCCGCGATGGACATTGGAGTAGCCGGTCTCCATGACATTCACCATGGCGTCGATCACGGCCTTCGGCTTCTGGGCCGAAGCGGCATTGTCGAGATAGACGAGCGGCTTGCCGTAGACCTGCTGGCTCAGGATCGGAAACTGCGTCCGGAGCGCTTCGACGTCATAGGGCTTCACAGGAGCATTCATTGCTTCATGCTTTCTTTCATCATCACACCCTCCCGCTTCATCCTGAGCAGCAGCGCAGCTGCGTCTCGGAGGAGGATACATTGCGCTCTGGAGACGCCCTCTCCTTCGAGACGCTTCCCCCTCAGGATGAGGGCTATGGGGTGCATGCATCGTCATGGCCGGGGCGTACCCGGCCATGACGAAGAGTATTATGCTCGGGCCTTCAGCCAGCCCTCGACCGTGCCGACCAGGGCCTCCCGGACGCTCTCGTTCTCGACGAACTCGATGGACTCGCCGAGGAATGCCTGAACCAGGAGGCTTTCGGCCTCCTTCTTCGGCAGGCCGCGGGCCATGAGATAGAACAGGAGATCCTCGTCGAGCTGGCCGCAGGTGGCGCCGTGAGCGCACTGCACGTCGTCGGCGAAGATTTCGAGCTCCGGCTTGTTGTTCATCGAGGCGCCGTCCGCCAGGAGCAGCGCCGCCGACATCATGCGGCCGTCGGTCTTCTGGGCGTGATGCGGAACGATGATCTTGCCCTGGAAGACGCCCGTGGCCTCGTTGTCGACCACGGTCTTGAACAGCTCGCGGCTCTCGCAATGGAGGGCGTTGTGCTCGACCACCAGGGTGGAGTCGCTGTGCTGCGAACCCTTGAGCATGGTCGCGCCATTGACCCGAAGGTTCGTGTTCTGACCCTCGAGGATTGCGAAGACCTGGTGGCGCGAAGTTGAGGCGCCGGCCACCACGTTGATGCTGTTGAAGTTCGCCTCGCCGCCGATCTTCGCGGCGAGAGTCGACAGCGCCAGGGACTTGTCGCCCTCGGCGTTGAGGCGGACATGCTGCACGTTCGAGCGGTCGCCGGCGATCATCTCCACCACGTCGTTCGGCTGATGGTTCGCGCCATCGGTGCTCTCGTGGGATTCGAGGAGCGTGACCGACGCATCGTCCTCCACCACCACGAGCACGCGGGTGGCGGTCGCGACAGCCGAACCGGCGGCGGTCACGAAGCGCAGGTGGACCGGCGTCTCGACCGCTCCGGCGATGCGGATCATCACCCCATCGGCCATGAAGGACGCGTTGAGCTGATAGACCGGGTTATTGCTCGCCCACGGAACCGGGCTGAGCTTCGCCAGCCAGTCGTGGCCATTGGCCAGCGCCTCGCGCAGAGGCACGATCTCGACGCCTTCCGGCAGGCTGCCGAAGTCCACCGCCTCGCGCACGAAATGGCCGTTCACGAACGGCACCTGAAGCGCGCCCACCTCGGCGAAGGCCTTCGAGCCCTGCAGGGCCGCCTTCGCCTCGTCGGCCGACGGCTGGTTCGCGAAAGGTGCGACCTCGCGCAGGAGAGCGCGAAGATCGGTATACTTGAATTCCTCCACCCGGCGATGCGGAAGACCGCGGGAGGAGAACAGCTCGAAGGCCTGGGCGCGCGATTCCGCGTCGCCCGGAAGCGTCGTTCTGGCGCTTTCGAAAGCCTGCGCCAGCGCGGTTTCCGCCGGCGTCTTCATGAGGGTCACGTCGGCCATGGTTACGCGGCCTCGCTTTCCCGGTAATCGGCGTAGCCGTTGGCCTCGAGCTCGAGGGCGAGCTCCTTGCCGCCGGTGCGCACGATGCGTCCGCCATGCATCACGTGCACGGTGTCGGGCACGATGTGGTTCAGGAGGCGCTGATAGTGCGTGATGACCAAGAACGCGCGATCCGGCGAGCGCAGCGCGTTCACGCCCTCGGACACGATGCGCAGGGCGTCGATGTCGAGGCCGGAATCCGTCTCGTCCAGGATGCAGAAGGACGGCTGGAGGAGCGCCATCTGGAGGATCTCCATGCGCTTCTTCTCACCACCGGAGAAGCCGACATTCAGGGCGCGCTTGAGCATGTCCTTCGGCATTTCGAGCTTGGCGGCCGCGGCGTTCACCTGCTTGATGAAGTCGGGCGTCGAGAGCTCGTCCTCGCCGCGCGCCTTGCGCTGCGCGTTGAGGGCGGCCTTCAGGAAGGTCATGGTGCCGACGCCGGGGATCTCCAGCGGGTACTGGAACGCCAGGAACACGCCCGCGGCCGCGCGCTGGTCGGGCTCCATCTCCAGGAGGTTCTGGCCGTCGAGCAGGATCTCGCCGTCGAGGACCTCATAATCCTCCTTGCCGGCGATGACGTAGGACAGGGTCGACTTGCCGGAGCCGTTGGGGCCCATGATGGCCGCGACCTCGCCCTTGTTCACGGTGAGGTTGAGGCCGTTGAGAATGCGCTTGTCCTCGATCTGGACAACAAGGTTCTTGATTTCGAGCATCTGAGTATTCCGTTGTTGAGGCGTGGATGGCCGGATCAAGTCCGGCCATGACGGGCCTGAAAGGTCTCGCGTCATGCCCGGGCTTGTCCCGGGCATCCACGTCCTGTTCCTAAGTTAACCGACCGAGCCTTCCAGCGAGATCGAGATGAGCTTCTGGGCCTCCACCGCGAACTCCATGGGCAATTGCTGCAGGACGTCCTTCACGAAGCCGTTGACGATGAGCGCCGTCGCCTCCTCTTCCGAGAGGCCGCGCTGCTGGCAGTAGAACATCTGATCTTCCGAGATCTTCGATGTGGTCGCCTCGTGCTCGAACACGGCGCTGGCGTTCTTGGACTCGATGTAGGGCACCGTATGCGCGCCGCACTGGTTGCCGACGAGCAGCGAGTCGCAGTTCGTGAAGTTGCGCGCGCCGGTCGCCTTGCGGTGGGCCGAAACAAGGCCGCGATAGGTGTTCTCGGACTTGCCCGCCGCGATGCCCTTCGAGATGATCCGGCTCGTGGTGTTCTTGCCCAGATGGACCATCTTGGTGCCGGAATCGACCTGCTGCATGCCGTTCGACACGGCGATCGAGTAGAACTCGCCGCGCGAGTTGTCGCCGCGCAGGATGCAGGACGGATACTTCCAGGTGATCGCAGAACCGGTCTCGACCTGGGTCCAGGTGATGATCGAGTTCTTACCGCGGCAATCGCCGCGCTTGGTCACGAAGTTGTAGATGCCGCCCTTTCCCTGAGCGTCGCCCGGGTACCAGTTCTGCACCGTCGAGTACTTGATCTCGGCGTCGTCGAGCGCGATCAGCTCGACCACGGCGGCGTGGAGCTGGTTCTCGTCACGCTTCGGGGCCGTGCAGCCCTCGAGATAGGAGACGTAGGAGCCCTTGTCGGCGATGATGAGGGTCCGCTCGAACTGGCCCGTGTTCTTCTCGTTGATGCGGAAATAGGTGGACAGCTCCATCGGGCAGCGCACGCCCGGCGGCACATAGACGAACGAGCCGTCCGTGAAGACCGCCGAATTGAGCGTGGCGAAGAAATTGTCCGTCACCGGCACCACCGAGCCCAGATACTGGCGCACGAGGTCCGGATATTCGCGGATGGCTTCCGAAATCGGCATGAAGATCACGCCGGCCTTCTTCAGCTCCTCCTTGAAGGTCGTGGCCACCGAGACGGAATCGAACACGGCGTCCACGGCCACGCGGCTCTGCGGCTCGACGCCGGCCAGGATCTCCTGCTCGCGCAGAGGAATGCCGAGCTTCTCGTAAGTCTTGAGAATCTCGGGATCCACCTCGTCGAGGGACTTCGGCGCCGGGTTCTTCTTCGGAGCGGCATAGTAGTAGATGTCGTTGTAGTCGATCTTGTCGTACGACACGCGCGCCCAGTTCGGCTCCTTCATGGTGAGCCAGCGCTTGTAGGCGTCGAGGCGCCACTGGAGCATCCACTCGGGCTCGCCCTTCTTGGCCGAAATGAAGCGGATCACATCCTCGGAGAGGCCCTTGGGGGCCTTTTCCATCTCGACTTCGGTCTCGAAGCCATACTTGTATTGGTCAACGTCAATCGATCGAACCTGATCGATCGTCTCCTGCACTGCAGGCATCTGCCTCTCCCACCACTCACGGCTTCAAGGGCCGCGGGTTGATATGACATGGAAAACTGGCGGGGCCTGTCTTAAGCCGCGCTCGCCTTCCGCTTATATAAGGTGCCCACCACCTTTTCGCACGCCTCCGCGAAGCGAATGACATCCTCTTTTGTGGTCGACCACCCCAAACTCACACGCAAAACGCCCTCTGCGAGGGCAGGCTCCACGCCCATGGCGTCGAGCACATGCGACCGCTTGACCTTCCCGGACGAGCAGGCCGAACCGGAGGACAGGGCCAGGCCCGCCAGATCGAAAGCGATCAACGCCGTCTCGGCCTTGAGGCCGGGTATGGCAAAGGCCAAGGTATTAGGCAACCTTTCCGCACCGGCACCCACAACAAGAGCGTCCGGCGCGATCCGGCGCACATGCGCCTCCGCCTCGTCCCGCAGCTCCCGGAGCCGCGCGGCCTCCGGCTCCAGCCCGGCCAGGGCGAGCTCGGCCGCGGCGCCGAAGCCCGCGATGGCCGCCACGTTCTCGGTGCCGGCCCGGTAATTCTTCTCCTGCCCGCCGCCCCGGATCAGCCGCTCGGCGATCTCGTACTGGTCGGACGCGAGCACCAGGGCTCCCGCCCCCTTGGGCCCGCCGAGCTTGTGGGCGGACAGGGTGAGCGCATCGACGCCGAGGCTCGCGAGATCGACAGGGACCCGGCCCGCCGCCTGCACCGCATCGGTATGGACGAGCCCGCCATGCCCGTGGACCAGCCGCGCGAGCTCAGGGATAGGCTGAAGAACGCCGGTCTCGTTGTTGGCCAGCTGAACGGAAACCATGGGCTGCCCGCCACCCGCCTGTTCCAGGTGGGCCTCGAGCCAGGCCAGATCAAGAACGCCGTTTCGGTCGACGGGGATGATTTCGACCCTGTCGGCGGGGAAGCGGTGGCCGTTCAGCACACAGGGATGCTCGCTCGCGCCGATGAGGAGGCGCCCTGCGCCCGGCTGCCCGAGGCGGCGGAAGGACGGAGTCAGCACGAGATTGGCGGCTTCCGTGCCTCCGCTCGTGAAGATCACGTTCTTCGCCTTGGCGCCGACGAGCCGCGCGACTGAGACCCGCGCCGCCTCGATCTCGGCCCGGGCGGCACGCCCCTCCGCATGGACAGAAGAGGCATTGCCCGGCAGTTGCAGCGCGCGCGCAACCACCTCCGCCACCTCCGGCCGCAGGGGCGACGTAGCGTTATGGTCAAGATATGTGCGCTGGCCCATCGCCATGGCTGGTCTCAAGCCTCACGAAAGTCTTGCAATTCACCCTGGTTGCCGTGCTAAAGCACCGCAACCACATATGCCCATGTTTCTCCGAGGCCCAAACCATCGGCGCGAATTGGAACATTGGAACATTTTAGAATTATTCTAAGGGTTCCTTCTTAAGGGAATCCGAGACCTGGAGTCAAGGTCGCACAGGGGTTTCCCTCTCTGATTAGAGAGGCGATCAAGAGGTTCGCGTATATGCCTGAAGTCATCTTCACAGGTCCCGCCGGTCGTATCGAGGGGCGGTATCAGCCTGCCAAGGAGAAGGGCGCTCCGATCGCCATCATCCTGCATCCGCACCCGCAATTCGGCGGGACGATGAACAATCAGATCGTCTATAACCTTTATTATGACTTCGTGAAGCGCGGCTTCTCGGTCCTGCGCTTCAACTTCCGGGGCGTCGGCCGCAGCCAGGGCGCCTTCGACCATGGCCAGGGCGAGCTGTCGGATGCCGCGGCCGCCCTCGACTGGGCCCAGTCCATGAACCCGGACGCCCGCGCCTGCTGGATCGCCGGCGTGTCCTTCGGCGCCTGGATCGGGATGCAGCTCCTCATGCGCCGCCCGGAGATCGAGGGCTTCATCTCGATCGCCGCCATGGCGAACCGCTACGATTTCTCGTTCCTCGCCCCCTGCCCGTCTTCGGGCCTCTTCGTCCATGGCTCGGAGGATCGCGTCGCCCCGGTGAAGGACGTGGTCAGCGTCATCGAGAAGGTGAAGACCCAGAAGGGCGTGAAGCTGGAGCACGCGGTCGTCGACGGCGCGAACCATTTCTTCGACGGCAAGGTCGACGAGCTGATGGTGGCGGTCGACGAATATCTCGACAAGCGCCTGGGCACGACGGAAGAAGCCGCCTGACTCCGGGCCGCGCGGCGAATGAGAAAGGGCAGGCCCGGCGCCTGCCCTTTTCGTTTGGCGGCACGGATCGGGAGAACCGGCAATCGTCCGTGGCCAGGCTTGGGAGCACGACGAAGGCGCGACAGCCGATCGCGGGCCGAAATCTTGACCCCGCAGAAGCCCTGCGCGGTTGCGGCATCGGGCAAAACTGATACAGGGGAGGCTCTCTTCTCGTGAAACCGAGTGCCGCCATGACTGCGCCGAAATCAGATTTCCTAAAGGTCCTCACCGAACGGGGCTTCATCCACCAGACCTCGGACCTCCAGGGTGTGGACGATGCTGCCCTCGAAAACCGGCTGACGACCTATGTGGGCTACGATTGCACGGGCCCGTCGCTGCATGTGGGGCATCTGCTCTCGATCATGATGCTGCACTGGCTCCAGCAGACCGGAGCCGGCAAGCCGATCACCCTCATGGGCGGCGGCACGACCCGCGTGGGCGATCCCTCCGGCAAGGACGAGAGCCGCAAGCTCCTGACCGTCGAGCAGATCGAGGCCAACAAGGAGAGCATCAAGACCGTCTTCTCGCGCTTCATCAGCTTCGGCGAAGGCTCGCGCGACGCCATGATGGTGGACAATGCCGAGTGGCTGACCAAGCTCAACTACATCGAGTTCCTGCGCGATGTCGGCCGCCACTTCTCGGTGAACCGCATGCTGTCCTTCGACAGCGTGAAGCTGCGCCTCGAGCGCGAGCACGAGCTGTCGTTCCTGGAATTCAACTACATGATCCTCCAGGCCTACGACTTCGTGGAGCTCAACAGGCGCTACGGCTGCATCCTGCAGATGGGCGGCTCCGACCAATGGGGCAACATCGTCAACGGCATCGATCTCGGCCGCCGCCTCGGCACGCCGCAGCTCTACGCCGTCACCTGCCCGCTGCTGACCACGGCCTCCGGCGCGAAGATGGGCAAGACCGCCTCCGGCGCGGTCTGGCTCAACGCCGACATGCTGAGCCCCTACGATTACTGGCAATTCTGGCGCAACACCGAGGATGCGGACGTCTCCCGCTTCCTGAAGCTCTTCACGCTCCTGCCGATGGACGAGATCGCCAGGCTCTCGGCCCTTCAGGGCGCCGAGATCAACGAGGCCAAGAAGGTGCTGGCGACGGAAGCGACCGCCCTGCTCCACGGCCGCGAGGCCGCGCAGCTGGCGGCCGAGACGGCGCAGAAGACCTTCGAGCAGGGCACGCTCGCGGAGAGCCTGCCCACCGTCGAGGTCCCGTCCAGCGTCCTCGAGCAGGGCCTCGGCGTGCTGACGGCCTTCGGCCCGGACTACGCGAAGCTCGTGCCTTCCTCGAGCGAGGCGCGGCGCCAGGTGAAGAGCGGCGGCCTGAAGGTGAACGACCAGACCGTGTCCGACGAGCGCGGCAGCCTCGGCCTGTCCGACCTCACCAGCGAAGGCGTGATCAAGCTCTCCTTCGGCAAGAAGAAGCACGTCCTCCTGCGGGCAGTCTGAGCCCTCATCCAAGAAGTAGGCATCGGATGGCCCCGGAAGTGGAGGACCACTTTCGGGGCCGACGCTTCAGCGATCGGGAACCACGGGCACGATGTCGGTCTGCTGCGTCTCCGCTCCCACGCCGAACAGCTTGCGCAGGAATCCCGGAGCGACCGCCGAGAGCGGGTTGACCGTCAGGGTCGGCGCGCTCGCCTGCCCGGTGGCGCGGAAATTGACGGCGAACAGGCCCTCGTATTGACCGCCGCCGAGCAGGGGGCCGAATAGCGGCACCTTGGCGAAGACGTTGTTCAGGCCATAGGCCGGGACGAAGGTGCCCGAGATGTCCATGCGGTCCCGGCTGTAATCCACGAACCCGTCGAGGGTGAAGCCGATCTGGTTGCCGTAGATCGCGGCATCGCGGAGGTCGACGCGGCCGGATGTGCGGGTGAACTCGGCCCGCGCCCTCGCGAAGGTGACCTCGTTCACGTCCACGCGCACCATCTGCGGTTTCCCGGACCTGTCCTGCCCGGCGACCATCTGGGTCTGGGTCGGGATGATGCGGCGCAAAGCGGGCTCGTTGACCAGGGTGAAGGAGCGCAGCAGCAGCATGCCGGGCTGCTGTCCCTCCCCGGTCGCCATGTTGATGATGAGGTTCCCGCCGACCATCCGCCTGTAGACGTCGGTGAAGCGCAGAAGCGCGCCCGCGTCCTCGGCCTGGAGGATGATGGTGGAGCCGCCTCTGCCCTGCGTGTCGGTGCGGGCCGCGACATTCGTTGCGCCCAGGCGGCCCTTCATCTCGAGCTGGCGGAGGATCTCCTTGCGCAGGGAGGCCTTGATGACCGCGTTGGTGATGGCCTCGTTGTTGTAGCCGGTGAGAATGTTGAGGCTCAGGTCGAGGTCGAAATCCTTCGAATCCTTCTGTCCGTTGCCGGCCCGCCCCGAGGGTTGGGAGCTGAGGCTTTTCAGGAAGGGCCGCGCGTCGCCCACATTGCCGCGGACCGCGACCTTGTAGACGCCGCCGGACTGCTCAACCTGGGCGCGCATGTCGTCCCCGGGCGACAGCTTGAAGGTGGACAGATCCGCCTTTACGAGGTCCCCGTCCTTGGACAGGGCGGCGCTCCCGCGCAGCTGCACGTTCCCGCTGTCGAGCTGCAGGTCGCGGATTTCCGGTTCGGGCCCGTCGCCCATGGTGAAGGTGAGCTTTCCCGGCTTGCCGGCAGGCTTGACCCATCCCGGAATGAGCTGGTCGATCCCGGCCTTGGTCAGGTCGGCCTCAATGACCATGCCGTCCTGGTCGGGCCTGCCCAGAGGCACGCCGACCTTGAGGGCGACGCTGCCCGTCAGCTGGGAGCCGAAGGAAAGCCCGCGCTTGCCGCGCGCCGCCTCGTCGAGCGTGAACGCGACGTTCGCCTGCCCGCCCTGGCGGTTCTTCTGCACCTCGATGGTGGCCGGGCCGCCGCCGATCTTTCCGTCGCCCTTGATCGACAGGTCGCCCCGGTCATAGGCGATGGTGAGGTTGCCGCCTTCGAGCTTCTCCTTGCCGAACACCTTGTCGAGGGTGAGGTCGGCCAGGGTTCCGGTGACGGTCAGGGGAAGATCGGCGAAG
>Ga0182742_1002777_pt1 | contig 18655 bp, 23 predicted proteins | sample eDN5th37CBELigMG_FD_128880 | JGI IMG/M metagenome (GOLD analysis project Ga0182742, IMG submission 128880) | Enriched Miracle-Growth compost microbial communities from Emeryville, California, USA - eDNA 5th pass 37_C BE-Lig MG (version 2)... ...
AAAATGTGTGAAGAAAATTTGAAATGGATTGAAGATAATTCTAACGCTGATGCTGAACAATATGAACAAAAACAGAAAGAAATGGAAAATATTTTCAATCCTATTATAAGTAGAGTTTACCAGGGCGGAGACAACAGCCAACAAGGATGCGGAATGGCTGGTGGATTCCCTGGGGGCGCTAACTTTGGAAGCTCAAGCAATAATGGTGGAGCAGGACCCAAGGTTGACGAAGTTGATTAAGTTACTTAATTTTCTTAACATTGGAACTATATTTGTATATAAACATTTGATTTATCGTAAGAAAAATAATTAGGTCATATTGAAACGTGCTTTATATATTTCTATATAAAATAAGTTTGTTGGCTTTACTATAAAAAATATAATAAAAAAAAAATCTCTTTATTTAGTGTTTAAAAACAACAAAAATAAATGTTTTTTGTAGATGATTAAGTTAGGAAATAATTTAAGATAGTAAAATTTCTAAAATAGGAGTTTTAGTTGTACTGTTTTTATTACTTATCCCAAAGTTTCGAAGTAAAAATAACAGATAAGAAATGAGGTTTTATTTTTTTCACTTCAAATCCCTTGCAAGTTTATTTTAAATCTCTAAAACTCAATCTTTCTTTTTGCGTAAAAAGTTAATCATTTTTAAGTTAAATTCTTTTTTATGTTCACTCAATTTACTGACTTATCATATAATTTAAAGAAAATTAAAATATTTTCTAAAGAAAGACAAAGTAAAAAGCATACAAAATCCAAATCTCTATTCTTAACTCTTTTTTAATGACCATAAATTAGACATAAAATCCCTAGAAACTTCACTGTATTTCTCAAAAAGCAGGCAAGTTGATTTCAACACAAATAAATTCTCATTAGAAATTAATTCTGCCAAATAAAAATCAATTATACTAGAAAATGAATTCCGAGAATGACAAAACAACGAAACAGCCTTTAACTTCAGGCTATGAAGCTTTTGATGTCGAAGATAATAAACACCCTTTTTCAGCATACCAAGTGAGTCCTTCATATTCAACCCAAAATAACCTTTCTAGGAAATAAACACCGGGAATCCTCAAAGAAATAATCAATATCAAACTCCACAGGCTTATAACCTTTTGGGAGGATATCCCCAAATGGCTGCAAATCAAATGAACAGTTACTATAAACAATTAACCTTATTTTACCCTTCTAGACCTTAGAACTAATCTCAGCCAAAATGAATATGTTCGTCTTGAGACCCAGACAATGGGTATAAAGTTGCCAAAGTTTTGTGAGGAAGAATGCTTTAACAGGCTTTTCCCAAGGAAAGTCCCCAGGCAATCAAGCAGTATGCAGTGCCCAGCCTGTCAGCAAATGGTGAATACGAAGGTTTCAGACGAAGTTGGTTGTGGTTTAATAACTTGCTTTGGTGTTAGTTTTTGCTGTGCTGGTCCTTTGTTATGTTGGATTCCATTTTGTCTTCAAGACTGCTATGATATTCAACATAAATGCCCAAATTGTAACATAATAATAGCTGAAGAGAAATTCCTTAGATGCTAAAGAAATATATTTGTTGTTTCTTGCCTCGAGAGGGAATCTTTTTTAATCATTGCAGCCAAACTTTCTTTTTGCCTTTGTGAGATATTTTCAAGTTTTTAACATAAGAATTCATTAAGAATTATTATAGACATTTGTGTATGTTTTCTATTATCAAATTCTGAATGAAAGATCTTGATTCCTACGTTGTCAATAAGTATTGTGAATAACCATTTTTCTTTCACTTTCTCTTTAGTAGGGAATAGTTTTGAAAAGGAGACAAAAACACTTTTTAAATAAAGAACTCCTGAAAGAAAACAAATCAACATTATGAAGCAGTTCCTATTTGCCACGAAACTAATAAAAAGAATTGTTAATAAAAAAAGAGATTACAGTATACAAAAACTTGTGGCATTAGTTGAAAAAATAAAACCGAGTCAAGACATCAGAAAACTTATAGTCCAAAAAAAAATTTCTTTTTATGTAAAAACTTGTAGCCTAAGAAAACTTAGACTAAACGTTGCTTTTTTGAAGGATATAGTCTAAAATTGATTAAATTAGACCATAAATGGGGGACAATATGATTTATTTATAGTCTAAGAAAAGTAAAGTTTATTGATTTTATGTATAACTTATTGACTAATAAATTGACTTAGTTTTGGGTTCAAGTTAAAGGGAAGACAAGGTAAAAGAAAGAGGTTATTGTTCCTATAAACTGAGGAAACAACAATTTTTATTATTTCGAAGCCTAAGATTTAATATTCTCGAAATAACCAATATTCCCAATATAAACTTGAGAAAAAAAGCTCTTCAAAAAGGCTTGATAGATAAATGAAGAAATAAGTTTTTAATAGGATGAAAAAATATATATAGATACAGTATTCCCTCGAAATATCCATTAAAATTTTTATTTCGAGGTTGCGAATATTTCGAGGGAATTACGTCGAATTCTTATAAATAGAGAAATAATTTGATAGAGGGACATTCATTAAATTAAAAAAAGAAATTTGCATGATGAAAAGATCTCCAGAAAATGATATATCTGATTATGAGCCTGACAAAAGAAAACAAGTTTTTGCTCATCCAACTTATGATTTTACAGCTAAATACATGCTTGATGATGATAATGTCAGACTTGACTTTGTTAAAACGTTTGCAAATCTAAATGATGTTGAATCAACTACAAAACTTGATGATAAAAGCCTAACAAACTTCAGAGAATTCATCTGTAAAAGAGAAACAAAAAGTTTTTTAAAGCAACTCGAACAAAAACCAGACTCATTTATTTTCAAGGAAAAACTATCAGATGGAAAAGAGCTTGATAATACAGCAGCTAAAGATCTTATTGTTGGCCTCCAAGAAAATTATAATGATTTATCAGAAATACTTCCTCAAGAAAGAAACTCTCAATTAGAGTTTCTATGTAAACTTAAGAATGGAGATCATGTAGCAGTTGCAGTTCAAATAGCCAAAAAAGAGAATTTGGATAATAGAGTTCTTGCTTACGTTTCTTCTGTTTATGGAAGTCAATTACAAAAAGGAAACAAATGGGGAGAACTAAAAAAAGTTATCGGAATCAATATTTTGGGAGGAGGAGAGCAAGATGTCCAGCATTGGAAGGATGAGACCGCCCATATCAGACATTACATAATGCAGGATAAGAATAATTCCAATAATGTCATTAATGGTCTTGAACTTATTCAGTATTCTCTGGGAGATTCAGACTTAAAAAGTCCTTTTTTTGAAGGGAAAAAGGAATTAAAAGATTGGCTTCACCTCTTCAAAAATGCCCAAAATGAAAAAGAAGTGCCTCAAGATGTTTCAGATGAAGTAAAAATGGCCTACGAAAGATTAAAAATTGAAGAAATGCCAAAAGAAATAAGAGAACTATATATCGAAGAAGAAGGTTGGTTTGAGCAATTCAGCGAGCATTGGGAAAAGCTAAAAGAAAAAACAGTTGAGCGAGTAAAAAAAGAAATAGCGATCAGTCTTTTAAAGGCTAATTTTGGTGCTAATGCAATAAAACTAGCAATGGGATTATCTGAAGAACAAATGAATGCAATTAGAGACGATTTAAGGTGATTAAAAGAAACTACTATAATGTATCGGACCCTACACAAGTGAGGGCTGTCCTGCTAAACATAAAAATAAACATAAAGAAACTATTTTTATAAAATTTGATAATATTTCTTGTTGCTCTCTATTCTTTGTTAGATTCATTGATAATTTATCAAAAAGTTATTCGTTATCAATTGCTTAGAGATACTAAAATAGCCTCCCAAGCACTCCTTTCTTCGAAGCACTGTTTTCCTTAAAATCATTGAGAACATTACTTTTATCGTTTTCGCTGAATTTAACAATAATAACAAAGATTTTAAAAGATCATGAGCGTCTTTGTCTACAAAAATAAAAATTAGCTTAAAATTATGTTTGATCTTCAAGCTCACTTTGCATAAACTTTATAAACAATGTATCGTTTTTCATGAACAATAGCATTTCTGCCTTCTCTTTCTTTTTCTTTTTTTTTAAGTTTTCCAAATTCATCCTTCAAAACAACAAGCTATAATGATATTAATTTATCTCAAACTAATTTTTCCTTGGTAATTAGCTTTTCCTACTTCTTCTTATTTATTAAATACAAACATCTCAAAAAATTATCCACCTCGTGAATAGCAAATCTTCATCTTTTCGAAGGATCCTTGTTTCTATTTTTACTGACTCTAACTTTGTTAAATTTAATAAGAACAATTATAAATTGGTTGCTTTGTAATATTGCATAATTTAAGCTCTTGAAGCTAAAAATTTGAGCAGGCTTCAATTAAAAGTCACTTAATTTTTTTTAAACTTGCTATTCGAAGGTTTATGAGATTCAAAGAGACGTTCTCATTAAGAATAGTTTACATTTATTCCACAGTTGATTCATACAAATGTCTTTTAACTTTTTTTTTACAAGTTATTTTCAATGTAGGAATTAGATCATCAAAATTCTTGTCTAATAAAAGTCTAAAGGTTTTTTTCTTGTAATTTCTAAAGAAAAGTGATTTTGTGTTCTAGTTTCAAGAAGGAAGATACTCTTTCACTTAACCAAATCGTTAACTAATCTTTCTATTAGTGCAACTAAAATAATGTATTAATCCAAGCACTAACGAATTAACTTGTCTAAAATTTTAAGGCCTCGAAATAATGCCTTGTACTTTTTATACAAAGCTCAATACTGAGAGCCTGACAAGAGTTTTCATGTCTTATGAGGACCCTAGTCGATGTTACTCGTTGAGATAAGGATAGATTAGCAATAAATGTTCAGCGTCGCAACTAAAATTTAAGTTGTAGCAGCAAAATCAATATTCTAGTCAAAATTGAAGAGAAAAATAATTATTATTATTGATTTAAATTATCAAAGTCTCTTCATATATTAGAAGTTATGAAGCTTGTCACAAATAAGATTTTAGTTCTTAAGCATTGTCAACACACATGGTTAATAAATTAAATACCAAAAGTTCGAGAGTCCTTCCTTTAAACCTTGAATTATAGAGTTATTCATAATTTATTATCATTATTGAGAGGGATTGAGAGGGAATAGTTGGTGCTTTCTAAATGAACTCTCTTGAAATTACCTAAATCATAATTAAGTTATATCTTATCAGAATTAGTATTTAATAACCTACAAAAGGATATCAAAATTATCTTATGTTTTAAGGTGGTTTAAAGTTAAGAAGAGATATTTTTAAAAGGCACTTTTAATAATATAAAACAATTTACTACAAAACTATAGAATATCTGTGTTATGAACACTGTGTTGGCCATATTTAACAAGGCATTCATTCTCAGTCCATTTCATTTTATAATTGATTTAATAATGCATTTTTTAACGAAAATTGAAGGAGAACTTCATACGTTGTTTTTTTTATTCTCCTCTATGGTTTCGTATTATGAAATGTGAGTTCTAAAGACTTGAGCAACAAAATGTCCAAGAAAACTTTTTCATAAGATTCAAAGCAGGGAAAATACCTTAAATTAGATACCCATATTTAGTTTTAATTTTATTTCGAAAATTCATTAAAGTATCTTATAAGGTTTTTTTCAAAGTATCTTTCGAGTTGAAAACTAATTTTAGTGGAAATTAACTCCCTTGTTTTCATAAAATTGAGAGTTTTCTTTTATAATTTACAAAGAAGACAACCTCTCTTTTTATATCAATAAATTGACCCAGGAGCGTTTAGTTTTGTATATTATGAGATTCATAAATAATTAAAAAATAAAAATTAATAGAAAGGATAATGATCCCAATGATGACATAATACTTCCACCTAAACTAAGTCTCATTTAACATAGGTTTATTAATCCAATATTGTTACTTTATCTTCTGGAATGAGGCAAATTAAGTGTTTAGATTACTCCAATAGAAAGTAATCACCAAAAGTTAAACACTTTATTTTAGTTAGTAAAAATTATGTAATTAATTTAGTTTAAAGATACTTTCAATTAAAAAAAAATTTGAGCTCCAAATAGTTTGAATGAATGAATGAACGAGATTTATAACATTGAGCAATTGTGAAGCTTTTTTGAGAACTTTCTAACAAGATTTTTATCCCCTTGTCAGTCCTTTTTTAATTTCTTTTTGGGCCATACATATATTTTTGAATTTTTATATTTCTGTAGATTTGTTTATATCTTTGAACTTAGTAATATTTACTTAGCAAAAATTTATTTTTATTTCGCTAAAAATGAACATTGAGCAAATCATTATTGACTCAGACGATAATGGAGACAACCTTTCAGAACAAGAAGGGTTTTTCGATGATTCAACCGAAGTCAAGATTGAAGAGAGTGATTTCCCGCTAGAAGTCGTAGAAAATGGGTTGTTAATTCATTTCAAAATCCTAAGGCTAATATTAATAGGATAAGCATGGAAATTGAAGAGAGGTTACCAGGTGAAGGTATTAACTTTCCCGCACGCTCATTAATTGTTAAGGCGGGAGACATAGGAACCAAACAAACAAAGCAAAACTTTATGATGAGATAATTGTGGAAGAAATCGACATCCCTAATGAAAATTATGTAATATTTCTTCATTTATTTCTTTGAAACTTTTATCAAGGTACTTAAAAGAATCAAGAATACCAACAACCAAGAACCTTCCAAATCTTTCTCAGTTAAGATTGAAGAAAAGAAGTCAAGTTCTATGATAGAGGAAGAAACAGAAGTTCTTCAAAGTAACATTCCTGAGAGGATTCAATTGATCTATGGATCAAAACCACCCAAAGTTTCCGAGGATGAGCTTGAAATAGAAGCAAAATGGATAACAAAAAAGCTTGAAAGGAAGAAGAAGTATAATTTCGATCCTAGCTCAGATCCTTTGACAAAACAAGTTCATCTGGCGCTTTACCATATGAAAATTGAACATTTTGAAGTAAAATTTTGTGAATCATTATTTTGAAGCTAAATAGGTCATGTATATTTACACATACAGATTTAATGAATTAATTGACTTGACATTGGATGATTTATGGTTCATTCAAAATAAAGATCAAGAATGGATCCAGATACTTGAGAAAAAGTAATTTCCTCTCATCTTATTTTTAATAAATAAAGGACAGCTCTTCATGTTCTAAATGAAACAAAAATCAAACACGAACCCACTTTAAATTACATTGATAGTCTTATTGAAAATAGTTTTGATGATTACACTTTGAATAATATCTCCGTACGTTAATTTCTTCCATACCATTTGCTAATTAATTTTAGGGATATATTCAATACAAGGAACTTGCCTCAAACGCTCAAGATCCTTCTCTCCAATTACCCTTTATAGCTGGATTTAATATGAATGAGTTATATTCAAATACTAAACTCAAAGAAAGGTTATATGAATGTGTGGCAAACATTTTCCTGACTCCTGAAGACTTTGCTTTTAATCTCAAACAAAAAAGCTTGATTAAGACTCCTAAATCAATCCCTCAAAAGCCTGCACATTACTTCCAAGTTCAAAAGGAATTACATGACCTTGGAAATTACAAGTTTACTGAGTCAATGATGAATTTTTATCAGACTATAACGTTCGTCATGGCTCATGAGTTGTTCTTCCATCCTTTAGTTAAGGCTTATGCTAAGAAGATCTACCTTGAGAAAGTCAAAGTGAGTACAAGACCCAAAACAAACCTGGATTCTGATGACAATGAGAGTAAAATTGATATTTACAAGCCTGATTACTGTGTCAAAAGAATCAAAAATAAACCTTTCACACAATTCAAAGGTAAGGGAGTTTTCAATTAGGAGATTAAAAGCTTCTAGCTGATGAAATTGGAATATATTTATTAAAAAATTCATCAAAAGGGAATATTGATGTGTGTTTCCACACTTCTGATGAGAAAATAAATATATTTGATTTAAATTCTTTAAGCCCAGACAAGGACGGCATGTTAAAACATCTCGTAGCACACTTTATATCTCGAGAAGAAGAAGATGAATATGCTTCAGAATGGAACTTAATCAGAAAAGAGTGTATAAACCTTCTTGTACATCACTTGCTTTATCCCCATCTACAAAAAGAACTCGAAAAAGAATTCCTTGAATCTTCAGGTAAAATCGTTTAATTCACTTTCCCTTACGTTTTCAAGAAAAACCTGTAATTAATGATTGTGCAGAAAAGCTGAAATATATCATAAATAATGGACCATGTCCAAATATGAAGGAGTAAATTATTTTCTATTTATTTTCTTATAATTTTACAGAGAAAAACCTCATGCAACAATTATGGCCATGGTAACAACAGAAGATAAACAAGTAAATTCACTTAACCTATATAATTAATTTGTTTTAGGTACAAGCAGTTGTAGTGAATCAAGACGGAACTTACAAAACAAGTTCAATGAAACTAGATTTCAATGTTTTTAAAATGATGAGTAACCAACAGACTATAGTCGGTATCGAAGCCTCAAAAAAGGAAGTAATATTTTCCTTATTTTTTCCCCTCTTAAACCTAAAAGCCTTACCAATACCTTGCCGAGTTCATTGTTCAGAACGAACCTGATCTCATAGTCCTTGGAGACTACATGATTTCTCGAAGAATAATTAGAAAACTCGTGAGAGATCGTGAAGATTGGCCTCTATCTGAGCTCTTAAGTCGAAATATCATCTACTGTAGTGTCGAAATCCCAAAACTAGTAGTTGATATGCCAAAAAGACGAATCTGGCAGCAAGAGGAAAATGAGGATCTAGATCGAGATCAAAAAGTCGCCCTCAGTCTCGCTAGAATGCAACAAGTAAAAGTGGGCTTGAATATTTATTTTAATGTTTAGGATTCCTTGTGTGAAGTAGCCAAACTTTGGAGCGAAAATATCGAGGAAAACAATATTTTGAAGATTTTCTTTAATGAATTACAGGTGATTTTCTTCTTTTATCTCCTTAATAATAAATTAGCCGTATATAAACCGTCAAAATTTAATGAGAAGGTATCAAGAAATCTTCTTAGAAACAACAAACCAGAACGGAATTGACATTAATCATATGCTTCAACATCCTCATAGATCTGCTCCTTTGCAATTTGTCTGTGGTCTTGGACCTGTTAAAGCCAATTATTTCTTGAATTTAGCAGTGAATAATGGGACTAAAACAATCGAACAAAGAGCAAGTCTTTGTGAATATTATAAGAGCTGTTTCCAAGATAAAGTTTACAGGAACGCTGTAGGTTTTATTAAAATTGAACCACCAAAAGAAGAGATGAATGATGAAAACTATGACTGTCTTGACCAAACTCGTATCCACCCTTCTTGTAATTGATACTTATATATTTTGTTATAATAAAATTAGGGTACAAACTCGCAAGAAAAATTGCTAAAGATGCCTTTGTTGATGTTTCAGAAGAGTACAGAACCATTTTAGATAAAGTAATAATTTATTACGATTCATGTTAAAATTTTCAAGGCGTATCATTATCCAGACAAACTAAGAGAAATTGATCTTGAAGATTTTGCTTCGATTTTAGAAGAACAAAGAGTATATTTTCTTTTTCCTTTATAATGATCTGTCTAGAATATGAAAAATATGAAGCCTGTCCTCGAGTTTATAATATCAGAATTGATGAGTCCTTTTCAAAAGCATAGAAGAAACTTTTCTGAATGGAATATTGAGTCTCTGTTCTTCAAAATGACAGAATTGTCTCCATTCAGATGTAAAGTTGGGTCAATAGTTTTCTGTGTAATCACAAAACTTGCACCAAACTTTATGAGCGTGAGGCTTGAGAGTGGGATTGAAACTACAATTTATTCAAATGAAGTTTCTGAAAAAGACGCCAACATCGATTTGACAAGAGAATTCTATGAAGGTCAAACTATTGTCGCAAGAATTGTCAATCTTTCGTATGAAAGTCTCAAAACTGACTTTAATTCTCTCATCAAAATCTCCCTCAGTCTAAAGCCGAACATATTAGACAAACATAAGGACTATATCCAGCGTTTACATTCAAATATGGATAGCTATAATATCATTGGTATTATTTTGTTTTAACTAATCTGACTTAAAGATCCAAATAATGATTACCCTGTTCTAATCACAAACAAAAGAAAGAAAGCGAACTTTGTAGACAGAATGATTATGCACAATAGGTTCAAAAATATCACAACCGAGGAAGCGATTTCCTTATTAGAAGAAAAAGATATTGGAGAGGTGAGTTTTTTCTCCTTATCTGTTAATTTCTTATTTGAATAGTTTCTATTTAGACCTGGAAAAAGATCTGATAGAATCTTTATTACCTGGAAGTTTTATGACAACATGTACTCTCACATAGAGATTCAGGAAGGAGAAAAGTCATCTCGCGATCCCATTAGCAAGAAGTTAACAATTCATAAGAAAACCTTTTCATCTTTGAATGAGATTATTGCTCAGTATATCTATTCATTTAAATTACTCTAATATTATCTCAGTTACATACAACCAAGCAATAAATGTGTCAAGACAATTATTCGTCATCCCAAGTTCTATAAAGGAGATGTTGACACTATCCTTCATCAGCTTCAAATAGAGAGAGAAGCTGAGCCTAAATTAATCCCTTATCATCTCTTATTCTCAAGAGATATCCCTGAACATGCTCTCCTTTGTTATTTAAAGAATAATAAACTAATCACTGAATATCTCAAGATCGAAGGCTCGGGTTATCTCTTCCATGATGCCTTATTTATTCTCTTTGACGAACTTATAAGATTTTTCAAGCAAAATCATAACACGCCTGACTATATGAGTTATGTCAAATGTGCTAAAAATCCTTTTGTTGAACTTATTGGCGATGAAATGGAAGAGGAAGTTCCATCAAGGTCAATAAACTCTGGTTTTGGAATAGGTAAATTAAGACCAAACTCCTAATCTAACCTTATGTCAATAGAAACTATTAAATGGAGAGACATGCAAAAAAAGACATTTGAAGAAATAGATAACATCCCTGATAGTGATAGTCTTTTTGTAAAGCAGGAAAAGAAAGCTCCAACAGAATGTGAGAACTGCGGAGTTAAAGGGCACCAAGCCAACCAGTGTCCTGTTGCGCCGACTTATAGACCCAGACCATACAAAAATAGAGACCAAAACTACACTAAAGGTGATTGGGGTTCTGATACAAAGAATAAGTCTTCCTGGGGAGCTGGAAATAATGATAACTCAGGCTCAGGTTGGGGTCAAGACACACAAGATCATCAAGCAAGTTGGGGAGGAGATTCATGGGGTAACAATGAAAATCAAACACAGGCTCAGGCACCTTCTTGGAATGACTCCAATAACGACAATTCCGGATGGGGTTCTAATAACGCAGGCGCAGGAGGTTGGGGAGACAATTCTAGCAATGCATGGGGAAACACAGAAACTCAAGATTTTGGTGAAAACAAAAATTCATGGGCAAGTAACAATAGAGGTTCAGCAGAGAAGCCCAGAAACAAAGGCTGCTTTAAATGTGGAGAAGAGGGACATAGAGCAAATGACTGCCCGAATCCAGAGAAGGCAAAACCTCGAGGAAAGATGACATGCTTCAAGTGTAATGAAGAAGGTCATAGAGCCAGCGAATGTCCAAATCCTCAACAATCTAAGCCTCGAACAATGACGTGTTTCAAGTGCAATGAAGAAGGACACAGAGCAAATGAATGTCCTAATCCTGAAAAAGCAAGACCTAGAGGAAAGATGACTTGTTTCAAATGTAATGAAGAAGGACACAGAGCTAATGAATGTCCCAATCCTCAACAATCTAAGCCTAGAACAATGACATGCTTTAAATGCAACGAAGAAGGTCACAGAGCCAATGAATGTACTAATCCCAATGCTACTGGAGGAGGTCGCAGAAGAAGAGATGATGCAGGAAATAATAAGGAAGGTGGAAGTTGGAAATCTGGAAACACATGGGGAAGCGGAGATGGTAATGTTCAATTCAAGCTAAGCCAATTATTATTATAATTGCATCTTTCTTTACTTCTAACTTCTTTTAACTATTGAATACTTGAATTTAAATTTATTAGGTGGAAATAATGATTCGTGGGGGAATAATGCCGGTACTAAAGAAACTTCAGGATGGGGAGGCTCGAACGCAAATGATGCATGGGGTGGTGCTCCAGAATCATCTAAACAAACTGTAAACAGTTCTTGGGGAGCAAATAATGACTCTTGGGGAGCTCCTGCTTCTGGCACATCAAATGAAAATCCAAAGGCAAACACAACTGACACGTGGGGCGCTCCTGCTTCTAATGCTTCTAACACATGGGGTGAAGCTCCAAAATCAAATACAGCTGACACTTGGGGTGGCACTGCCTCTAATACAAATGAAAACTCAAAGCCAAATACAACTGACACTTGGGGCGCTCCTGCTTCTAACGCTTCTAACACATGGGGTGAAACTCCAAAATCAAATACAGCTGATGCTTGGGGTGCTCCTGCTTCAAATGCATGGGGTGAAGCTCCTAAAACAGAATCCAAACCAGAACCAACCACTTCTTGGGGTGGAGCAAATGACTCTTGGAATGTGCCAAAACCAGAGACAAAACCTGCAAGTAATTCTTGGGGAGAAGCAACAAAGAAAGACTCTGCAACAAATAAAAATTCATGGGGCGAATCTCCTCGATCTAATTCGAAGCCAACTGTGCCCGCTTGGGGAGAAGCAAATAATGACACTTGGGGAGCTCCTGCCTCTGGCACATCGAATGAAAATCCAAAGTCAAGCACAAATGATTCTTGGGGTGCTCCTGCTTCTAACGCTTCTAACGCATGGGGTGAAGCTCCAAAGTCAAATGCAGCTGATGCTTGGGGAGCTCCTTCATCGAAAGATTCATGGAATCCAAAAGAGGACAAAAAATCTAATGATAAAGATTCTTGGGGAAATTCTACCATGGCTATAGAAAAAGATAGTTGGGGAGCTTCTAAATCGAATGAAAAGCCAGCTCAGAACAATTCATGGGGAGGAAGTGAACAAAAAGTTTCTCAATCAGATCAGCCTTCATGGGGTGCCTCAGCTACAAATAATTCTTGGGGTGAAACTCCTCAATCTGACTCAAAGGCCAAAGTAGCTTCTTGGGGAGAATCATCTTGGGGTGAAGGTCCAAAAGAGACAAAGGTTACCACTAATGATGCCTGGGGAAATTCTGGAGGATCAATGGCTGTAGAGTCAAATAATAGTTGGGGAGAACCTAAGAAAGATTCAAAGCCAGAAACTGTTGCTTGGGGTTCTAATAGCTGGGGCGACTCTGCTCAGACAAGTAATTGGGGTACTGAAAAAGATAATAAATCAAGTACAGAAGCCTGGGGAAGTGGTAAAAGTGCATGGGGTGACTCAGAAAATAATGCTTGGGGAAAAGGTGGCGAGTCAACTTCATGGGGAAAATCAACTCCACAGGATGAAGGTAATTCTAAAAAAAATATATATATATAATAAATATTTTAAGGATCAAAATGGGAAAGAAGAAGAGATAATAATAATAATAATAGAGACAGAGATCAAAAGCCCAGAAATAGAGGTTGTTTTAAATGTGGAGAAGAGGGACATAGAGCAAATGATTGTCCTAACCCAGAGAAAGCGAAACCTAGAGAAGGCAGAGGAAAGATGACATGCTTCAAATGTAACGAAGAAGGCCATAGAGCTAATGAATGTCCAAATCCTCAACAATCTAAGCCTCGAACAATGACATGTTTCAAGTGCAATGAGGAAGGACACAGAGCAAATGACTGTCCTAATCCAGAGAAGGCAAGACCCAGAGGAAAAATGACTTGCTTCAAATGTAACGAAGAAGGCCATAGAGCTAATGAATGTCCAAATCCTCAGCAATCTAGGCCTCGAACATTGAAATGCTTTAAATGCAATGAAGAAGGACACAGATCCAATGAATGTACTAATCCCAATGCTTCTGGAGGAGGCCGCAGAAGAAGAGATGAAACAAGAAGCCGAAGTAGAAGCAAGGAAAAAGATGGTCCTAATAGAGGCAGTTGGAAGTCTAAAAACAGTTGGGGAAATAAAGATGGTACTATTTTCTCTAATAAGTAAATTTATTTTTCTTAGATGGAAAAGATCCTTGGGGAAAGAGTGATAATAAAAATTCAGGCTGGGGAGCTTCAACCTCAAATGATCCTTGGGGCGACAGTAGTGCTCAAAAAGACTCAGGATGGGGTGCGTCAGCTTCTAATGATACTTGGGGAGCAAATTCAAGCAAGGTAGAAGGCAATGACACTTGGGGAAATAGTGGAGGAAAGAATGAAAGTAAAGAAAATACCACTTGGGGAACTTCAAATCAGAAGAACGATGATGGATGGGGCTCTAAAGACAAAAAGGATGAATGGGGAGAAAGTGCAAACAAAGCAAATGATGGTTGGGGTTCTAAAACAGAAAACAAACAAAGTGCGGCAAAGGACACTTGGGGTCAATCTGATGGAAACAGTGGGGACAACTCTAATAAAAATAACAACGACTCCTGGGGGCAAAAGACAGATAGCAAAGACAATGCTGGATGGGGCTCAGGAGGATGGTAAGATTAATTTACATGGAGTTATTCCTACTGAATAGAATAATTTTTATATTTGGAAATGATTATTGAGTATTTTATAGATTTGTAGAACATTATCCTTCATAAAAATATTGAGTAAAAGTGTGTGTATTTTAAATATTCAGTTGAGATTTATTAAAGTAAAGAAATTTCTAAAACTATCTCATTTCTTTCTCAAATAATGACCCTGTTGAAATAGAGATAAAAATGTCATTTTTTTAGCTGGGCAGAGATAGAAGAATAATTCTAATTATTTTCGACTCGTATTTTTGCCTAAAAATATTTTTTTTATTTGTTAACTTATTTAAATTCATCTTTCAAAGTCCACAATATTCACAATGGAAGAATTAGATATTGATCAAATCCACGATGAATCGTAACTTTCCTGTCCAGACCAAACCTAATTTTTGTTAAAGGATATATGAGGTTCACGAAAAGGACCAAGATAACAAAAGACTAGTCAAAACAAAGGAACTTATGGGCCAAATTGAGTTCGACAAAGTTTATCAGACAACATTATTCCTTAGTCTTGTAAGAAACTACCGAAACTCTCTTGACTTTTATAGATTTTTCATGTGTCCATATTCTTATGGATGTTGCTCCTCAGTTTAAGACCACAGCCGGGAAAAGAACTTGAGCTTGATGAGGGATATTCAGTGCTAGCTGCAGTATCAATGATATGTTACATAACAGGTCTCTTTGCTTTGTACTGGAAGAGCTGTAAATGTCAAAGAGTGTTTTTATTCTTTTTGGGTGCAATAATTATAGCGAATATTGTTTTGGTTCTTTTGTTTAAAAAGGAGGAAAATGTGGAATATGTAACAGTGGCAATATTCTTAACGATGCTGAATAGTATACTTGCTTATAAAGCAGTAACTGTTTACAAAAAGATGAAAGGTAAGTAAACATATTTGATTATTATTAAAGAAATATAGAGCTCAGACAGTTTACTTACAGCAATGTTGCTGAATAATCTATTTATATGTATTTTTTACGATCGATATATCCCACTCTACTAATTAGGTTTTGACATATTGCTTTTACAAAGTACCTTTATCACTTTAATAAACGATTAAAAATAACTTATTACTTCTAAACTGTTTCAAAATGGCCTCTAAATGCTGAGATTGGTACTGTAAAAAGTTCTTTTCCTTTTCTCTTCTCTTTTTATCATAAGAGTTTATTTCATCGAAACTTTTCTTTGTTGACTCGAGCTTATTAGTCAAGTCAATTTTCTATTCATATTCAGTAAAATTCTCAGAAAGTATCCAAACCTTATTTGTTAAAATCTCTTTCTTCCGTTCTAATTCCTCGATTCTTCTCTCCAAATCAGATTTGCCTTCTTCAGCTTGGATTTGTTTATTAATGCCAAAAAGAACAGAGCTTTCATAAAGAGACTGATATGCAGCTATAGTCATTTTTAAGTCATCTCTTACTCTTAATAAAAGAAGTCCTTTAACAATTTAACACTTTATCATTCATTATTCATACCTCTTTCTGGAGAATTTACAGTTACTTGTCTCATAAGTTCATCAAACAATTGGAAATGAAGTTCTAATCTGACAGGATCTAAGCCCGAGACTCTATGGATATAAATATGCCCTGTCTTGCTATCATTTTGAAAAATTCTACCTTGCCTGTCTTTCTTTCATTTTATTCTCGAGCTCCTTTTCAAGAAACTTTAACATTTCTCTTTTAGTGTCTTCAGCGGAAACATATTGAATATATTTCTGATCATCCCTCTCAAATTCACGGGCAGGAAACATTCCATTAAGAATTTCATCCCGAGGAATGTTTTTATCAAGAGGTGGGAGAGGATTTTTCTTTCTTGCAAGAGGGTTACTGATATCAACATATACTTTAAGCTTGTCTGGGATTGCTTCGATAGGTTCATCCCATTTAAGTAACGTCTCTTCGAATTTTGAAGAATCAACCATTTTAGATTTCTTTGTAACTTAAAGGAAAAATTTGTTTTATTAAACACAAATTTATAATATACTTGGGTATTTATTTCAAATCATGCTAAAACAAGCATGTTCGGGATAAGTTAAGTAAGGAATAATTATAATAAAGAGGGATTCAAATATATAAGTTAAAAACATATTATCAAAATTGAATTTGTTATTTTCAATTAGAAGGCTCTTTCCTCCTCCAAAAATCATAAAATTGATTCACTTTTCCTTTTAATTCACCCAAGAATCCATTAAATGACTTCTTAAAGTTCTCCCATTTAGTTTTTGAAATTGTCTGGAGATCAATCTTTATAGAAGAAGTTTCATTTCTTTGGCTATGACTTAAAGTTTGGCTTTGACTTTGTGTTTGATTATATTCAGTTATCTTAACACTCTTAAATTTCTTCAGAAGCTCTCGTTCGCTGTCTGAATACATGGAATAATTCCTTTTTAAATTTCTCTTCAGAGGTTTACCAGAGAGACTGTCCTGGCTTTGCTCAACGGCCCGAGGTGGAGTTCGTTCTTTATTAATGGAGAGCGGTGTGAGTCTCACTTTATCGAAGCTTAATCTCTCACAACTTGTAAACCCAGTCATTTGATTGGAATAGTTAAGTTGTTTTTGTTTACTTCCTTCATTGAATTTATTTTCTTCAGGTTGTGGATGTGAGAATCTAGACTGTTGACTCAAAAATAGAATTCTTCCTTCAGGAGACTTTGAATACGAACCGTCTTCGTATTCTGTGATGAGAGTGCCAGTTTCTGAAAACCTGAATCTCTGAATTAGAACTTTCTTTTTTGTTGTCTTGTTTGTTTGTTCGGTTTCTTTTTTAGCTGTTCCTCGATCAATTTTTCGAGTAAATAAGTCATCTAAATAGTATGAGTTAAATTTCAATAAGGATGACTTACTTTGCTTGTTATTATTCCCTGAAGGTCTATTCTCTTTCTCTTCATCTTCTTCTCTTTTCTTGGTGTTCTCAAGGTTATCTTTTTGATTACTTTTCTTATCTTGAGTCTCTAAAGCAGCTTTTCTGATGTATTCTCTTTTATTCTTTTCAAATTCCTCATTCATAACTAACGCTTCTCTGTTCAAGGCTTCAAAAAGTTGGTGATTTTTGAACTTTTCTTTATGGAAGCTTGAAGAAATATGCTTATAATAGTCACAATCATATTTACACTCACAAACTCCACAGTAAGCGGAAGATTTCTTTTGAACTTTTGGTAAATTAAGAGAAATTTTAAAATCTGATCGCTCCAGGTTTTCAAATCTCCTCTTCAAACACTTTTCAAAATATTTGGGATCATTTTTCAAGTTTTTCTTATCATATAAGGTTAGAAACGCAGGGGTCCCATGATCTTGGGAAAATTCCATCTTTGGCAGGTCAAGTTCATTTAGCTTGGTATGATTATCATATCTTCGGAAATTCGTGCTCATCTCTGTTCTGTAGCGCTCCCTTGGAATGAGAGGAATGAGTTTCATTGAACATCGTTTGAAATAATTGTTATTTTGTTCCATAAAACAATTGAATGATAGGTATCAAATTCGAGCTCAAAGCCTGAAAGAGACTTTGAAAAATATATTTTATCTTTTAATTTCAAATCTAGTAGTCTGCAATTTTATCGTTTAATTTTTCATATATTACTAGCGCCCAATGAGTATGGGTAATATAACAACTCCTTATTCTTAATGAAAAGAAGGGGAAAAATATTTTCTCCCCTTATTTAGGAATAACAAAGCTTATTCATACATCAAATACTGGTAAAGTCCATTTTAAAGAAGATTTTATTGTCCAATGTATTTAATTTTCTTGAAAGAAATAATATTGATTATTTCTTCCTCTTCTTTAATACTGAGCCTTTTTCCTTTTTTAATGAATAGAGGGAAAAATTTCATAGAGAATTCGCTGGAGTATTAAAAATCCGAAACTCGCAAAAGTATTTATAGTATTTTTGAATACAGGATCAAGTTCTAGTTAATTTGAGTAAAACAGATTTAAAAATAATGGAATATGCAGGTGAAACTAACAAAGACCTTGAAGGGGACTATAACCCAGGAAATAAATTAGATACAACCAATAAAACTAATGACGAGAATTTGATTGAAGGTATCTTTCCTTCTTTATAATTATTTATCAAACAAGATGGAAATAACGAAACCAATCAAAACGAATCCCCCGTCCCTAAAGTCAAATA
>Ga0182742_1002778_pt1 | contig 18655 bp, 18 predicted proteins | sample eDN5th37CBELigMG_FD_128880 | JGI IMG/M metagenome (GOLD analysis project Ga0182742, IMG submission 128880) | Enriched Miracle-Growth compost microbial communities from Emeryville, California, USA - eDNA 5th pass 37_C BE-Lig MG (version 2)... ...
CATCCTGCCGCAGATCCGCCAGCTGATCGGCAGCTTCACCCGCGCTGAAGTCATCGCTCGCCTGGAAGGCACGGGCCTGCCGTTTGCGCCCATCGGGAAGCCCGAAGACATGTTCGACGATCCGCATCTGCTCGCCTCCGGTGCGTTGGAAGCGGTCACGCTCACCGATGGCACGACGACGAAACTGCCAACGCTGCCCATCGCGTTCGACGGCTCGCTCGTCGCACGGGCTTCAACGCTGCCGCAGCCCGGCGCGGACAGTGCGGCGATTCTGGAAGCGCATGGATTTTCGTCGGATGAGATCGCGGCCATGACCGGAACGGGCCGCGAATAAGTCGACGAAACGCCGGACTGAACACGCTCAGCACTTCGACATGATGGCAGGCTGATCCACCCCGCTGCCATCGTGTCGGCGCCGGCAGCACGTTGAGTTTGCGACGCCTGCGAGCGCCTGCGCTTGCAGGTGTGCAAATTTGCACGCGATGCGTGCTCTCCTGGCGCATTGCCATTCCGAGCCGTGGGCCCACCATGATGCCTTCCTCGCAAGCTCCGCAGGCACAGGCTCATGGCATGGACTCTTCTCATAGCGGCTGGCATCGCCGAGATCGTCATGGCGATGGCGCTCAAATCCGCCGAAGGCTGGACCCGCGTGGGTCCGGGTATCCTCGGGCTGTGCGCGGCGATTGCCAGCGTCGTTCTGCTCACTTTCGCGTTGAAACGACTGCCCATCACCACCGCCTACGCGATCTGGACCGGGTTCGGCGCGATCGGTGTGTCGTTGCTGGGAATACTCTTGTTTGGGGAGAGCACGCATCCCGCGCGTCTCGCCTGTATCGGCGTGATCTTCACCGGAATGATCGGGCTCCACCTGCTCGACGGCAAACTCTGATCGTCGAGGCAGTATGAGCAAGTTGCTATACATCGAAGCCGCGCCGCTCAAGAGCCGCTCGCACACCATCGCCGTATCACAGGCATTTCTGGACGCCTATCGAACCGCTCATCCCAGTGACGAGATCGAACGGCTCGACCTGTGGCAACTGGCGCTACCCCACTTCGACGCGCAAGCCATCGAAGCGAAGTTCGCCGTGCTCCGAGGCCATTCGTTTACGCCGGAGCAATTGGAGATCTGGGAATCGCTGCGACGGGTATCGCGTCATTTCAATGCGGCGGACAAATATGTATTCAGCGTGCCGATGTGGAATTTCGGCGTGCCGTATGTGCTGAAGCATTACATCGACGTGGTGACCTTGCCGGGCGAGAACTGGAGCTGGTCGCGAGACGCCGGTTACCGGACATTGCTCACTGGGAAGAAGGCGCTGGCGATCTACGCGAGCGCGAATCCTCATCATGAAACCGGGCCGGGCGCCGATGACTTCCAAAAGCCGTTCATGCGCCGCTGGCTGCGCTTCATCGGCATCGAGGATCTACAGCAGATCACGCTCGAGCCGACGCTGGCCGACCCCGAAGCGGTGGCGCGACTGCGGGCGGACGCAACCGAAGCGGCAAGGCGACTCGCCCAGCACTTCTGATAATCTCTGGCGATGAGCAAACGAGCGCTCCGCCGTAAACCCGTCGATTGGGACGATCTGCGGTTTGTGCTGGCCGTGGCGGATGCTGGGTCCCTGAATGGAGCAGCCAGCGCCTTGCGAGTCAATCGGACCACGGTTCTGCGGCGTCTCAATGCCTTCGAGCGCAAGCACGGCGTGAGATTGTTCGAGCGTTTGCAACAAGGCTATGTGCTTACCCAAGCGGGCAGCGAAGTTCTGCTCGCGGCGCGCGACTTCGAGAATACGATCGAGTCGATCGAGCGCAAGCTCGCCGGGAAGGATTTGCGGGCAGAAGGTGTGGTGCGCATCACAACCACGGATACGCTGCTCGCCTCGCTGCTTCGATCGGCGCTGGTGACCTTCAGGCAGCAGTATCCCGGCATCACCCTGGATGTGACCACCTCGAATGCATTCGCCGATCTTTCCAAGCGGGACGCCGACGTCGCGATTCGCCCGGCAGCGGATCCGCCCGAGTACCTGATCGGGCGTCGCGTCGGCGCCGTAGCGTTCGCAGTCTACGCAGCAATCTCGATGGAAGAGCAACGACCCGACCTCGCCACTGCACGCTGGCTTGCCCCCAACGATACGCTTGCTGGAACCAGCGTCGCCCGGTGGATGAGCGAGGCGTTGCCGTCCGTTCAACCAGAAATCCGGGCGGACTCATTGGTGTCACTGCGTGAACTGTGCGCAGCTGGCGCCGGCCTCGCGGCTCTACCCTGCTATCTGGGCGATTCAGACCCACGATTGGTTCGCGTACGCGGGCCGGTCGCCGAAATGTCCACCGATCTGTGGGTGCTCACACATCCGGAGATCACCCCCGCGACGCGCGTCAGATTGTTCGTCGAGTACATCTTTGCGGCACTCGTGCAGCAGCGGCCGCTACTCGAAGGTCAGCGGCCGAGGATCTGAGACAGAACCGAAAGCACGACCGAGACCAGCTGCCTCAGTGGGTCACGAGCGTGCACAGCTCGATCGGGCTCGTCACACCCAGGCGCTGATAAGCGCGCTGACGATAAGTGAGGACCGAGGTCTTCGCGATGCCCAGATCGAGCGCGGTCGCCTCGACCGTCATGCCAACGGCCGCTCGTGCACACACCTGACGTTCCCGCGCGGTCAGGCAATCGTACTGTTTGGCGAATCGCTCTTCGATTTGCGGTACGGACAGCGGCATCGGCGCCAGCCGGCGCTCTCGATTCAGCGGCAGCATGGGCAACACCAGGCACGCCAGGCTGATCAGGGAACTGATCTCGTCATCGGAAAATTTTCCGTCCGAGGCGTGTCTCGCAACATTCATCACCCGCCAGGCGTCGACGCCGCGCTGGATCACGGACACCCGCTCGATGATTCCGGGATTGTCGAAGATGCGGCGGCGAAATCCGGGCGAATCGATATCGGACGGGCGCACCCTGAGCATCGCAACGTCGGTACACGCCGGCGCCGCTCGATAGGCATCGCACACCGGATCGAGCGGCAAGTACCACTTTCGATACGCTGGAAACAACTCCACCAGTCCGGGCTCGCCGAAGAAGTACTGCAAAGAAGAGTCTTCACGACTGGTGGCTTCGAACAGATAGATGCGGCGTGCGCCGGCCGTCAGCGACATGATCGAGTCGCGTACGGTGGTTCCGAAGTCCTCCGTTCCAATCGCGCCCAACAGCTTTTCGTACGCCGCGGCGGTCGCGGCAGACGTGCGCCAGTCTTTGATCTGCACGATATCGGACAAGTGCCCCCCTCGGCTGCCCGCCAGATTTGTTCTGTGACACCGATGTTGCTCTCTGAGCTGCACGCATCGCAAGCCTGTCCTAGCGGCAGAGGACAGCCATCGGCGGCGAGCGCGTTAGATTTCCATTCTTTGGTCGCAATCGGAAGGGAGAGAGCATGCTCGCCGGAAACAAAGTCATCATCACCGTTGCCGTCAACGGCGGCATGCAACAGGACCGCGACGGCGCGATCGTTCCCAAGCAACCCGTGGAAATCGGCGAAGCCGCGGCACGCTGCTATGAGGCCGGCGCCGCCATGATCCACGTGCATGCGCGGGACAAGAACGGCAGGAACTCCGGAGATCGGGAGATCTACGCGCAGATCATTCGCGAAATCCGGGCTCGCTCGCCGATCCTGATCCAGACGACCAACGGCATCGGCGTGCGACGGGATCCGCAGACCGGACAGTTCATCTGGCCGACCGATGCCGAGCGCCTGGGCCTGCTCACACTCGATCCGCAACAGGACCTGTTCGGGATCGCGGCGGGGTCGGCGGATTTCTACAACCCGGAAGGCGGCTATCCGGAAGAAACGCCCTATGTGAACTCACCGGCGCTGCTCAAGCAGACCATCAAGGCCGTGTACGAAAAAGGCTCGGCGCTCGAGTACGAAGTGGTGGAAGCCAGCTCGTTGCATCGTCTGCTGCGCTACGCCGAGGAAGGCCTGTTCGATCGCGATCGGGACAATATGTGGCTGTTGCACGGAGGCGGCTTCGGCGCCACGCCGCCGGTCGCTCGCAATGTGCTGTTTGCAATCGACGAAGGGTTGCGGCTGTTTCCGAAAGCCATCTGGGGAATCACGGCGACCGGCCGGGACATGTTCCGGATTGCCACACTGGGGCTCGCGCTTGGGTGCGATCTGGTACGCGTGGGATTCGAGGATGGCATTCACCTGCCCGACGGCAGCGTTGCCCGTGACAACAGCGACATGGTGCGTGCAGCCGCGAAGATCGCGGCGATTTATGGCATGAAGCCTGCGACCGTCGAAGAAGCTCGCCAGCGGTTCCGGATCTGACGAGTTCGTCACGAAGGGCGCCAGACGATTATGTCAGGCGCCCTGGCTGCTAGAAATTGAACGATGCACGCACACCGTACGTACGCGGCGCTTGCAGGTTGACTCCCACGACCTGATTCGCCGCGTACGCCACGCTGACAGTCTCGTTGGAGATCGTCTCTTCGTCGGTGAGATTGTCTACATAACCTTTGATCGTGAACCGGTCATCGGCGGTGGTGTACCCGAGCCCGAGATTGACACGCGTGGTGCCGTAGGTACGGGTCTCCGGAATGTAGGAAACATCCGCCTCGAATTTTGCTTCGTAACGCGCCAGCGCCTCGGCAGTGAGCCGTCCGCCATTCGATAACGGGAAGCTCTGCTCCAGATTGCCGACGATCGTCCACCGAGGCGAGCGGATCGGGGTGGCGCCGGCACAATCCACCGTCGCCTGCGGAACGCCCGGCGTCACTCGACAGGCAGAGCTGGGCGGCGGCGGCGCGACGGTCAGGTAGGTGAAGGAATCGTATTCCGCCCGGAGGTGCTGAACCTGCGCACCGATGCGAGTATTGGGCGTGAGAAGAAAGTCCGTTTCGATCTCGATTCCATAGGCATGCGACTGGCCCGCGTTTTCAGTGACCAGCGCGGCCGAGTTCCCGACCAGTTTCACGAAAGAGACCTGCTGGTCGCGATAGTCGAGATAGAAGCCCTCGGCATTGACCTGCAGCCGGTTGTCGAAGAAGCGGTTCTTCGACCCGACGACATACGATTTGACCGTCTCCGGCTCGTATGACTGCGCCTCCGGCGGCCCGTAGAAAAAGCCGCCCGCCTTGAATCCGGTGCTGACATTGGCATAGATCAGGCTGCGGTCCGCGACGTCGTATTCGACACCCAGCTTCCAGTTCAGCTTGTCCCAGCTGCGGGTGTCGACGACGACGCTGGCCGGCAAACCGATGGGGGCCGGGGGAATGACCGGATCGGGACCGACCGTATTCGCCAGGTTGTAGCGAAAGCTGTTGCTGCTCTTTTCTTCGTAGGTGTAGCGCACGCCGCCGGTGATGCGAAAGGACTCCGCGACGGCATAGCTCAATTGCGTGAATGCGGCGGCGGTCCAGCCCGAGAGATTCGTATATTGGTCGCTGAAGTTGAATCGGGTCGGATTCTCGCTGTTCGCGTGTGCACGCATATCGGTGTCGAGGTAGTACGCGCCCACGACATATTGCAAAGGACCGGAATCGGCAGACGCCAGGCGTAACTCCGCGGATGCTTGCGTCGGATTCTGCTCTTCGAGCAGCAGCCAGCTGGTGCCGCTGCCCTTGTATGAATTTTTCGATTCGCGATAACCGCCGACGAAGCTGACCGTGCCCAGCTCGGTCGTCCAATCGATGTTCACGCCGCCGCCGTAGTAGTCGCCATCGACCTGACTGTCGAATGTCTGCGGAGCCAGACCGAACGGAATGTACTGGTCGGGCAGATCCGCCACCGCCGTATAGGGATCCGCTACGAAGCAGGCGTCACCCGGTCGCCCGAGCAATGCGCATCGTTTGCGAATCGTCGCGCCCGGTCCTTTCCCACCCTGATGCGCGAAATCCCCGGATAATAGAATCGAAAGATTGTCACTGGCTTCGAATAGCAGCGACGCGCGCACCGCCGCGCCATTGTCGTCGCTGGTTCCGTCACTCATGAAACCGTCACGACGCACGCGCTGGCCGGCGATGCGAACCGCGACTCGATCCGACAACGGTGCGTTGATCATGCCGCCCACGTTGAGACGACCGTAGTTCCCGACATCCGCCGAAGCGCTGCCTCCGAAACTGAACTCGGGGCGATTGGGAATGATGTTGATCGCCCCGGCGGTGGCGTTGCGTCCGTACAGCGTGCCCTGCGGCCCCTTGAGAATCTCGACCCGCTCGAGGTCGTAGTACAGACCGTGAATGATCGTGGGTGTCGCCAGATAGACGCCATTCAGGTTCACGGCCACCGCAGGATCGGCGAATGCATTGCCGCTCAGCGAACTCACCGAACGAACCGAGAACGTCGTGTAAGGACCCGCGGAGGGATTGATCTGCAATCCTGCAGTGAGCGCGCTCAGATCTTCGGTCTGGCTGATGCCACGGTTCTCCAGGTCTTTACCTGTCACCGCGGTGATCGCGAGCGCCGCCCTCTGAAGGTCTTCGGAGCGCCTCTGCGCGGTGACGATGACCTCCTCCAGACTCGCCTTTTCGTCCTGCGCCGGCGCACTCTCCTGCGCTTGCGCGGACATCACGGTCACTGCATGTACAGCAGCGATCAGCATGCCGATCTTGTGTGTCGACCTCATCGAGCCCCCTCGAATTGCCTCACCCGTTCTTATTGGAGCACCATAGCCAGCCGGATCCGGGGGGTCTGTCCCCTCGCCAGAGGACGAGTGTGTGCGGCGTGATCGGCTACAAACACGATGATGACTTCTTCCCTGGCAATGTCCATCCCGGAGCGTGGCCTGAGCCCGGCAACCCTGTTACTGATCGGCCTGTGCGCCCTGGTCTATCTGCTCGATGGGCTCAGCCATTCGATTCTCGGCCCGCTCGCGCCTTCGATCGCACGCACGCTGCAACTGAGCAATGCGCAGCTCGGGCCGATCTTCTCCGCCAATCTCGTGGGCCAATGCATCGGCCTGGTAATGTTCCCGATGTTTGCAGGGCGTGCCGGTCAACGCGGCATCGTACTCATCTGCCTGGCCGGCTTCGGGCTTGCGCAGGCAGGCAGTGCGCTTGCGAACGACGCGACGGGGCTGTTCGCGTGGCGATTGGTGACAGGTGTGTTTCTGGGCGGCTGCCTGCCGAGCTGCCTTGCGCTCGTCACCGCCGCCGCGCCTGAGAAAAGACGCGGCCTTGCGATCATGCTGCTGTTCATCGGCTATGGCGTCGGCGCCACGGTCGCGGGCCTCGTGGCCAACGCATTCGCGGACTTTGGCGGCTGGCGTGCAGCCATGGTCGCCGTGGGTCTGGCCTGCCTGGCAACCCTTGCGATCTCGTGGCTCTGGCTGCGCGACGCCCATGACACGGAAAGTGACAGCGGCAGCGAAGCTGAAACCAGACGAGCCTCACGCGTACTCACTCTATTCTCGCGCGACTACCTGGTCGGAACGCTCATGTTATGGATGCTGTTCATCTGCATGCTCACGATCAGCTACTGCCTGAACTCCTGGCTGCCGACATTGCTGGTCGAGGTGGGCAGAAGCGAACGATTCGCCGCCCTGTCCGTTTCCGTGTTCTCCCTGGGCGGCATCATCGCTGCGCTCGGTGTGGGCGTGCTGATCGATCGCTTCGGTGCGGCCAGGACGCTGATCACCTTTCTGACGATCTCGACCGCACTGCTGTTCGCGATCGGCCAGGTGCTCGCCACGGCGTCGGAAGACTCATTGATGCTGCTGCTGGTCGCGTGCGGATTCTTCGTGCTCGGCGCTTACGGCGGGGTCAATGTGGTGCTGGCGACTTTCTATCCGGCGCCGTTGCGCGCCCTCGGCATAGGCTGGGCGAAGAGCGCCAGCCGCTTCGGCACGTTGATCGCACCTGTATTGATCGGCGCGGGGCTGAGCGCCGGCATGATGGGAACGAGCGTCATGTCGCTGTTCGCACTGCCGGCGCTGCTTTCGGTCGTTTCCTTGGCCGTAATCGCAGCGGGCCGCCGCGAGTCTTCAGGATAGAAGCGGTTCGTTGGCGCGCACCACGCGTTGATCGATCGCGCCAAAGATGCTCTGGCCGCTGGCGTCGAACATCTCGATCCGCACTCGATCGCCGAAGCGCATGTAATCGGTGAGCGGTTTGCCCTGCTCGGCGATCTCGATCGCGCGACGCTCCGCGATGCAGGCCGAGCCCACGATGTTGTATTCGGCGTTCGACACCGTCCCCGAACCGATGATGGTTCCGGCGCTGAGATTGCGCGAGTACGCCGCATGAGCAATCAGCTCGTGGAACCCGAAGCCCATGGCGCCCGCCTCCGGACGCCCGAACTGCCTGCCGTTCCAGGAGACATGCACCGGCCGGTGCAGGCGGCCATTGTTCCAGGCTGCGCCGAGCTCTTCCGGCGTCACGGCGACCGGACTGAAACTGGTCGAGGGTTTTGCGTGGATCCAGCCGAAGCCCGTCTTCATCTCCACCAGGGCCTGGGATCGCAGGCTGGCGTCGTTGGCCAGCATCACGAGCCTCACCTGTCGCAACGCTGCCTCGGCGGATGTTCCCATCGGCACTCGATCGACCACGACGGCGATCTCCGCTTCGAAATCGATGCCGTCGGCTTCGGAAGTCAGCGGCATATCTTGTGTCGCGCCGAGGAAATCGTCGGAAGCACCCTGATACATCAGAGGTCGCGTCAGCTTGCCCTCCAGCGGCGCATGCTTGAACGCGCGTTCCATGAGATCGCCATGACTGTGATAAGCGGAACCGTCCAGCCATTGCCAGGTGCGTGGCAATGGCGCCGCCGCTTCCTCCGCTCGAAACTCGAATGCGTCGGCGACGCCGCCGCTGTTCAATCGATCGTAAAGCGCCGCGAGTCGGGGAGCGACACTGCCCCAGGATTCCAGGGCCAGCCGCAGATTCGGCACGATACTCTGAGCGTGTGCGGCTGTTCGAAGATCGCGAGCAACGACCACGAGCCGACCATCCGGAGAACCATCGCGAAGGCTTGCGAGCTTCATGGCTCGCATCGTAACGCATTCCTTGCGCCGGTGAGATCGACCCGGCGCAGGAATCCGACTCGAAGCAGTCGGGTCGGGTCAGCTGGCGGCCGCCAGCGGCTCTACGTCGAGCATGGTTCCCCGGCAGGACTGAGATCCGCAGCGGCAGCTATAAACTTTCAGATCTTCCGGATCGTCGCTGCTCTCCCAGGTGAGCCGGTAGTCGTAGACCAACTCCTCGCCCACCTCGATGTCACGCAGCGCCTCGAGGAAGATCCGGCCTTCATCGTCGACGGCTTCGCAGTTCGGCTCACAGCTATGGTTGATGAACCGGGAGACGTTGCCATTGACGCCGCAGTCGACCACGGTGTCCTCGTCCACATAGAACATGAACGTGTGACCGGCCTCGGCCTGCTGCCTTTGCTCGAAGCGGCGATCCGACTCTTCATTGGAGATACGCTCGCCGACGACCTCGATGATGGTCTCGCCGGCGCGAATGGGCTCGACCACGTAAACCCCGAGGCCGTGAATGCTCGATCGACGTGCTTCGATCTTAAGTGACTGCTCGCTCATCTCTTCTCGACGTTGACGCGGGTCCATGCCCGAACAAAGCCGCGGATGATATCGAGAAGAGGCTCCGGAGATCCATCGCCCGGGCTAAAAATCGATGCGCCGGAGCGTTCAGATTGATTGGCGGCGACGACCAGCTCGGCCGGGTCGCGTGCCCACCATCATGACGCACATCACACTGTCGAGTGTTTTTTCTTCTCGAGCGCGCATGGCTCCCTGCGAGGTCATGCGGTCACGGCGGTGTCTGTCCTGTGGGAGGCGATTCTCGGCTCTCCGACATCGTTGCGCTTGCGGCGACGATACGATTGAGCAGATCCAGGAGTTGCTGACGTTCCTCCGGCAGGAACAAGGCCGACCACCGGTCCGACACTTTGCGGATCTCGCGTTTGAGCCGATCGACCTCCTGCACTCCGCTCGCCGAGAGGTAGACGCCTTTGCGCCGGCGATCATCCGAGCGGTTATTGCGCTCGATCCAGCCCTGCTCCTGCAGCTTGCGCACCAGGTGCGCCGTCGTGCCTTTATCGAGGATCAGCGCGTTGGCGAGTTCGGATTGCGTGATGCCGGGGTTCGCGCCGATCAGCACCAGCGCATTGAACGAGATGGGCCGGATCGGTGCGACTTGCTGCGCGAAATCCCGTCTCAACACCAGCAACGCGCGATGCGCGGCGAAGCCGATCTGCTGCCCCAGGACATCGAAATCGAGCGCCGCCGCCGGGGGCTCCTCGAGCGGCATGTCGTCGTGTTCGGCATTCATATGACTGGATCCTGGTGTCCGAGAATGAAAGAAACGTTGCACTCGAGGTCGAATGATCCAACTTTGTCGTGCCGGCGCGCATTGGATCCTACCCGAGGGAAGGCTTCAGTCACGAACTTGTCCCTCCTTCGGAATCTCCATGATCCCATTGAAGGTAATTCACCGTCGGCATAACAGCCTACGGTGATGTTTCGTTCGACATGATCAGTACAAGCCGCGGACTCGAGAATGCAGGCGAGCCAGGCCGAGCAGCGCATCGGTAAAGGGCGTACGTACTCCGACGAGCCCGCCCAACTCGCGCACAGCCGAAACCAGTGCGTCGAGCTCCACGCGCTTGCCGCTCTCGGCGTCCTGTAGCATCGAGGTCTTGATCGCGCCCAGCTTGCGAGTCATCTGGTGGCGGTCTTCCGGCTCTTGCGCGATGGGAATGCCGATACGTGCACCGATGTCCCGGGCCTCGAGCATCACCTGCGACATGAAACCGCGAACCAGCTCGTCGTCCAGGATGAGATCGGCGGTGGCGCCCGTCAGGGCACTCACCGGGTTCATGGTCATGTTGCCCCAGAGCTTGTACCAGATGTCCTTCTGGATGCGTTCGGAGACGACCGTCTCGAAACTGGCGCGGTTCAGCAGATCGGCCAGCTTTCGCACGCGAGTGCTCGCGCCTCCCGCGGGCTCTCCGATGATGAGCTGGCGACCGAAATGATGCCGCAGCAGACCAGGCTCCTGGATCGAGCAGCTCGCATGGACCACGCAGCCGATCACTCGTTCGATAGGCATGCACTTTGCGAGCTCGCCGTCCGGGTCGACGGTGCGCAGCGGTTGCCCGTTCAACGGACCTTCCAAACCGTGCAGGAACCACCAGGGCACTCCATTCATCGCGATCAGAACGGTCGTGTCCGACCCCAGCAGCGGCGCAACGCTTCGCATGATGTTCGGCAGCACCGGCGCTTTCACCGCGATCACCAGCAGATCCTGCGGACCCAGGGTCGAAGGGTCTGCGCTGGCCCGCACCGGGACCGCGATCGACTCGCCCCCTTCATTGAGCCGCAAGCCGTGCTGTTCTATAGATGCTAGCGTCTGGCCGCGTGCCACCACACTGACATCGCATCCAGCGCGCGCCAGATGCACGCCCATCCAGCCGCCGATGGCGCCCGCCCCGAAGATGCAGACGCGCTGGAAGCCTGCCGGTCTTTTATCGTCGCTCATCGCGCAACTCTAATAGCCGGTGTCGAAGCGATTCAACCGTCGCCCCTGCGCCACGCCGCTGGAGTCAGCTGCACATGCCTGCGGAAGGTGCGATGGAAGGCACTTGCGGAAGAAAACCCGCAGCGCTCGGCGATAGCTTCGATCGAGTCATTCGTGTTCAGCAGCTCGCGTTGAGCCACTGCGACGCGCGCCGCGTTCAGCAGAGTGATGAAGCTATCACCGGTCACAACGTTGATTGCTGTCGATAGCGACTTCTGTGCCACACCGAGCTTGCGAGCCATGCGGGGGAGACTCATGCCGGGATCGGCCAGCATGTGTCGATCGGCGAGAACGGCGCGAGCGCGCTCAGTGAGTGCGCTCTGCTCGGGCGTCGCGATGCGTGTGGGTTGTGCTCGTGCGCTGGGGCGATTCGCGATGTCCGTCGCCAGCAGCGCGGCCATGCCAAGCACCGCGAAAGAAAACACTGCGCAGTTCAACAGATAGAGCTGTGGCAGCCCGACGAAGATCGCGACGAATAAGCACCCCGCGACCGTTGTGACCGCGGCAATGACTTTCATGAGGCGGCGGTCCGACGGCGACTGCGGTCCGGCGGTCAGCAGCTCACGCCACGCCATCAGGGTGTATCCCGCCCATAGCAACAGGATCGCGGTGTAGATGAGCACCGATGTCGGGTCACCTTGGACGTTTGGAATCCAGCCGGCACCCACCGCGAGAACCGCCGCGGGCATGAAATGAACCAGCTGGCGCGGGGCGAACGGCATTCCGGCGCTGGACTTGATGGCCAGCAGCAGCGCTGGCGGAGCCAGGATCATGCCTGCCAGGCCGAGGTTCAGCGCCCAAGCCTCCAACCCCAGCAGCGCATGCAATGTCGATTTGCCAAATCGGATCGCGAGACCCGCCAGCCAGACCGCGATCCAGAGGTCCTGCGCGCCACTCGTCGGGCGCAGCGTCAGTAGGACGGTCGCCAGCAACAGCGCCGCCGCCGGCCCGGTCAGGGCCAGAAGCAATGTATTCAATGTCTCCAACGTCATGACAGAACCGGTTCTGACATTGTCCGCCGCCGGCTGCGAACCAGAATGGCTCGCTCCACGTCGGTCATTATCCAGGAAAGCTCATGCGTCGCAGAGATCTGTTGTTGGCTACAGGGTTGGTGGTACCGGGCGCGTTCGCCGCCTCGACGACATCGAGCGCAGAGCGACCGCCCCGCCCGGTCGGTATCGCCATGGTCGGGCTGGGCGGTTACGGCCGCCTGGTGATGGAGCGAACTCGCGGTCTACCACAAATCGTGGTAACCGGCCTGGTAAGCGGCGATGAGCGACGCGCCGCGACCATAGCGCACGAATACGGCATCCCCGCCGACGCCGTGTACGGCTACGACAACTTCGACCGGCTGGCCCAGGATGACCGCATCGACGCGGTCCACATCTGCCTGCCGGTCGGCCTCCACGCGCAGTTCGCCGAGCGGGCACTGAAGGCCGGCAAGCACGTCATCTGCGAGAAGCCCCTCGCTGCCTCGAGTGCAGAGGCGCGTCGATTGGCCCGCCTCGCTGTCGAGCGAGGTCGCGTGCTCATGCCCGCCTACCGTGCCTGGTTCTCAGCCCACGTCCAGGAGGTCCGCAGGCGCGTTGTCGAAGCAACTCACGGCCACTTAGTGGCGATCGATGCGCATAAGGGCTTTCGTATGGAGCTGCCTGCCGGGAACTGGCGCTTCGATCCGAAGCTGGCAGGCGGCGGTTGCCTTTACGACATTGGCGTCTACAGCGTGCAACTGTGTCGCTGGCTCGGCGGCGGCGTTCCAACGCGGGTGAGCGCGATGACTGGTCACGATCCATCGCGGCCGCACGCCATCGAGGATCATGTCGCATTCACGTTCGAGTTCCAGAATGGCGCGATCGCGACCGGTTCCGCCAGCTGGCGACATCGGCTGCAGAATCGCCTGCACGTCGCGACCCGCGATTCCTGGATGAGCCTGGATCCGGCAACGCCGGCCATCGGCGAGCGGCTCACTATCGGCCTCGAACGGCCAAATCGCACGGAAGAGCTGGGCCTGCCGGTGACAGATCAATTGCCACGGATGTATCAGCACTTCGCGGATTGCATCACCGCCCGAGCAACACCGCAATTGACGGCCGAGGATGCCATCGACGACTTGCGTGTAATGGAGGCGATCTATGCCTCCGCCGAACAGCGACGCGCGGTGAGCGTCATATAACGACCGAGCCTCTCATCCCAAGTTCCCCCGTTCGCGGGATGGAGCAGATCTGGCGCGCCCATCACGATGGATGCCTGTCGTCAGCGACAGACCGCAGGAGATCCATCACGATGAATGCCAACAAGCGCGACGCGGCCCCTGCTTCGGATGCTCGCGCACACTTCGTCGAACTTCGCGAATATCTCTCGAGTCAGATCATCGGCCAGCAAGCCCTGGTCGAGCGTCTGCTCGTGACCTTGTTGGGCGATGGTCACCTGCTGGTCGAAGGCCCCCCGGGACTCGCCAAGACGCGTGCCGTGAAGGCGCTCGCACACGCGCTCGAAGGCGACTTCCATCGAGTGCAGTTCACACCGGACATGCTGCCGGCGGATCTCACCGGCTCGGAAATCTACCGCCCCGAGGAAGGGACCTTCCGTTTCCAACGCGGCCCGCTGTTTCACAATCTGATTCTTGCCGATGAGATCAATCGCGCGCCGGCGAAGGTGCAATCGGCGCTGCTGGAGGCCATGGCGGAACGGCAGATCAGCGTTGGCGCAGCGACGTATCGGCTGCCGCCTCTGTTCCTCGTCATGGCCACACAGAATCCCATCGAGCAGGAAGGCACCTTTCCGCTGCCCGAAGCTCAGGTCGATCGTTTCATGCTGCACGTTTCGGTGGACTACCCGGATCGCGCCACCACGCTGCAGATCATGGAGCTGGCGCGTAACGAGGCCATTGCGGCGCGTGAGCTCGATCCACCGAAATATCGCCTCACCCAGGAATCCATCTTCACCGCACGACGAGAAGTGTTGGGACTGACATTTGCCGAGTCCGTTGCGGAATACATCGCTGCGCTCGTCGACGCGACGCGCCGGCCGGAACCTTATAGCAGTGAGTTGAAGCAATGGCTGCGATGGGGAGTCAGTCCGCGTGCGGCGATCTCGATGGAACGAGGGGCTCGTGCGCTCGCCTGGCTCGATGGTCGTGACTTCGTCACGCCCGAAGACGTACAACGGATTGCACCGGATGCACTACGACATCGTCTTCTGCTCGACTACGGCGCTCAAGCACGGGGACTCACTGCACAAGCGTGCGTCGATGAACTGCTCCGCAAGGTTCCTGCGCCGTGAAGCTGGTCGACCTCGATGAGTTGCTCTTCCTGCGAGGCGCGGCGCATCGACTGACTCTGCGCTCGAGCGGACCTGCTCGCGCTCTGCTCTTCGGCAGTCACCGCAGCGCGCATCGAGGTCGTGGACTCGAGTTCGAAGAAGTGCGTCAGTACGTTCCCGGCGACGATCCGCGAAGCATCGACTGGCGCGTCTCGGCAAGGCGCGGTCGACTGCACACGAAACTTTATCGCGAGGAGCGCGAACGTCCGGTCTGGCTGGTGATCGATCTGAATCCCGCGATGTATTTCGGAAGTCGGTTACAGCTCAAGTCGACACTGGCGATGCGCGCAGCCGCCCTGCTCGCCTGGCTCGGTACGCGCAGTGGCGATCGCATCGGAGCGGTGATCACTAACGGCACGACGACTCGCTGTATCGCTCCGCGCTCGCGCGAAGCAGGCGTGCTACCCATTCTCAATTCTCTGATCGAACTCCAGCCGACAACGCCCGCTTTGCCCACACAGGCGTTACGAGCGGCGCTCGAAACCCTCGCACCGCTCGTGCACCCGGGAAGCCTGGTGCTCGTGCTCAGCGATCTTGCGGCATTGAACGAGCATGACGACGCATTGTTCTGGCGAATCACTGCGCACAGCGAATGCCGGCTGTTCTGGATCGTCGATCCACTGGAGCGTGACGGACTGCCTTCAGGAAGATTCCGCGGCGGCTATGCAGGAGCGATTCGCACGATGGACGGTCGAGAAATCCACCAGCAGTGGCTTGCAGCCTGGAAGCAGCGCGAACAGCTGGTAACGGCGCTCGCGCAGCGCCTGTTGCTTTCTGTAACGCAGCTCACAACGACGCGTCCCGTTGAGCAGGTGCTCGCGGAGTGGCTCACGAAGCCGGATGCCGCTGCATGAATGACGATTGGCTTTCACGACTCGCACCCGAATACGCACCCGCCCCGCCCGGCTGGTGGCCACTCGCACCGGGCTGGTGGGCGCTCGCCGTACTCTTGATCGTCGCCGCCATTCTCACGCTGCTTTGGTTCCAACGAGAGTCTGCACGTCGCCGGCGTTTCGCGAGAAACGAATTGCGCCGCTTACGTGAGAGCGCAGTAGAGCCCGCCGAAGCGGCACAGGAGATCCAGAATCTGCTGCGCCGATATGCACTGGCAGTGTTCGGACGTGATGTGACGGCGCGCTTGAGCGGCGAGGCCTGGCTCCAGTTCGTCATCGACTCCGGCGCCGATGCGTTCGCCGGACATTCCGGGCGCACCCTGCTGGCGGCCGCTTTCGGAGATTCGAACTGCGCCGCCAGCGCAGCCGATCGCGAGAGCTGGTTCACAGCGGCCGATCAGTTCCTCCGCCGTGCACGAGCCAAACGGGAGGCGCCAAGATGATGCACGTGGCATGGCCATGGATGGCACTGCTATTGCCGCTGCCGTGGCTGCTCTATCGCATGCGGGCCGAGGCACAGTCCGGAGGCACGGCGATCTACCTGCCGTTCGTTTCATCTTTAGGCCCTGCCAGCGCGAGCAATGGCGCAGTGAGGCTCGGCCTGCGCGCGCTGTTCGTGCTGATCTGGATTCTTCTGGTCGCCGCCGCGATGCGTCCGCAATGGCTCGGCGATCCACTGCCCGTTCCGACGACAGGCCGCCGCCTGATGCTCGCCGTGGACGTCTCCGGATCCATGCAGGCACAAGACATGGCGAACAACGCCACCCGCCTGCAGGTCGTGCAGTCCGTTGCCGGAAGCTTCATCGACGGTCGGCGCGGCGATCAGGTCGGTCTGATTCTTTTCGGCACCCAGCCTTATCTGCAGGCCCCGCTCAGCCCCGACCTCGCCACCGTGCGTCGTTTCCTCGACGAAGCCGCGATTGGAATCGCTGGACAGGAAACGGCGATCGGCGATGCCATCGGCTTGGCGCTCAAGCGCCTGCGCGCGGAATCGAAGAACAATCTGCAGCAGGCCGCCAAACGTTCGGTGCTGATCCTGCTCACCGACGGCCAGAGCAATGCCGGCGCCGTGCCGCCTCTGGAGGCGGCGAAGCTCGCCGCACAGCAAGGCCTGCGCATCTACACGATCGGTGTCGGTGCGGTAGAAAACATCGGGTTCTTCAGCGCCACCGGCAATTTCGATCTCGATGAGGCAACGCTGCAATCCATCGCCGAGATCACGGGTGGCCGGTACTTCCGCGCAGCCGACGCCAATGCGTTACGCGATGTCTATCGTGAGATCGACAAGTTGGAACCGTCCGCAGGCCGCGAGCAATGGCATCGCCCGGCCGACGAATGGTTCCCCTGGCCACTCGGCTCGGCACTGCTGTTGAGCGTGCCGGCACTCATGCTGGGAACGCGCCGATGGATTTGAGCTCGCTCGCCGCGTTTCACTTTCTGTATCCGGCATGGCTCGCTCTGATCGTGCCGTTATGGGCGCTCATCGCATGGTCAGCGCGGCGTCGTGCTCGTGATGGGAATTGGTCACAGGTGATCGATCCCGACCTGCTGCCGACGCTACGTCTGGAAAGCGGCGGACGAGACGGCGCGCCTTGGTGGGTATTCGCTGTCGTGTGGACGTTGGCAATCCTGGCCCTCGCAGGCCCGAGCTGGCACAAAGAGGAAAGTGCTGCGTTCCGCGCGCCGCATGACGTAGTTGTGCTGCTCGACCTCTCGGCTTCGATGACGGCAAACGACGTGAAGCCCGACCGGGTCACGCGAGCTCGCTATCTGATCGACGATATCCTGAAAGCTGCGCAAGATTCACGGGTCGGGCTGATCGTCTTTGCGGGCGACGCGCACACAGTGACGCCGCTTACATTCGATGTAGGAAACATTCGTGCACTCTTGCCGGCGCTCACGCCGAACATCATGCCGGTAGCCGGCGATGCGATCGCACCGGCGCTCGACGATGCACGAAGTCTATTGCGTTCTGTCGCAAGCCGCGGCGCCGAAGTGGTCGTCTTGACCGACGGATTCACAGATTTGCCGCAGGCACTTCGCTCCGTCGCCGCGCTCCGCTCGCAAGGTGTGAAAGTGGATGTTGTCGGGATCGGCGCCGCAGCCGACGCGCACGACCGTACTGCGCAAGATCAACCTCGGACGGCTGGGATACCGACTGCCGAACTGCAGAAACTTGCGGCCGCCGGCAACGGCGAGTACGCGCCCTTGAGCGACGCACGCCAGCTCATCGCACGGTTGCAGATGTCACGTTCGGGGCAACTCGCCGGCGAGAAGATGGAGGACGTCAAGCTCGCAACCTGGCGCAACGAAGGCATTTGGTTGCTGATCCCGCTGGCGCTGCTCGCAGCGGCCATTGCGCGGCGAGGATGGGTATGAGGCGCATCGTCATCCTGCTGAGCTTGCTGACGGCAGTCAGCACCGCTCACGCCTTTTCGTGGACCGACCTGTGGTTGACACCGGAGCAGCAGGCACAACGTCTGCTCGACTCGGGAAAGGCGGCGGATGCGGCGGATAAGTTCACAGACGCTCGCCGGCGCGCGTACGCCGAGATCGAAGCCGGGAACTACGCCGAAGGCGCGAAGATTCTCGAAGGTTTTCAGGACGCGCAATCACAATACAACCGCGGGAACGCTCTGGCGCGCTCCGGACAGCTCGAGAACGCTCTTGCGGCCTACGACAGCACCATCAAACAAACGACGGTGGAATCCCCGCTCGGTCGCGACGCTCGTCGCAATCGCGAACTGGTGGCCGAGCAGCTCAAGAAGCAACAGTCTTCGCAATCCCAATCCGGCGGGGAATCCCAAGAGGACAAGCAGAATTCCGGGGCGGAGCGGTCCGGAAAACAGGATCAGCGGCAATCCGGAAATCGGTCGCAGTCGGGACAGCAGGATCAAGCATCGTCCGGGGAGCAAGG
>Ga0182742_1002779_pt1 | contig 18651 bp, 18 predicted proteins | sample eDN5th37CBELigMG_FD_128880 | JGI IMG/M metagenome (GOLD analysis project Ga0182742, IMG submission 128880) | Enriched Miracle-Growth compost microbial communities from Emeryville, California, USA - eDNA 5th pass 37_C BE-Lig MG (version 2)... ...
TCCTTTCCTCACGTTGCCGGGAGGGAAGTTGTCCACTACCCCGTCCCGTACCTCTAACTTATGATGGAAAGGCAGAATCTATGACGGTGAATTAGATTTCACCTTACCATAGCGTCCCCCGCCGCCGGATGTGACCTCGACAGCTCCGCTGCGGGCAGCCGCAATGACGGACGCAGGACCCTCGCCGATCACTTCCGCCAGCGCATCCTCCGGTACACGATGCAGCACGTTCATCTCGGTTCCGAATGCGGAGAGCAGCGCTTCCTTCTTGCGTCGCCCCAGTCCCGGCACAAACTCAAGGGGAATTTGATGGAGGTAAGGCGGACGCTTCGGAATGGCGCCATCTTGCTGAGGCATGTCTTCACAGCTGCTTAACGCGGCAATTCGATCGAAGACGCCACGCACGATTTTCCGGCTGCCGCATGCGGGGCAACGCTCTTCCTCCGCGGACAAATCAAGCTCGAACAGGCAATCGCAAACTTCGCAATGGGTGCGGTGATACTTGCCAAGCTTCGGCTCCAGCCCGTAGTTCGCCAAGATCCCGCGGCCGTCCGCTCCCTTCAGCGCCTGGACAACCTCTTCGAAGGTCGGCTCCTTCAGCTGCATGACATTATACTCTCTTGCGATCTTCGGGAGGGAATGCGCGTCGGAATTCGTCACGAAGGTATGGCGGCGAAGCTCGGGAATGCGGTCCGCCATCGCCGTATTCGAGCTTAATCCGAGCTCAACGGCGGCAATGTCGTCAGGATCGAGCACCTCTTCCATTCTCGAGCAGCAGCTGCCATACAGGCTCTTATGCGGTGTGAAAATATGCGCCGGGATCATCACCCCGCCGCGCCCGACCGTTTCTTCCTGCAGCTGCCGGCCTGTCACATAGACGCGTTGTGAGCTCAAACTCACATTTTTCATGTGTCTGGCAAGCCAGCCGGTAAACTCCTTCATCGCGGAAAGCGTCGGCATAAAACAGAGAAGATGCGCGGGGCCGAAGCCTGGATCTCGAATTTCAAGCTCGCTGCCAAGCAGCACAGTCGTGTTGCGGTAGCGGATGCCGCCGCCCGCGAGCTCCGTCATCTCGCCATTGTCGAGATAATGCTCCATCTCCTCTTGCACCGCCGGTGATTGGCAATCAATAATGCCGACGATGTCGATCCCTTTGCGCTCGCTCGCTTCCCTTGCAATATTGTAGAACGTTAAGTCCCGCGAACCGGTAATTTTGACAGGAGCGCCCGCTTCTGTTCGTCCGATATGGATATGCAAATCGGCATAATAACGCCCTAGTCCTTGTTCTTGCTCCCCTGTCATATACTCCAAGACCCTGTAAGTTGATAAAGCCTCCATGCGTAAACGGCGAGCAGCGTCTTCGCGTCGCAAATCCGCCCATCTTGAATCGCGGCTCCCGCCTCCTCTAAGCTTAGCGCCGATACTTCCAGGAACTCGTCCTCATCGGGTGACGCCGTCCCCGGGCGCAAGCCTTCCGCAACATAGATATGAATAATTTCATCGGCAAAGCCCGGCGAGGTTGCCATAGAATGAAGCAGCGTCACGCGGTCGCAGGTGTACCCGGTCTCCTCCTGAAGCTCCCGCAATGCCGCCTGCTCAGGCGCCTCGCCCGCATCCAGCTTACCCGCAGGAATTTCGACTTGCAGCCGTTCCAACGGCTTACGGTACTGCTCGACCACCAGCAATTTGCCGTCCACCACAGCAATCACCGCTACCGCGCCAGGATGCTTCACGATTTCCCTTGACGCCGTCTCCCCATTCGGCAGCTCCACTTGATCCACCTGAAGAGAAATGATTTTTCCTTGAAATATAGGCTTTGTGGATACCGTTCGTTCCGTGAAATCCATCTTGTCCAACCTCCGGTCATATGTGTGCTTTTACGCGCATAATGTGATTATATCAAACTCGAGGAAAGGGTGCGCCTGTGCCGTGAAAGGATATTATGGGAAAAAGGAGCTGCGTCTCACAGGGAAAGCTTGGGAGGTTCGGGCAAAGCTGAAGCAATGGGCCGCCGGAGCGGACCGAACGACTAGACTGCAGGATTGGCTGTCCCGCCGCGGCGCTTAGCGTACAGAAATAGAAAAGCTGCCCCGTCTTCCGGATGAATCCCGGATCGGGGCAGCTTTCGTATGTTAGGCTTTGATTTGAGCCGACTGTTCGATAATCGCCACAACGAACCTTGCCGTATCGACAAGATCCTGCAAGCGGATTTGCTCCTTCGGCGTATGGATGTGCTCGTAACCGATCGCAAGGTTGACTGTAGGTACGCCCATACCGTTAAACATATTGGCGTCGCTTCCCCCGCCCGATTCGAAGGTGCTCCATTCGATCCCGAGCGATTCGAAGGCGGCAGCCGCAACCCTGACAACCGGCTCGGATTCTTCAATGCGGTAAGCAGGATACAGAAGCGCATGTTCAAATTCGAAGCTGGCCCCGTATTCCTCCGTAGCCGATTGGAATGCTGCGCGCATTTTCTCAACCTGCTTCTCCATCTTCTCCTGAACCAGGCTTCGCGCTTCCGCAGTAATGGTGACTCTCTCGGTGACGACGTTCGTCGCGCCGCCCCCTTCAAACCGGCCGATATTGGCCGTCGTCTCCTTGTCGATCCGGCCTAGAGGCATCCGGGAAATCGCCTTCGCGGCGACGGTGATGGCGCTAATGCCGTCTTCCGGATTGACGCCGGCGTGAGCGGACTTGCCGATGACGGTAATTTGCATCTTGGTCTGTGTCGGTCCTGCCGTACAAATCATGCCGATCTTGCCGTCGGAATCCAGTGCGAATCCGTACTTGGCGTCAAGATGCTTCGCATCCATCGCGCGCGCGCCGACGAGGCCGCTCTCTTCTCCGGCGGTAATGACGAACTGAATGCGGCCGTGCGGGATCCTCTTCTCGTTCACGACCCGAATCGCCTCCAGCATCGCTGCCAGGCCCGCTTTATCGTCGCTGCCCAGAATCGTGGTTCCGTCACTGCGGATGTACCCGTCATCGTCAAGCCTTGGCTTGATCCCGTTTCCCGGCGCCACAGTGTCCATATGACCGGTGAACAGGAACGGAGCTACCTGCTCCATCCCCTCGGTCGCCTTCCACGTCGCAAACAAATTGCCCGCACCGTGTCCCGTTCGCGCTGCAGTGTCGTCTTCAAATACTTCCAGACCGAGCTCTTGAAACTTCCGGATCAGCAGATCGCACATCGCGCGCTCGTTCTTGGTCTCGCTGTCGGTGGTGACCAGCTCAAAAAATTCATCCAACAATCGCTGTTGTTCTACCATTAACGGTTTCCTCCTAGCGGGTCATTGCGTTACAATAAGAGTAAGGTTTGTCTTATCGGTCTTACTGTCTTCACGAAAGGAGAGAATATGCAGGTCATGAACAAAAGGCAAAAACTTTGGTTCAGAATTATTATCTGGACAGTGCTGATTACCATGGTCCTCTCCGGCTTGCTGATGGGATTAGGTTCTCTTGCACTTGTCTGATCAATATCAATATAGGTTGGTTGATTCGTCGAAGCTTTCGAGATTTTCTTTCACGCGCTGCAGGAACCTGCCGCAGATGACGCCGTCTAATATCCGGTGGTCCAAGGACAAGCACAGATTCACCATCGACCGCACCCCGATCATGTCTTTAATGACGACCGGACGCTTGACGATCGACTCGAAGGTCAGATTTGCCGCTTGCGGGTAGTTAATAATCGGCTGCGACAGAATCGAACCGAAAGCGCCGGTATTGTTGACCGTGAACGTGCCTCCGGACATGTCCGACATGGTCAGCTTGCCGGCTCTTGTTTTTTTGGCGAGCTCGTCGATCTCGCGGGCAAGGCCGGCAATGTTCTTCCGATCGGCCTGCTTAATGACGGGGGTAAACACGCTGTCCTCTGTGCCGACGGCAAGCGACAGATTGATATCCCGTTTGACGATAATTTTATCGACAGCCCACACGGAGTTCATGATCGGATAATCTTTGATCGCCCCGACAACCGCCTTCAGCAGAAACGCCAAATACGTCAAATTAACGCCCTCGCGCTGGTAAAATTCGTTCTTCACCTTATTCCGCAAATTTACTAGATTGGTGACGTCCACTTCAATCATGGTCCACGCATGCGGAATTTCCGCTACGCTCTGCCGCATATTGCGGGCGATCGTGCTGCGAATCGGGGTTACGTCGATAAAGTACTCGCGGTCTCCGCCTTCCACCTCAATTTTCGGAATGCGCGGCTCATCGGACAGGTGAAGTCCCGTCGACCGTACCGGAACCTCCGCTTCCTGCGTTTCCGGAGCCGTTACGGTTTCGGCTGCAGCACGTTTCGGCTCAAGGTTGGCCTTGGCGCCGCCGGATTCGATATAAGCCAACACATCCTTGCGGGTAATTCGTCCTTCGAAGCCGGTTCCTTCAATCCGCGCTTCATCCAGGCGAATGCCGTGCTCGGCGGCAAGTGCCTGTACCGCCGGCGAGTACCGGTTGCGCATCGCGCCGCCCCCCTTGATCGCCGGAACTTCAGCGGCTTGACCGTCTGCAGGCGCTTTCGCCTTCCCGGCTTCCGCCAGCTCTGCTTGGCCCGCGATAATGCACAGCGGTTCGCCGACGGCCGCCTCGGTGCCTTCCTTCACGAGCAGATGCGTCACGACACCCTCTACCGGCGAAGGCATCTCGGTCGTCACTTTTTCGGTAATCAGCTCACAGATCACATCGTATTGCTTCACATAATCGCCGGGGGATACCAGCCACTTCCCAACCGTTGCCGAAACTAAGCTTTCCGCCAGATGCGGGACCGTTACCGCTACGCCGGGAATGCCGTCAATTGTTTTCGTTTCGCTCATTTCCATTCACTTCCTTTAGCTCAATACAGCGCTAACGAACGCATAGCCTGCTTTACTTTATCCGTGCTCGGCAGGAAGAACTTCTCCGTCGTCGGGCTGGTGCCGACAGCGGGCACATCCGGTCCGCATAGGCGCATGATCGGCGCGTCCAGGTCGTAAAGCATCTCCTCCGCAATGATCGCCGATACTTCCGCTCCAATACCGCCCGTTTTATTATCCTCGTGAATGATTAATACTTTCCCTGTTTTCTTCGCGGCGGCGAGAATGGCCTCTTTATCGAGGGGCTGCAGCGTGCGCAGATCGAGCACATGCGAGCTGATACCTTCCTCTTCCTCGAGCTGCTCCGCAGCCGCTAAAGCGTAATGCACCGTCATGCCGTATGTAATGACCGTGATGTCTTTCCCTTCGCGCTTCACGTCCGCCTTGCCGATCGGCACAATATAATCGCCGTCCGGCACTTCCCCGGATACCCCCAAATAGCACTTCTTATGTTCGAAATACAACACAGGGTCCGGATCGCGAATCGCCGCGAGCATGAGCCCTTTCGCGTCGTAGGCTGTGGACGGGGCAACGATCTTTAGCCCCGGCGTGCCGAAAAAGACGGACTCAGGGCACTGCGAATGATAAAGCGCGCCGCCTCCCGTAGCGCCGTATGGCGCGCGAATGACGATGGGGCAGCTCCAATCATTATTGGAGCGATATCGAATCTTTGCCGCTTCGGAAATAATCTGATTCGTCGCAGGGAATATGAAATCGGCGAATTGGATTTCGGCAATCGGCCGCATGCCGTGCATTGCCGCCCCGATTGCCACACCCGCGATGGCCGATTCCGCGAGCGGCGTATCCAACACACGCTCAGGCCCATACACATCGCGCATGCCCTTCGTTGCGTTCAGCACGCCGCCCTTGCCGACATCCTCGCCAAGGACGAAGACGCGATCGTCGCGGCCCATCTCTTCATGCATTGCGGAGCGGATCGCCTCCAAATACTTCATCAACGCCACGCCGATTCGCCCCCTTGCGCATCCTCGCTGTCTCCGTATACATATAGCAGCGTGTCTTCCGGCGCCGGATACGGAGCCTTCTCGGCATATTCCGTCGCTTCGCGGATTTCACGGTCTACGGACTCCAGAAGCGCCGCCTCGCGCTCGTCATTCCACAGCCCTTGCTCCGTTAAATATTGGCGCATCTTCGGTATTCCGTCCTTCGCCCGATGCTCCTCCACCTCTTCCTTCGTCCGATACAGCAAATCATTGTCCGACGTGGAGTGAGGCATTAGCCTATACATCATCGCTTCAATTAACGTCGGCCCTTCGCCGGCCAAACCGCGCTCGCGGGCTTGCTTGACCGCCGCGTACACCTCGAACGGGTCGTTGCCGTCTACCCGGACGCCCGGGAAGCCGTAACCGATCGCGCGATCTACGACACGGCCGGCGACTTGCTGATGCTCCGGCACGGAGATTGCATAGCGGTTATTCTCGCACATCAAAATAACCGGCAGCTTATGTACCCCTGCGAAATTACAGCCTTCGTGAAAATCCCCTTGATTGCTCGAACCTTCTCCGAAGGTGACGAATGCGACGCTCTCTTCCTTGCGCAGCCTTGCCGCGTATGCCGCGCCTACGGCGTGAGGCACTTGCGTCGTGACCGGGGAAGATCCCGAAAATATATTCAGCTTCTTGTACCCGAAGTGACCCGCCATCTGGCGGCCGCCGCTGTTCGGATCCTCCGCTTTCGCGAATAACTGCAGCATCAAATCCTTCACCGTCATGCCGACCGCCAGCACGAATGCGTAATCCCGATAATACGGAAAAAACAAATCTAAACCCGGCCGCAGCGCGAAAGCGGCTGCCGCCTGGGCGCATTCTTGACCGATCCCTGACACGTGGAACGGAATTTTCCCGGCCCGCTGCAGGACGTTCGCGCGTTCGTCAAACTTCCGCGCCTTGACCATTACTTCGTACATTTGTATGACATCATCGTTGCTTAACCCTAATTGTAAATGCCTCGTCTGGCTTTTCTTCAATTCATGTTCGTGGATCAACAAGGATCGCCTCCTTAGGACCGAGTATTATGACCTGGTCATAATTCTCTTACATTCATCTTACAGTCCCACCGACCGACCGTCAACCGCAAGGCTGGCTTCGCCTAACGCTTCAGAGAGCGACGGATGCGGATGAATGGCCGAACCGATCTCCCATGGCGTCGCGTCAAGCAGACGGGCAAGCGACGCTTCTCCGATTAATTCCGTCACCTTCGCTCCAATCATATGTACACCAAGCACATCGTTCGATATTGCGTCTGCGACCACCTTCACGAAGCCTTCGGTCTCGCCATGAACGAGAGCCTTACCGACAACGCGGAACGGCATCTTCGCCGCTTTCACCTTGTGCCCCGCTTCCTTCGCCTGCCGCTCCGTCATGCCGATCGAAGCGACCTCCGGATACGAGTACACGCAACGCGGCACGAAGAGCGGATCGAACGGCTTCGGCGCGGCGCCGCAAATATGTTCGACGGCGATAATGCCCTGATGGCTTGCCGCATGCGCCAGCTGAACGCCGCCGGTACAATCGCCTATGGCGTAAATATGCGGCTCGCTCGTCTGCATCCAACCGTTCACGCGGATGGCCCCCCGGTCAACGGTGACAGCGGTGTTCTCGAGGCCGAAGCCGTCCACATTCGGAACGCGTCCGACCGCTACAAGCACGGCCTCCGCCTCTATCCGCACCCGCGAGCCTCCGCGGTCCGCCTCGAAGCGCACCTCGGTCTTGCCGTCTCCCAGTTCCCGCTTCTGCAGCGTATCCGGCAAGACGCTCGTCCCGGTCAATACCTCCACACCCCGCTTCTGCAATGCGGATGCCAATTCCCGCGACACATCCTCCTCTTCAGCAGGCAGGAGCCTGTCCGCCGCTTCGACAATCGTGACCGCCACCCCGAAGTCCGCCATCATCGAAGCCCATTCCACGCCGATCACACCGCCGCCGATAATCGCCAGAGCAGAAGGCAACGCTTCCAGCTCTAGCGCCTCGTCGCTCGTCAGTACAAACCGGCCGTCCGGCTCCAATCCCGGAATCACCCGGGGCTTCGAGCCTGTCGCGATAATCAAATGCTCGTTCACAAGGGTGACGGCCTCCCCGTCTTCCGTCTCCACCGCGACGGAGCCTGTTTGCGGCGAGAAAATCGAAGCGCCCGCCAACCGTCCCGTACCGTAAATAACCTCTATGTTATGCTTCTTCATCAAGTATTGGACGCCGCGGTGCAGCTCGTCCACCACACCCGTCTTACGGTCTTGAACCTTAGGGAAATCAACAGAGATGCTTCCTTCACCGATCCGGATCCCGTATTCCTCTCCCTTGCGCACCGTTCGATGCACTTCAGCGCTCCGGAGCAGCGCCTTGCTCGGGATGCAGCCCTTATGCAGGCATGTCCCGCCCAGCTTCGCCTTCTCGACAACAGCCACCTTCTTGCCGAGCTGCGCCGCCCGGATCGCCGCCACGTATCCGCCAGGCCCCCCGCCGAGCACTACAATATCGTATGTACGTGTCAATGCTAATCCTCCAACTGTTTATATTTATACTAAATTTATGTTTCTCACATTCACTTATGATTGAAAAAGACTTGTTCCTATTGTACTCTTTTTGCGGAATCAAGAATAGGGTACAATGTTAATAGACTGTCTATTGAAAGGAATCTTATTATGCCTACCAAAACATCCCGCTTTTTCGCCGTCTTGCTGCTTGTAATCCCCGGATGGATGGCAACATACGGTTTCCTGCTCATGAAAAATTCGGTTTTCGAATCGTTCGGGCCACCTGCATTTCCTTGGCTGAAATTTCTCGGCGGCCTTATTTTATTCGCTCTTGGCGTCGGCTTTATCGGCGGTTGGATCTTCTACCGCGACCGCAAACGCAACTACGTCGCTCCGCGTTTCAAGGAAAAGAAAAAACAGCTCCGTTAACCCTCACGGGTTAAGGCTGCTGTTTTTTCCTTTTTATTGAACAACGATCTTAGAAACCATATCGTTGTGCCCTGTTCCGCACATAATACTGCAGTGTAACTCATACACGGTGCCCGGCTCCCCGAACGTAACCTCCGCCTCCGGGTTTTCCGCGTTAAGATCCAAATCAAGGCCGTCGATATAAACACCGTGAATACCGCTCTTATTCTCAAAGCGAACGGTCATCGTGGACCCTGCTGTCACGACGTACTCCTCTTTATCGAACTGAAAGTTCGACGCTACAATCTTCAGTGTATTTGCTTCCTTCGCAAGATCCTCTGCACTCGGCTGCTGCGGCGCATGGGCAAGCAATACCCCAATGCCGAACACGGCTGAACCGAAAAAGAGGACTGCCATAATCCATCTGTGCATGTGCTCTCTTCCCCCTAACATTTGCACCCTACGCGTTCAAATTCTAATGATAAAGACAAACATCAACTGTTACTATATCATATCGGTCCACGGAATGTAAAATGCTCCACCCCTTGCATCATTTACGGGATATCGCATACAATAAGAGAACACACATTCCCATTTTGGAGTGAGGACGCATGGCGAAACAACAACATAGAATTCCCGCAGCGCCACCGGTGACCGCCGTTGACGAATTAAGCACGATTAAAGAGGTGCTTCTCTTAGACCTGCTGCTGTCCGTGTTCACCCGTGACCTCAAGGTGCTCCAAGAAAGCCAGCTGAAGACCAAGCCGCCTTATATCGACTTGCTGCAGCGGGCCATGGACGATGTATGGGCCGACCTTGCCTTTCTGCGTAACCGGCTGCGCCGCAAAGGCATCAAAATTACCGACGAGCGGCGGGATGAACAAGGCGTCGGCTGCGTCTATTGGTGCCGCGGCTATAAGGCCAGCTTCGAGATGCTGTGGCATTTCGCCAAAGCCGAGACCGAGGTGCGTATGCGCAAATATTTGGGAGAGGACATCCGGAAATATGTACGTGATGACCTCCCCGAACACTTGAAGCCGCAATGGCTGCTCGAGCCGATCCGCAGACATTTACCTCGAACGCCGGCGCCCCGCGGCGAATATCTTGGCGAAGGCGAGCACAGCCGTCCAGACCGCTGCCGCGAGAACGGAGAGCATGATCCAATTCCCGTTGCCGAGCCCGAAGTATAAGAGCCCGTGGGCCGCGAACAAAATTAAGAACGTCCAGAAAAGATTGATGCCGCGTATAAAACGAAGCAAACCGTGCATGGAACCAACACCCTTCGTTGTAGAATGTCTTTGGTATATTGTTTCCGATTGCCGAACCAAAGATACTCCATCCACACATGCATAAAGGTCTCCTTTCCGGTCCATAATACACTTAGACGGCGACGAGAAAGGTCGTGGTTGCGTTGGAAACGGTAATGGATTCAGCGGAACAAGACATTGAGGAGATTGCTCACTCGATATAGAAGGCGAGGGATGTGCTAAAGACTCCTAACGGGCTTTAGACGCGAAACGGAAGCTGCCTTAAACAGCTGACCCGGAACTTGCTATTCTAAGCGATGTGAAGTAAATCAACCAACGGCGCCGTCGGAAAGAGCCGCCCTGCAAAGGGTGGCTCTTTCTTACTTTATGGCAGCCTCTCCCCTTGTCCCCCGCCGCTCTAGCGCCGCATTTCACCTGTTCAGATCGCCTCATCCCCTTTGCTTCTCCACTGCCCTAGCGCCAAATTTCACCTGTTCAGATGCGCGAAGGCCGGTGCACGGCGGACCGTCTCATAAGCAGATGCGGCGGGGTCGAGCTGTTGCAGCGCCGATCGGTGCTGCAAGGTGTAATGGCACTGCGTAAGCATGAGGCTGAGCAAATGAAATTCGGCGCTAGGGAACCGTGGAACACATACCCACTTTCCCGGAGCGGCTGCGTCGAGGAGACACATATAAACAAAAAGAACGCCTGTCGGCGTCCTTTACGTGCGAATTATCCTACCTTATGCTCAATCCGCAGCTTGTCGGCGACCATGGCGATGAATTCGCTGTTGGTCGGCTTCGCCTTGCTGATATTGATCGTGTAACCGAACAGATGGGAGATCGAGTCGATGTTGCCGCGAGTCCAGGCAACTTCGATGGCATGGCGAATCGCCCGCTCAACACGGGACGGGGTGGTGCGGTATTTCTCCGCAATGGCGGGGTACAGCGTCTTCGTTACCGCGCTGAGAAGCTCAATATTGTTATATACCATGGTGATCGCATCCCGGAGGTACTGATACCCTTTAATATGCGCGGGAACGCCCACTTCATGGATAATGTTCGTAATGCTCGCGTCCAAATTCGGCTTAGCCGAAGGCTTAGACGACTGGGAAATCGTCGAGCGCATCCGGGATTGCGGATTGTTCATCAGCCCGAACGCAGAGCTGGATTGGCTCGAAGAGGTGCTCGAAGAAGGAGCGGAAATCAATTGGCGAATCCGATTGACAAGCACTTCCATGTCAAACGGCTTCAAAATGTAATAAGCGGCGCCCAGCTGAACGGCCTTCTGCGTAACATTCTCCTGACCGAAAGCGGTGAGCATAATGATCTTCGGCGCAGGATGCAGATCCATTTCACGAAGGCGCTCGAGGACCGCCAGGCCGTCCAAGTGAGGCATGATTATATCCAAAATGAGTACATCAGGAACAATCCCTTTGTTCTCAATCAGCTCCATCACTTCTTCTCCGTTATAAGCCACCCCCACAACTGACAAATCATCTTGCTCGTTCATAAATTCGGATAAAAGGTTGATAAATTCCCGATTGTCATCGGCTAACAAAACCTGAATTTTGTGCAATGTAAAAATCCTCCTTTACGGTAGAAACAAGTTTATATGTAGATGAAAGAAAAACCTATATGAATTGGTCATTTATGGATTCGACACGCAAAATGAAAATCCTTCTGTCGAAAATAAAAAAAACCCAAGGCAATCTGTCAGCTTGCCTTAGGATTTGTTTTCGAATTGATTAATATGTCGGCATCGCGGAGCATCCATTCGATGAAACACCCATACCCGCTCGTCGGATCGTTGACGAATACATGGGTAACCGCGCCGATCAGCTTCCCGTTCTGAATGATCGGACTGCCGCTCATCCCTTGCACAATGCCGCCCGTTTTCTCAATCAGCTTCGGATCGGTCACTTTAATGATCATCCCTTTGGTCGCTGGAAAGGTTTGCTTCGAGACATGTACGACCTCGATATCAAATTTTTCAACCTTCTGCCCATTGACTACCGTGTAAATATGCGCAGGACCTTCCTTCACTTCGTCCGCGAAAGCGACGGGAATCGGCTCCTTCACGCTTGCGTGCTCAGGCGCTTCGTACATTTTGCCGAAAATTCCGAAATCCGTATTTTTTCGAATATCGCCGAGGATATGGTTGTCATCGGTGAGAACCGCGCGCTTCTCGCCAGGTTCGCCGTTTTCGCTTTTGTCGATGGAGGTAACTGTGGAATGGACGATCTGTCCGCCGCCTACGATGATCGGGGTTTGCGTGTCCATATCGGTAATCACATGCCCGAGCGCGCCGTAAGCCTTCTGATCCGGAGCATAGAACGTTAATGTGCCGACACCAGCCGCCGAATCCCGAATATAAATTCCCAGCCGATACGCTTTATCCGTTTCGTCATACACCGGAGTGATCGTGGTGTGGAATGATTGGCCGTCTCGAAGCACTTCCAGCTCAATCGGCTTGTTCTGCTTCCCCGCCTGCTGGACGATATCGGCCACTTTGTTGACATCGTTTAACCGTTGCGCGTTCATCCTCAGAATAACGTCTCCGGCATTCAACTTTGCTTCTTCGCCTGGAGATACCTTAGTGTTCTTGGTTTGGATCAGATGGTGCCCGACAACGAGAATCCCCTTTGACTTAATTTTGACGCCAATCGTTTGGCCGCCCGGGATCACCTTCAAATCCGGTACGACATCGACCTTTACGGTCTTTAACGGAATTTTCCCAAAGAGGGAAAGCTTCATCTCTGTTTGCCCAGCCTTCAGCGTCTGCAGCGTGATCGGTTCCTTCAGGTTCAGACGGAAGCTCGGCTCAGTGGAACCATTCACGGAAACGATATCCGGGTCCTTCACAGATACATTCGCTTGCACGGGCATGCCTAGAGATAACCGGGCGTTGTCCCCGTTAAATACATGCACTGTCTCCGGAAAAGATGCATAGCTTTGGAAAGGCGGAGATACCGCAAAAAGTCCAATGAAAAAGACGAGCATAAGTCCGAAAAGTTTCTTTTTCCCAGCCAAACGCCTCACGCTCCTTTTCGTTCCTTATCTCGGCGAACCGGTAAGCCGGCCGCCAATAACGTAACTATAAGGTATCCCCGCCCCCGCGCTTTTAAACTCCTAAAAACATTCCACGCTCCTTAAATCCTTGCGGTTTTTCTGCTTTCCGCCAATGCAAGCATTTCTTTCGCGTGAGCAAGCGTCTTATCCGTCACTTCGACACCGCCTAACATGCGCGCCAGCTCTTCCGTTCTTTCCTGAACTCCAAGATGCGTGACTTCCGTAAACGTACGGTCTCCAAGAACTCTCTTCTCGATGGCATAATGTTGATCCGCCATGCAGGCGACTTGAGGAAGGTGCGTAATGGCAAAAACTTGAACTCCCTCCGCCAAGGACGCCATTTTCTCAGCGATCGCTTGAGCCGCCCGGCCGCTTACTCCCGTGTCCACCTCGTCGAATATCAATGTCGGCACTTGATCCAGACTTGCGAAGATCGACTTCATGGCAAGCATGATCCGGGAAAGCTCCCCGCCGGACGCAATTTTGGCGAGCGGCTTCAACGGCTCGCCCGGGTTCGGCGAGATCATGAATTCGACCGCATCCCAGCCGTCCGGCGTCCAAGCGATCTCGCCCGAGCGCAGCACCGCTTCGAAGCGGGTTTTCTCCATATGTAAATCCTTCAAATGTCCAGTAAGCTGTTCGGAAAGCTTTCCCGCGGCAAGCTTCCGCACATCGGAAAGAATTTGCGCCTTACGATGAAGCTCGTCTTCCAGCACACTTAGCCGCTGCGTCAGCTCGTCAATCCGTTCCTCCTGATGATCCAAGCTGTCGAGCTTCTTCTTTACCGTCTCGCCGTATGCAATGACGTCTTCAACAGATTCCCCGTATTTCCGCTTCAACTGCTGAATCGTCTGCAGCCGTTCCTCCATTTGGTCCAGCTTTTCGGGATTAAACTCGATTTTATCCCGGTAATCTCTAAGTTGAAACGCCGCATCCTCAAGCTGATAATAGGCGGTTTGAATTTGCTCCAGCAGCGGCGAAAGCGCTGGAGCGTCATATTTCACAATATCCTCCAGACGGTCTGCCGCTTTAGAAACAAACTCCAGCCCTTGGCGGCCCCCGTATAAAGCTTCATAAGCAATATTAGATGCCGAGTAAAGCTTTTCTGCATTAGATAGCCTTTGCTTTTCTTCCCTTAACCATACCTCCTCGCCCGGCTTTAACGAAGCTGCTTGAATTTCATCCCATTGGAATCGGTACAAATCCGCCATCTGTAATGCTTCTTTGCCGGATTGGCGCAGCTGGTCAAGCTCGCGCTTCGTTTCCTTATACGATTCGTACACCGTTCTGTATGCTTTCTTCGCTTCATTCACGGGACGTCCGCCGTAGGCATCCAGCCACTCGAGATGCTGCTCGGTCCGCAGGAGCGACTGATGCTCGTGCTGACCGTGAATATTTACCAGCATCTCACCAATGGCTTTCAGCGTCGCCATCGTAACCAGCTGCCCGTTGACCCTGGCCGTGCTTTTGCCGCTGGCAGACAGCTCGCGCCGCATAAACAGCGGCTCATCTTGAGAGGCTTCCACACCGTTGTTGCGCAGAACATGAAACACAGGATGATCCGGCGGAACGTCAAAAAGAGCTTCAATTTCCGCCTTGTCGTAACCGTGACGAACCAAGTCGGCTGAAGCTCTTCCTCCGATCGCGAGGCTGAGCGCATCGATAAGGATCGATTTTCCCGCGCCCGTTTCCCCGGTAAACACGTGAAACCCATTCTGAAATGTAACTCGAACCTCTTCGATCACTGCCAGATGTTTCACCGAAAGTTCAAGGAGCATAACCCTTGTCCCTCCTTAGGACAACATACTGAGTATTTCATCGACAACCTTCTTGCCTCCGTCGGCACTGCGGCAAATAATCAGCGTGGTGTTATCGCCGCTGATCGTGCCCATCACGTCGGGCCAGTTCAAGTTGTCGATCAATTCTGCAATCGTGCTTGCCGTGCCGGGCAAGCTCTTCAAGACCACAAGATTGTCCGTATGATCGATAGAACCGAAATAATCAATCAGCGCCCGCTTTAACTTTAAAGCGGGATTGTATCTCTGGTCGGACGGAAGCGAATACTTGTACCGTCCGTCGGCGAGCGGCACCTTTACGAGCTGCATTTCTTTAATATCACGGGAGACGGTAGCTTGCGTGACCGTGTAACCGGCTGCACGGAGCGCGTCAACCAGATCGTCCTGCGTTTCGATTTCCCGTTCGGTGATGATTTCCCGGATTTTAATATGTCGTTTCCCTTTCATATCACAACTCCAAAGCAAATCGAATTTGATGTACCTTGCCCCGCTCCACGTCCACATACAGCACTCCCGCCGTCTCCTCGTATAAAAGCGCATACGGAAGAAGCTGCTCGCGCACCGCGCTGCCGACTGTCAAGTCCAGCGGTTTGCGCTTCTTCGCTACCTTGACGGCATATACTTTACCGCCGCGGCGCGCGAAGTAATCAATGAAAAGTGAGCTGCCAAGCTTATGCTCATCGACATGAACCCCAATATCCACTTTCCACTTTCCATGGGTGACTTCATAACCGTTCGCCAGCAGCAGCTCGACAACCTCGTTGGAGAGCCTTCGCGCGTCTTCCGATTCCGGTATTCGGACTTCAGGCTCTTTGTACAGCCAACGCCGAAAGGCGATATAAGCCCAGATGATGAAAATAATAACCACCAATAAGAACACGAATACGTCTTCGGTAACAGGCACAATCATGCACCTCCACCGTACACGTATTCGATAAAAACATTATTTTTCCTGCTTCTTCCCGCAAGAATGGTCTCAAAGCGTCCGATGCGCCTCCGCCACCGTATTTTCGATCCATTCCGCGCGCTGTTGAGCGGTTTCTTCCGGGTCAAACGGTACCGTTCGGTCCCGAAAGCTCCACAGCGCCAAAAATTCAATATTTCCTTCCCCGCCCGTAATCGGCGAGTAGGTCAGCCCCTCCAGACGAAAGCCTTCCGCCTCCGCGAAAGCGGTCACGGAATGAAGCACATCCCGGTGAACCTGCGCGTCGCGGATGACGCCGGATTTGCCGACATGCTCGCGCCCCGCTTCGAACTGCGGTTTGATCAGCGCGACGGCCTTGCTTCCGGCCGGAAGCAGTGCGGTTAAGGGCGGCAGGATCAGCTTCAGAGAGATAAAGGAAACATCCGTTGCAGCGAAATTGGGCGCGGGTCCCTCTAAATCCTCCGGCTTGACGTACCGGAAATTCACCCGTTCCATCACCTTCACGCGCGGATCCTTCCGCAAGCTCCAATCCAACTGATTATAACCAACGTCGATGGCGTATACGAAGGACGCACCATGCTGCAGAGCGCAATCCGTAAAGCCGCCCGTCGACGAGCCGATATCGATCATGACTGCGCCGTCCAGCCGCAAGCCGAAATGCCGGATCGCTTTCTCCAGCTTTAATCCGCCGCGGCTGACATAAGGGTGAACGCTGCCTTTCACCGTAAACCGGCTTTCGGAAGATACCTTCATGCCCGCCTTTTCGACGCGTTCCCCTTCCATGAAGACGAGGCCCGCCATAACAGCCGCCTTCGCCTTCTCCCTGCTGTCAAACCATCCTTGCTCCACAAGCATTACGTCTACTCGTTCCTTACCTCCGGACATGTGCCAAACTCCCCGATTCCGCTTCGGTGTGAACATCCGCAAGCAAGGATCGCACCGTGCGGGCTAATTCTTCAACGGTCAGTCCAACCTCTTCGCGCTGCTGCTGAATGCTGGCGTGTTCAATAAACCTATCCGGTACGCCCATCGGTTTCAGCCGAAGTCCGTACACCCCTTGAAGCGCGAAGAATTCCAGCACCGCACTGCCAAAGCCGCCTTGAAGCGATCCTTCCTCCATCGTGACCATCGGAATTCGCTCCTCCGCCAATTCGCGAAGCATGGCTTCATCGAGCGGTTTAATGAACCTTGCATTGATGACGCGAAGGCTTACGCCTTCCGCTTCAAGCCGTTCCGCCGCTTCCATCGCGAGCTGGACCATAGGTCCAACGGCCAAAACGGCGGCGTCCGTACCTTCGCACAGCAGCTCCCAAGTGCCGATCGGCACCGTCTTCGGCTCGTCATTCCATGGGGCGCCGGTACCTTGGATTCGCGGATATCTTACGGCAATCGGCCCGTCTTCATATTGCAGCGCCGTATGCAGCATATGTCTCAGCTCGTTCTCATCCTTCGGCATCATAATCTTAATGTTCGGGACATGGCGCAGGAACGCAATATCGAACACCCCGTGATGGGTTTCCCCATCCGGGCCTACGAAGCCCGCCCGGTCAATCGCGAACACCACGTTCAAATTTTGCCGGCAAATATCGTGCACGACTTGATCATATGCCCGCTGCAGGAAGGTGGAGTAAACGGCAAACACCGGCTTTAACCCCTCCATCGCAAGAGCGCCTGAAAGCGTCGCCGCATGCTGCTCGGCAATGCCGACGTCAAACATGCGCCCCGGGAAGCGCTCCGCGAAGGCCAGCAGGCCTGAACCGCTCGGCATCGCCGGCGTTACGGCCACGACACGGTCGTCGCGTTCGGCCAGCTCAATCAGCGTCTGCCCGAATACCTCCGTGTACATTGGCGGGCCTTGGGACTTCAGCATCTGCCCCGATTCGATCTTATAAGCGCTCGCACCGTGCCACTTATGCGAATCCGCTTCAGCCGGCGCATAGCCTTTGCCTTTGGTTGTAACGACATGGATCAGTACCGGCCCGTTCACCTTCTCCACTTGGCGGAACGTCTCGATCAACGAAGGGATATTGTGTCCGTCGATCGGACCGAAGTACGTGAGGCCCAACTCCTCAAACAGCATCCCCGGGACGACAAGGTATTTCAAGCTGTCCTTCAGCCGTTCCGCCCAATTCGCGAGTGTGCCTCCGATGGCGGGAACCTTTTTCAACAACGATTCTACTTCTTCTTTCGTCTTCAAATACGCTTTATCGGAACGGACTCTGCACAGATAATTGTGCAAAGCTCCTACATTCGGTGCGATCGACATCTCGTTGTCATTCAGAATGACCGCGATCTTGCGCTTCTCATGCCCGATATGGTTCAGCGCTTCAAGCGCCATACCGCCGGTCAAAGCGCCGTCGCCGATCAAGGCGATGACTTTATGGTCGAGCCCTAACTGGTCCCTCGCGATCGCCATCCCCATCGCTGCGGAGAGCGAAGTAGAGCTATGCCCCGCTTCCCAGACGTCGTGCTCCGACTCGGAGCGCTTCACGAAGCCGCAAAGCCCCTTATGCTGCCGAAGCGTCGGAAATCGTTCCTTCCGCCCGGTTAACAGCTTATGCACATAAGATTGATGGCCCACGTCGAAAATGAATTTGTCCCTCGGGCTGTCAAACAAGTAATGCATGACGAGCGTCAGCTCCACAACGCCTAAATTCGGCGCCAAGTGTCCGCCCGTCGAAGACAATGTCGTAATTAAAAATTGCCGAATCTCCCCGGCCAGCTTCTCTAGCTGCGCAATGGAGAGCTTCTTCAAATCGCTAGGCTGATGAATTTGATCGAGCAGCACGTTTGTTCCCCCGCTTTCCGTTAGTTTTCTTCTTGCCCCAGACGCGGATTCCAAACCGGCGCTCCATCAAGAA
>Ga0182742_1002780_pt1 | contig 18630 bp, 22 predicted proteins | sample eDN5th37CBELigMG_FD_128880 | JGI IMG/M metagenome (GOLD analysis project Ga0182742, IMG submission 128880) | Enriched Miracle-Growth compost microbial communities from Emeryville, California, USA - eDNA 5th pass 37_C BE-Lig MG (version 2)... ...
CTGTAAATCATTTCAAGTAATACAATTTATATCCAATAAATTTGGTGTAGCAACTATTGGGTGGTTATGAAATTTTGAGAATAAGCGAGTATTTGGAAGATAAATTAACTTTATTGAGGGAGGTTATGATAGTTCAGTTTACGTAAAGAGGACTGTAAACGATGGCTGTTTTCAAGGTAGGAAACTAAAAGGATATACAGCGTATGGGCAATATATATAAGGAGAACTTATTGATTCTTTACTGAAAGTGGGCTTTCGTCAGAAAAAACCGCCTCAATCGGTTTGATAATCTCGTGCTTAGTAGCATTTCCACTAATTTTAACAAGAATATGATCTTGATAATAAACCACGATAGCGGGCTGTTGGTCAATCTCAAATAGCTTCGAATATTTTGATGCCTTTTCTCCAACCAAAACTTGCATATTATTAAACGCATCTGGATAATCTCTTCTTAGCTCAACGATTGCATCATAATAAGGTGCTTCAAAGCGATTATTTGTATCGTTTGACAAGAAAAAAATCTGTTTAGAATTATAATCAAGGTCAAAATCATCATAAATAGAAAATGAGCTACAGGAAGAGATTATGAATAGGAAAGTAATGATAAAAATCATGGATAAAACCCGCACTTTCTTCCCTCACTTCCACGTAATAAAGTAGTGAACCGTCCAGTTATTAAAACCATTCTATCACACTGATTTCCGAAAATTCTGTCTGTCACTCATTTGTTACTTAAATGAAAAATATCTATCAAAATTATACATATACTATTTCTTAACGATTGGCTATGAAGAAAGAATTGAAAAATGGTGGTGATCTCGTGAAGGTTTATTCCGTTATTCTGATGCAGATGATGATTTGGAGTCTATATACGCTATTGGAATGGCTATCACAACATGATCATCCAATATATAATGGAATCATGTTCATAGTTTTTCTTTTTATCGCAATGAAGTGTGGAAACCTCATAATGAAGTCAACCCGAAAAACACTTTTTACTACTCTAGTTAGTTTAGGTGTATATTTTTCGTTGTATTTAACAATGTCGATTTTTTCAATATAAAATACGGTGTATATTAGGATGGGATTAGGTCAACAAAACTAATAGCACATCAAGAGAAACAGAACGATAAAAAACCCCCTGAATTACTCAGGGGGGAAAGAAATTATTTACGAGGATAATAATACATAATACGACCATTGAATAAATGAAGTTCGCCTTTAAGTTTTTTGGCTAAAAATTTACTAAACTCATTTGCTTTCCCCTTATCACCATGGGTGGCGGAATCAGGGAGGGTAATTTGTATGTAAGTCTGTTTCACTTGCTCATTTTCATTGTTGACAACGCTTTCGTTGTCAATACCCATTAAAATGGCGTTATATCGATCATTGTCGGATTTAAGGTAAAACCAGTTGTCTGTTCCAGTTGTGGGTTCTTTTATTTCGTATGGGAAGGCAGAGTACTCATAATTCCAATCAACTTGAGTGCCGGTCTTTGAAGTGATTTCTTTATAGTAGTTAAAAAGTGATTTAATCTCATCAGTCGTAATGGTTTGTTGTGCTGATGACGGGACAAGTTTAATATAAGCATTTTCAGTCATGGTCGACCCCCCTAGTTTCCTATCAATCTAATGATAGCATTTGCTAATAATAGCGACAACATATTGTCACAAAATTCCTTAATCGTTGCCTTGAATCCTGTGAATTGTTGATTTATAATTTTCTTAAGATTCAAACAAAAAGGAGGAGATGATTTATGGGTTTGTTTGAAAAACTATATGATGAACATGAAAAAGTACAAGTACGCTTTATTGGTTTTACAACCGAAGAGACACGGTATGACTTTGGGATTGTCTATACCAATATGTTTTTTGGAAAACCTCTTATTGTTTGTATGCAAACAGGTCGCTCAGCTCTCCTTGATCCAAGTGATTTGGATAATATTGAATACCTACAAAAAGCATTCCACATAAAAGAAGTTAATCAGGCAGCGATTTAGCTGAATTTTTCAAGTCTGAACTTCCTATCATGCCATTTCAACCCCAATATGAATAATGAAAAGAAACCAGGTCGTCTTTGACCTGGTTTCTTTGTATACATGATCATTATAATATGCATACAAAATGAACAAAAAAACTTTAATGTGTTATACAAATTAGGCTTGATATTTTAATAGTGTTATATTATTATGTATTTAGATAATTTAAAACGCTTTCAGATTCACCAAACTAAAGGGAAAAGGGGTTTGAAGTAATGGGAACAATCGTGTGTCAAACATGCAATTCAACAATTGAACATTTTGAGGATGAGAAAGTCACTGTTCTCTACTCAAACAACTGTACATGCAACAATAAAGACCATAAAAATGAAAAATAATAGGTAAAAATAAAAGGGTATGCGTTAGGTGAACGCATACCCTTTTTTTGATAAGGCTCTTTTCTCAAACATTGTTGCTTTTAAAAAATATATAGCATGATTTAGCGATGTTTCCATTCCAAATTGGTTTGTAAGAGGAGAAAAGAGCTTAAAAACTAAGTAGTATCGCAGAGGAAAGCTTATTTCTCGTTATAATCGGCTTTAGGATTTTAACAACAAACTTTACGATAACAACCTATGGTAAAAAATATAAATCAATCTTTATATGACGACTACTTTGAAATGGAAAACTCGCCAATCGGCGAGTTCTTTTAATTAGATTGTACCTACCGTATAGCCTTATGCTCTTTTATAACCCGAATATTTTGTAGTTGGTCATCTTCCGGTCCTTGAACAGGAAGGCCTGCTTCCATATTCATTTTTATATAACGAAGATTTTCGGCTGTAATAATTTCACCAGGAATAAAGATTGGGATTCCAGGAGGATATACCATTACAAACTCGGCGATAATCCGGCCTTCCGATTCAGACAATGGAATGACTTCCGTTTCAGCATAAAATGCATCTCTTGGAGTAAGGGCAAGTAACGGGATGTCAGGTAAGATTACTTGAGCATGGATTTTCTCAACGCGTTCATGAAATTGGTCGCTTAATTCTTTGAGGGCACGAACCAACAAATCTCCTTCTGATTCAGTATCACCTGGTGTGATGATGCAGAGAAGATTGTATAAATCAGAAAGTTCCACTTCAATATTGTATTTTTCGCGAAGCCATTTTTCAGCATCATAACCTGTTATTCCTAAATCTTTTATGGAAATAATTAATTTTGTTGGATCATAATCAAATGTTGCCTTTGTACCAAGTATTTCTTCACCAACACAATAAAGGTGTTCAATTTCATTGATTTGTTTTCTAATAGATTTAGCTAAATTGATTGTTTTATCAATCAGTTCTTTCCCCTCAGTTACTAAACGCCTTCTTGCTACATCCAGGGACGCTAAAAGCAGGTAGGAAGTAGAAGTAGTGGTTAGCATAGACAAAATGGATTGAACTCTTTTATATGACACAAGCCCATCCTTAACGTTTAAGATTGAACTTTGAGTCATAGACCCACCTAATTTGTGCACACTTGTTGCAGCCATATCTGCACCTGCTTGCATGGCAGAAAGTGGGAGTTCTTCGTGAAAGTGAATGTGTACTCCATGTGCTTCATCGACTAAAACCGGAACTTCATAGGAGTGAGCCACTTCTACGATTTTTCTTAAATCTGCTGAAACACCGAAATAAGTAGGGTTGATGACAAGTACACCTTTTGCATCTGGATTTTGTTCTAATGCTTTTTCTACTGCATCGGTAGTAATTCCGTGCGAAATCCCCAAGTTTGAATCGATTTCAGGGTGAATAAAAATAGGGATTGCCCCTGAAAAAACAATAGCCGACATGACCGATTTATGGACATTTCTTGGGACAATGATTTTATCCCCAGGTCCACACACGGTCATAATCATCGTCATAATTGCACCACTTGTACCTTGTACGGAAAAGAAAGTGTGATCTGCTCCAAATGCTTCTGCAGCTAGATCCTGGGCTTCTTTAATGATTCCTTTAGGGGAATGAAGGTCATCTAGTGGTCCAATGTTAATTAAGTCAATTGATAAGGCATTATCTCCGATAAAATTTCGAAAAGTTGGATCCATCCCTGTTCCTTTTTTATGACCGGGAATATGGAACTGGACTGGGTTCTTTTTTGCGTGTTCAATTAAACCACTAAACAGTGGTGTTTTATTCTGTGACAACAATAGCAGGAACACCTCTTTATATCAATAATAATTACAGAGTCTACAAAACAAATGAATTATAGCATTATTCATTTTCCATGACTACAACTAATTCTTACTTTTCATTCATCCTTCTATAATTATTTATGCCCTTGTTTCTGCTGAATAAAAGGAAAGTTCCTTTGAAAATAGAATAACAATACGTGAAGGGAGATGTTTGTAAATGAATTGGGAAACAAAAGTTACCAAAATGCTTGGGATTCGCTATCCGATAATTCAGGGAGGATTAGCCTATTTAGCTTATTCAGATTTGGCTGCTGCTGTCTCAAATGCAGGAGGATTAGGTCAAATTACAGCAATGAGTTTAGAAAGTCCGGAAGCATTAAGAGCAGAAATTAAACAGTTAAAAAAAATGACAGATAATCCATATGGAGTAAATTTTGCGATTGGTCAACATGGACGACCATTTTCTGACTTCCTAGATGTCGCTATCGAAGAAAAGGTCCCGGTCATTACGATGACAGGTGGAAATCCAGCGCCTATTTTTGAGCAGTTAGAAGGTGTAGATGTTAAAAAACTTGTGCTAGTGGCAGCTAAAAGACAAGCAGAGAAAGCAGAGGAACTTGGCGCGGATGCAGTAATGGTCGTTGGTCAAGAAGGGGGAGGGCATCTAGGTAAAAATGATACCGGTACGATGGTGTTGATCCCGAGTGTAGTTGATGCAGTGTCAATCCCGGTTATTGCATCAGGTGGAATTGGAGATGGTCGTGGATTGATGGCAGCACTTAGTTTAGGAGCGGAAGGCATTGAAATGGGGACGAGATTCATTGCAACTAAAGAATGTATCCATGCACATAAAGCTTATAAACAGCGATTAGTGAACGGGACAGAAAATGACACAGTCGTCATCAAAAGGAGGATTGGGGCACCGGCTCGGGCGATTTCAAATGAGTGGACAAATAAGATTATTGAACTAGAGAATAAGTATGGAAATTATGAATCCCTCAAGGAGTATATTAGCGGTGAAGCGAACAAAAAGTATATTTATAAAGGAGACGAACAAGCAGGGTTTGCTTGGGCAGGTCAAGTAATGGGACTGATCAATGATGTACCGACGGTGGAAGAGCTGATTACGAGGATGGTCCGCGAAGCAGAGTCAATTCGAGAAAAGTGGAATTGAAATTAGATTTGCACCTGGTTGAGATAAATGTGTACAATTGGTTCAAACTAGAAATATGATGATAAAGCAGGTGCGTATTTTATGGAATATCAATATCCTATCGATTATACATGGTCGACAGACGAAATTATCGATGTTGTAGCATTTTTTGAAGTGATTGAACTGGCCTATGAAAAAGGAGTATCTCGAGAAACGATCATGGACCGTTATCGACGGTTGAAAGAAATCGTTCCAAGTAAATCAGAAGAAAAGAAATTGTTTAACGAATTTGAATCAGAGAGTGGTTATTCTTCTTATCGGACAGTAAAGTCTGCAAAGGAAGCTAACTCGGGGGATAAAATAAAAATGAAATGAAAAAACGGCCTTGAGGCCGTTTTTTGGTTTAAGACAGTTTATAGAGGGGTATTAATGTTTTAAATACAGAGTCTACTTTATCAATGAATTCTTCGCCACTCATTTTAGTAGCTGTTTCACGTGGGATTGTATATCCACATAGAATCTCTGCTTTTTTTACTGTTTGTAGCCGCGTGAACATATCCAGTAAGTCAGCTTTTGATAAAGTTTGTTGTTTCCATGCATCTGGTTTTGTGTGGTCAGTGGACCAAACGAAATCAGGTGGTATTTGGTTGATAATTTGATCAATATTCTTTTCTAGTACTTTGCCGTACTCTACTTTATTTGGTGCTTCATAGATAAGAGCAAACCAAATGAACATATGCGACTCCCAAAGGCCTATTTGAAAATGAGGCATCATTTTATAGCCCCGGGGATTCGCAGCGAATGCGACCCATGTATCTTGGGGTGGATTTTTGGTGCGACGAGCATGTTTCGCCACATGATAATACATTTCATCTCCAGTAAGGCTAGCTAGCTGTGGGTTGAAATGGTTTCCAAGCTCTTCAAGTTTTGGACGGATTTGCTTTTTTAATGCATCCATCCGCTCGTCCAAACCGTCTATTGTAAAAACTTCAAAGTCTTTATCTGTGAAACCAGAAAACTTCATCTTACTACCTCCTAATTCTTTGTAGATATTGTAACAAACAGAATCAGAATTTTGAAAGGATAACACCTATTTATAGGTCATAGCACATATTTGTTGCAACGTCCACTATCGTTTCATAGAATATTAAAAATATAAAAATATTTCAAAACCACTAAGGAGTGTATAAAACTTGAAACAACTAATGGATTCTATGGAGGGAAGGCCGAGCGACAAACAAAGAACAGCCGTTTTGCGAATGGAACTTGACTATGAACTTGCGACGCTTTTTGAAGCAATGAGTGAGTCTAATAAAGCAAAGATAAATTCCTGTAAGAAAAAACTCGAAAAGATTCGCCAGGAGCTGCTTGCTCTAAAGGCACTATAATAAAAGATTGGATACAGGTAAAATGATTAATCAGGTAATCAAATTAAGGGCAAAATAAAACGAACTCCAAGGAAAAGGGGGAGTTCGTTTTTGTTGTTTAAAGATCATTTGTCAAAGAGTAGCTAGGAACTCAACTCGACATTATAAGGAATGGTTTCATTTATTTATCTGATAAGAAGGTTCTTCGGAGGGGTCTTATCTAAGTGCTTCCGAATTAAACCCTTAAAGGGAAAATACTTGAAGCGATAATGTTTTTCTTATAAGCTAAATCTAATCTTTTTTCACGTAAAACAGAAAATGGAATATGTAAAGGGGGAGCAGATGGTGACCGTGAATTTGCATGAAATTGATACATATGCCAAACAATGGATTAAAGAAGCCGGAGAGCGAATACGAGAATCCTTTCCAAAAACGTTAAATATTGCAGCAAAGTCAAATCCCAACGATTTGGTAACCAATATTGATCAAGAAACGGAGCAATATTTCATTGAGAAAATAAAGGGCACATACCCCGATCATAAAATTTTAGGCGAGGAAGGATATGGGGATCGCTTAGAAAAGCTAGAAGGAGTTGTATGGATTATTGATCCTATTGATGGGACGATGAATTTTATCCATCAACAGCGTAACTTCGCTATCTCAATCGGCATTTATGAAGAAGGTATCGGAAAAATTGGGATTATATATGATGTTGTACATGACGAACTCTATCACGTGTTAAAAGGACATGGGGTTTTTCTTAATGATATTCAACTTTCGAATCTTAAGGAAACGAGTGTGCATGAATCGATTATTGCCCTAAATGCAACATGGGTAACGGAGAACCGCCGTCTTCCTTCCGACTTGCTAGCACCTCTTGTAAAAGAAGCAAGAGGCACAAGATCCTATGGTTCAGCTGCTCTTGAAATGGTGTATTTAGCTTCTGGACGGATTGATGCTTATATTACGCCAAGATTAGCTCCATGGGACTTTGCTGCAGGAATCATTATGATTGAGGAACTGGGTGGTGTAGCTACAAATCTAAGAGGCGGAAAACTAGACTTATTAAACCAAAGCTCTTTGTTTGTTGCGAAACCTGGTTTACATGGCGAAATTTTGAAAAAGTATTTAAAGAATGGTCAGTGGTAGGGAAGGTTCATCTAAAATTTGGGTAGACAAAAATCCCGCTCTATTCTAGAGGGGATTTTTGTCTGAGAATGTATTTGGGGAAGATAGTGAAATCTTTTTAATCATCGTAGCTTTTATTATAAGGCTGTTTTTCGTAAAGATTGTTGTTAAAAATCTTTGTGCCGATTTTAACGAAATAGTAGCCAATTCGTATGTTTTAAATTAGTTTGCAACCTCTTTTTTCATAAAATTGACTGTTTTTTTGAAAAAAATCTAACTTATTCAGATGTATTTTTGTTTCAAGAGCAACAAATTTTGAGAAAAGAGCCTTTATAATTCGCCGTTTTCTCTAAGCTTCTTTTTTATTTTAAAGCCAAAACCCATAATGAAAACTAGTGCAACAATGCTGAATATAGCTCCTAAAACACTACTTTCACCGATTGAAACTCCTATTCCCATCATACATACTGCAGCGGCAATTGCTAAAAATAATAATGGCCATTTAATTTGATTCATGACGACTTGGACTCCTTCCAAAAATATTCCAGTAAAGAATCAGTTTCTCCTATTGATATGGTTATGATATAATAACTCAGTTATAAAAAAATGATAACATATTTGAGATAAAGGCGGTTGACTTTTTTGAAAATAAGAGAAGATATTCGCAATATAGCAATCATTGCCCACGTTGACCATGGAAAAACAACTCTAGTTGATGAACTCTTAAGACAAGCCGGGACTTTTCGAGCAAATGAGAGTGTCGATGAAAGAGCGATGGATTCTAACGATATCGAAAGAGAACGTGGAATCACGATTCTGGCTAAAAATACCGGAATCATCTATAAAGACACTAGAATTAATATTCTAGACACACCAGGACACGCTGACTTCGGTGGAGAGGTTGAGCGAATCATGAAAATGGTCGATGGAGTGCTACTTGTTGTTGACGCGTACGAAGGATGTATGCCTCAAACTCGTTTTGTATTAAAAAAGGCGCTAGAACAGCAAATAACACCAATCGTCGTTGTCAATAAAATTGATAAAGAATTTGCAAGGCCTGCTGAAGTCATTGATGAAGTCATTGATTTATTTATTGAGCTTGGTGCGGATGAGGAGCAACTTGAATTCCCAGTGGTTTATGCTTCTGCCATTAATGGTACTGCAAGTTTGAATCCAGAAAAACAAGATGAAAACATGCAAGTTCTTTATGAGTCCATTATTGACCATATTCCTGCACCAATTGATAATCGCGAAGACCCGCTTCAATTCCAGGTAGCCCTTTTAGATTACAATGATTATGTTGGCCGAATTGGAATTGGTCGTGTTTTCCGTGGAACGATGAAAGTAGGTCAGCAGGTAGCTTTAATGAAATTAGATGGTTCAGTAAAACAATTCCGTGTTACGAAAATTTTTGGTTTCTTTGGGCTAAAGCGAGAAGAAATTCAAGAGGCTAAAGCAGGCGATTTAATTGCCGTTTCTGGGATGGAGGATATTAATGTTGGGGAGACCGTTTGCCCTGTAGAACATCAAGATGCTCTACCGATATTACGCATCGATGAACCTACACTACAGATGACTTTCCTTGTAAATAATAGCCCGTTTGCTGGTAGAGAAGGTAAATACCTTACTTCTAGAAAAATTGAAGAAAGACTTCGTGCGCAATTACAAACAGATGTAAGTCTTCGTGTAGAAAATACAGATTCTCCAGATGCTTGGATTGTTTCTGGTCGTGGAGAACTTCATCTTTCCATTTTAATTGAAAACATGCGTCGTGAAGGATATGAGTTGCAAGTATCAAAGCCAGAGGTTATCGTTAAGGAAATCGATGGCGTGCGTTGTGAACCTGTAGAACGTGTTCAAATCGATGTTCCAGAAGAACATACTGGATCCATTATGGAATCGATTGGTGCTCGTAAAGGTGAAATGCTGGATATGGTTAATGGTGGGAATGGACAAGTCCGATTGACTTTCAATGTTCCAGCACGTGGACTAATTGGGTATACAACCGAGTTCCTTACATTAACACGTGGATATGGGATAATTAACCATTCCTTTGACAGCTACCAACCAATGGCAACCGGACAAGTAGGTGGCAGAAGACAAGGGGTTCTTGTTTCTATGGAAACAGGTAAAGCAACAACTTATGGTATAATGGGAGTAGAAGATCGTGGTACCATCTTCGTAGAACCTGGTACTGAAATTTACGAAGGTATGATTGTTGGAGAACATACACGTGAAAATGATATCACGGTAAACATCACAAAAGTAAAACACGCAACAAATATTCGTTCAGCTAATAAGGACCAAACTTCCGTTATAAAGAAACCGAGAATTATGACGTTAGAGGAATCCCTTGAATATTTAAATGAAGACGAATATTGTGAAGTAACTCCTGAATCGATTCGCCTTCGTAAAAAAATCCTTGATAAGAGTGAACGTGAGCGAGTGGCAAAGAAAAAGAAATATGCTGAAGCTTAAGTAGATTATAGGGGGAAAGTAGTATGGATGTTAGTCAACGCCTGACCTTTTTTGCAGCACTTTTCAAAGTGGATCAAAATCCTGATCTCGGCATGTGGATGCTTTACTTAACCATTTTATTGTTAAGTATCCTTGTTTATAAATTGGGGTTTGCTAAAAAACTGCCTATTGGAAAGGCGATTATCATTTATTTATTCCTAGGTTTTGGTTGTACATTCCTAACCTTTCTAGGTATTTTCCTCCCTATCGCAGAAGGTCTGGTAGTAGCAGCTTTGATTTTGATCATTTACAAGCTTCGTCTACGGCTGCACAAGAAACAGGAAATGGATGTTAACTGAGGTGGAAAATATGATGTCCTTGCAAGATAAATTGTATAACTGGTTAACAATCAAAGTAGTGGTTGATGCCAGGCCAGAGGATACAGCCGCAGCTGAAACAATGCAAATGTTTGAGCATCTATTAGCTGATGAGAATGGCATTCAAAATCCTGTAGTGAATGTAGACGAGACGATGTATCAAGTTGAAGTTGAAACGGAAGGGAAACAGAAAATGTATCGTTTCCCAAGAGAGTTGATAGAAGTTATGCTAGACCAAATAAGTAATGAACCAGATAAGTACGTGAATTACCCTAATGAATAGAGTATGGTGCAGTTTGAGATAGACTTTAGTTAGGGAAGGTATCTATTCTTTTAATCATTACAAAATAACAAAGAAAAGACCGCCACTCTGGCGGTCTTTCCTATTACCATTCATCATTTTCAACTGGAGACTTATATAAACGGAAATTTCCTGTTTCCATTCGTTTGTTCGTCTTCTCAGTAATTCGCTCATGGCACTCATCGCACATATAAGTGTGGATTGGACGATTTCTAAGTTGTTTAGCTTGGAGCGTTTCGTCGTTTATTGTTTCGATTTTATCGCAAATTACACATTTTACTCTCATTGTTTTACACCTCAAAGAAAATCGATTCAGAGTTTTTGTATAGTATATCATGGATTAATCCAAAGAAGAATGGGTGGATGAATTTGCTCTGTAAATCCATCCATAGTAAGATATTGTTAAAATAAGGAGGCTGACGTATGGCAAATGAAGTCGAACCACAATTAATTAGTGAATTGTTTGAGGAGTTGCAAACAGAACGTTTTGTCACAATCGCTACTGTAGACCATGAAACAGGTGGCCCAAATGTTAGTGCGATTTCATGGATTTTTGCACAGAACGCAAAAACCATTTATTTCGCCATCGATAATCGCTCTCGAATCATTGAGAATCTAAAACAAAATGGCAAGGTCGTTATCGCTCTTGTGGCGAACGAATCTACTTATTCAATATCAGGAACAACAACTATAAAACAGGACGCGATCCCCAATGTACCTTTAAGCTTGTCACTAGTTGAAATGCATATTGAAGAGGTAAGAGATGTGATGTTCTACGGTTCTAAAATTGTATCCGAACCTACATACGATAAAACATATGATAAAGAGGCAGCAGCAAGATTGGATAAACAGGTGATGGATGCCATAAGAAAAGCTTAGTCAAGTAGACTAAGCTTTTTGAGCTAGCGGAAGGGAATGTTATCTCCCAATTTCGGGATGAAAGATTTACAGGAATTTCTTGTAGTAAACCAATAGGCCCCTTTAATCTCTATCTTTCATATAATTCGACTGGCGATCTTGTGTTTTTTCTAGTTGCTTTTCTTCACCTTCTTCTAATTTATCTTTTGGTTCCTCGATTCCATCTTTTGGCTGTGGTTCTAAATTATCGGCAGGAACTTCAGGCATGATTCTACCGGTGATATCAGCAAGCTCATTCATAATTCCTTGCAAGGGACTACCATTTCTAAAGTCTTCTACTACCTCCGCTAACCTTGCATTCAAATCGGGATCCGCAACCACAATGGCACTTGCTCCTTGAGGGTCACCTTTTAAACTCTCTGAAACGGCATATTTAATTGTACCAACTTCAGAGCGGTCCAAATTTTTGTCTACGTCAATTCCAATTACAGCATAATCTCCAATTACAAGCGCAGTTGCGTTTTTTACATCAGGCACACCTTCAGCTAATTCTTCGAGATGATTGGCCTTATTTTCGTCTTCCTCTCGATCAACCTGCTCATTTGTTGTGTTTTGTACTTTCACTCTTTCGTCTTGCTCCTTCTGTGAAGCATTGTTATTTGATGCACAACCTGTGAGCAATAAAATAAAACACAAGAAAAATAAAGCTCTTTTCACTATAGCACCTCCAAAATTTTTCGATACAGGATTTAATTTTGGCTAAGACATAGGCTGTCCTCCTGGTAAATGATTAAGAAAAAAGACTTGTTTACATGTATTGTGCAAAATAAATTCTATCTTTATGCAGGAAAACATATATTTTACCAAAGTCTCTGCTGATAGTGATTTGGCGGCGCCAGAAAAACAAGAAGGTGGGAGGCAAAATTTTGACAAAAATATATGTACTTGATACGAATGTTCTACTACAGGATCCATATGCACTCTTTTCATTCCAAGACAATGAGGTCGTTATCCCGGCAGTGGTTCTAGAAGAGGTTGACTCTAAAAAGCGTTATATGGACGAGATTGGTCGTAATGCGAGGCAGGTATCGAGAATCATTGATGGTTTAAGAGAGACAGGAAAACTTCACGAAAAGATTCCTCTTGAAAACGGAGGCAGTTTAAGAATTGAATTAAACCATCGTTCTTTTCATCAACTTCAAGAGGTCTTTGTTGAAAAGACCAATGACAACCGAATCCTAGCAGTGGCCAAAAATTTATCATTAGAAGAGCAGACGAAGGAAAATGGCCGTCCGGTTATCTTGGTTAGTAAGGATGCCTTGGTAAGGGTCAAAGCAGACGCGATTGGGCTTCTTTCTGAAGATTTTCTTAGTGACAGGGTAATCGAAGTGGATGACCTGTACAGCGGGTTTGTTGAGGTTTATGTAGCAACCGAGCTCTTAAATAGTTTTTATCTAAAAGGAGAGCTAACGATTTCGGAAATCAAAGGTCAGAAATTATACCCCAATCAATTTGTCATGTTGAAAGATAGTATGGGAAGTTCGGCATCCGCGATTGCGATGGTGGACAAGAAAAGAGAAAAAATAAAAAAATTAGTTTTTGACCAAGAGGGTAAACAGATTTGGGGAATTCGTGCTAGGAATGCGCAGCAAATTATGGCGCTTGAGTTGCTGTTAAGAGATGATATCCCACTTGTTACATTAACTGGTCGAGCTGGTACAGGCAAAACGTTGCTTACATTGGCAACCGGTCTGTTTCAAACAGAGGACCTGGGTGAATATAAAAAGTTAGTGGTTGCTCGTCCGATTGTTCCAGTTGGAAAGGACCTAGGTTTCCTTCCAGGTGAAAAACAGGAAAAGCTCCGTCCATGGATGCAGCCAATTTTTGATAATCTCGAGTTTTTATTTAATACAAAAAAACCAGGAGAGCTTGATGCCATTTTAGCAGGAATGGGGTCAATAGAGGTTGAGGCTTTAACTTATATTAGAGGTAGAAGTATACCTGATCAGTTTATTATTATTGATGAAGCACAAAATTTAACCAAGCATGAGGTCAAGACGATTTTAACCCGCGTTGGAGAACGGAGTAAAATTGTTTTAATGGGAGACCCGGATCAGATTGACCACCCATATCTAGATGCTTACAATAACGGCCTTACATATGTGGTCGAAAAATTTAAAGACCAACAAATTGCTGGCCACGTGAAGCTAGTAAAAGGAGAGAGGTCTGCTCTTGCGCAATTAGCGGCAGACATTTTAAAATAAACGGGCTGAGTTGTACAGCCCGTTTATTTTTCTTATCTGTACCCCGGTACCTCTTTATAAAAAATAAAGAACTTAATTTTTATTTAATGTGAAATTCTTTAACACCTTTAATGGGGTCCTGTTGATTCGAACCATCTCCATAATAGATATAAACAGGACCGTCTTCAGTTAATGGTTTACCATTTTTTGAAAAACCCAGAATCAGCTTGGCTGCTTCTTCTAATGATAGCTCAAGCTCACCATCTTTGTGTTTAATCACTAAAGATGTTGCTTCATCTTGAGGCTCAGCGTTTTTGATGAAAGGTTCGAAAACGATTCCAAAATTGCCTTCCATGAGCTTTTGTTTTTCAAATTTACGTTCCGTTTTAAGTGTCGGAGGAAAGACAGCACCTTCCATAATTTCTCTATCCCAATGTTTTGAAACGGATTTCGTATATTTTTCTAGTTCATTTTCTGTGGCTTTGGTTTCTTGAAAATATGTATCTAAATCAACTTTGCGATCATCGAAAATCCAAACACCAGGATCTAAAGTGATTTGATAGTTAATTTTTCCAGTAATCGGTATAATATTTTCCAAAACAATCCCCCCTTTGATAGTTCTATATAAGTATAGCTTTAATTTAACGGCTTGTCATTGCATCTCTAAGATGAAAAAAATACTTAGTCCTTATTATTCTTGCTTTTTTAGTATCTTAAGAGTAAAATTTATAGATAGGATTGGTTAATGCTCGGAAACGGGGGGATCAATGTTGGCGTCTGAAATGATTATAAATCACCAAGAAAAAGCCCATGCCTTGTTGAAGGCTGACGCTGATAAAATATTAAAGCTAATAAAAGTGCAAATGGATAACTTAACAATGCCCCAATGTCCTCTCTATGAAGAAGTTTTGGACACGCAAATGTTTGGGTTATCTAGGGAAATTGACTTTGCAGTTCGACTTGGCTTGATAGACGAAGCGGAAGGGAAAAACATCCTCGGGGAGTTGGAGAGGGAATTATCTGCACTTCATGAAGCTTCTACGAGAAAATAAGATAGCTAAAAACTCAAACAGTTCAAGGATTGTTTGAGTTTTTTTACACTTTCCTCCCCTAGATGCAGGATTATTGGTGCTTCATTTAGAATACATAAAACAACTTAGAAGATGGGGAAGAGACGATGCTAAAAAAGTTGGTAAAAAATATTTTCAAATCCTATGATTACTCTTTAATCATTGTTATTGCCCTTTTGTCTTTGTTCGGACTCGTTATGGTGTATAGTGCTAGTCTAGTAACGCGTTATGAAGTTCCGAGCGATTTTTTCTTTGATAAGCAAAAAATGAATTTACTGGTTGCTGGTATCTTTTTTGTAATTACGGCATTAATACCTTATAAAGCAATGAAAAGTACGAAGTTTCTCCTGCCGATGGTTATATTTTCATTAATGGGATTAGTTATTTTGTTTGTAGTAGGACATGTGGCTAATAATGCGCTTAGTTGGATTAAAGTTGGTGCACGGAGTATTCAACCAGCCGAATTTGCAAAACTAAGTGTAATCATTTACTTGTCAGCTGTATATGCGAAAAAACAGGCCTACATTAATGAGTTTAATAAGGGTGTGGTGCCACCATTAGTTTATTTAGCGCTAGTGGTTATGCTTGTAGCAGTACAACCGGACTTTGGTACAGCAGGTATTATTTTCTTAATCGCAGCCTCGATTATTGTCTCATCTGGTATGGCTTGGAAGAATATCAGTAAATTAGTTTTAATTATTATTTGTCTAATTGCCCCTCTGTCACTCATTATGAAAGATGAAATTTTTTCGGAGACAAGAATGGATCGTTTGGTTTCATATAGTGATCCTTTCGAAGATGAATTGGATACGGGTTATCAATTAGCGAATTCATACTATGCAATTGGTTCTGGAGGTATAACAGGTTTAGGGCTAGGACAAAGTGTACAGAAACTTGGTTATTTACCAGAACCACATACTGATTTTATTATTGCGATAATATCAGAAGAATTGGGGATTTTCGGTGTCGGGTTTGTTCTTTTGTGTCTAGCTTATATTGTTTTAAGAGGAATCTATATTGGTTTGAGGTGTAAAGACCCATTTGGTAGCTTACTTGCTATTGGCATCTCAAGTATGATTGGAATACAGTCTTTTATCAATCTCGGTGGAGCAACTGGGATTATTCCGTTAACTGGGGTCACACTCCCGTTTGTTAGTTATGGTGGCTCATCAATGGTTCAGTTAGCAATTGCAATGGGAATATTGGTGAATGTCTCCATGTTTGTGCAGTTTGAAAAAAAGTACAAACATCCGAAGGCTGAAAAAACAGCTCCGCATATTAATCATTCAGTGGGGAATACGATGCATACAAGAGGCTAGAGTAAAAAACAAGCTGCAGCTTATAAACTGCAGCTTGTTTTTTATGATAATTGGAGAGTTTAAGACTTGTTAAGTCTATTGGTTTTGTATCCGTAGGAATGATGAGTGTGTAATTACGACCTCACCTGAGACCCACTCTTCTTATTGAGCAGGGGGAACATAGTTGCTTCCTTCTTGTTTTACTTCATTTTGGTTTGAAAGCGATTGACTATTTTTCTTATTCCTCGAAACCAGTAAGACAAGGTAACTTAAAACGCCGAATAAACATGAAATAAAGAAAGCATGTGCTAAGGCAACATAAAGATTTAGTCTTGAAAAAATTACACTAGCACCAGAAACCACTTGTAGTGAAACAAGAATAAAGGATGTAATCCAAGCCCAATAAATGACTTTTTGATGCTGATAATGTCGAATTGCTAAGTAGGTAACATAAGCAATCCATATGAAGATAAGACCGGCAGCAGCCCTGTGCCCCATTTGAACCCATTGATATAAATTATTTGGTAGACTAGGATCAGAATTCACACAGAGTGGCCAATCAGGGCAAACTAAACTTGCGTTCGTATGTCTGACAAGTGCTCCGGTATAGACAACAATAAAGCTATAAATGGTAATTCCTATAATGTGAGTACTCATCTTTTTATCAATTATAACTTTTTCGGCTTTAAACTTTTTATCTACCTCAAAAATTAAAAGGGTCAATAGAAAGACAGCTGCAAATGAAATAAGCGAGATTCCAAAGTGGATGGCTAATACAAAATCATTTTGTCCCCAAACAACAGCCGCTGCCCCGATAAGACCTTGTAAAACGATGAAAAAGAAAGATAGAAAAGCTAAAAATTTGGTTTCCCGGATATGTCCAATTGCCTTCCAAGACCAAATAGCAAGGACTAGAACCATAATCCCAAGTGCACCGGACACGAGGCGGTGGGCTAATTCAATAACGAGTTCGGGCGTAATATTAGACGGGATAACCTCTCCATGGCAAAGTGGCCAAGATTGACCACACCCCATTCCGGAATCCGTTTTTGTAACGAGTGCGCCCCCTAGTAATACAAAAAGCATCCCAATCGTCGTCAGAACAGCCAACCATTTTAAAGAGCGTTTCAATTCATTCACCTGCTTGTGTTAGTTATGATGTTGTTATATATATCCTAGGCTCGTATAATAAATATGGACTTAACGTATCTATTCGATAAATCCATATTCTATAATAGCCGATTTTTCACTAAAAAGATAGAAAGGTGTTATAAAGACTCTAAAAGATACTACAAAAAGTATTATTATAAATAACAAGAATTAAAATGCTAAAATTTAAGGCATATAGTTTGATTCCTATAAATGGATTTGTTAGTAATATAGTTGAAGTTGGCAATTGTCGGATAACTTTATTCTGGATAATAAACTAGGAGAAATTGTGCCCATGCTAAAAACCATTGACAAAAAATTGTTAGTGATGATGGGGAATTGGGTTTGAATACGTGATAAATAAACGGTTTATCCCAGTTTTTTTCTAAAACATACATTTTGTTCAAAAAAAATACACAAAAAAAGTCCAAAGTGTGATTTAATATACATCAAGAGAGTTATTTTCCTACACAAATATTTAACACCTTTTTCACGGTGCAAATAGTGGAAAACTTTATGAAAATGTCTTTACTCTGGATTAATTTAACTAGTTCGATTAAAATAAGAATTTAATGAAGAAGGAGGAGTAGAAATGTCAAGTCCAAAAGCTTTAAATGAAGCTGTTATGGATCGAAGTCAGCAGTCCATTAATGCTGGGTTGACTGAAACCTCAGGGTTTAGTGACTTCCTAGCACTAATAAAAGTTGGCATCGTCAATTCAAACGCAATTACTACATTCACAGGGCTATGGCTTGCTCTTCATTTTAGTGGTCTGCGATTCCTAGAGAATTTAGACATTGTGTTTTTAACATTGATAGGATCCTCCCTAATCATCGCGGGTTCATGCAGTTTAAATAATTATATTGACCGCGATATCGACCATTTGATGGAAAGAACGAAGGCAAGACCGACGGTCACTGGGAAAGTTCAACCATATAAAGTGGCAGTACTGGGTTTCCTGTTGATAGGAATCGGTTCAATACTTTTATTCATGACCACGGTAACAGCCGGAATTATTGGGTTGGTCGGGGTTTTCAGCTATGTAGTTCTTTATAGCATGTGGTCTAAG
>Ga0182742_1002782_pt1 | contig 18617 bp, 13 predicted proteins | sample eDN5th37CBELigMG_FD_128880 | JGI IMG/M metagenome (GOLD analysis project Ga0182742, IMG submission 128880) | Enriched Miracle-Growth compost microbial communities from Emeryville, California, USA - eDNA 5th pass 37_C BE-Lig MG (version 2)... ...
GACCGAGATTGGCCGCCGTCAGGCTGATGAACGCAGAGAGCGATGCATCTTCCGCTTCCGACGCGAGCGCGAGGTTGAGCGCATCCTCCGTATATGCTGCCGCCTCGGAGAGGCTCCCGCGCTGGAGGTGGACCTGCCCCAGCCCCTGCAACGCCATCGCCGTCATTGCTGCATCGCCTGCCAACTGCGCGTGGTCGAGCGCCTCGGTAAGCAGACCTTCGGCGTCATCGCTGGCGTCCTGCGAGCGTGCAAGCCAGGCAGCTGCCAGCAGCGCGCGGGTCCGAATCGCTGACGGCTGCGGGCTGCTGCGCCTGAGTGCAGTATCCAGCCAGCGGCGTCCTTCCTGAAAATGCCCACGGACGGTCCAGTAGTTCACCATCGCCCGTGTCAGCCGCAGGCTGATTTCCGACGCGCCGGCGTCACTGGCCCATGCCAGCGCGGCGCGAACATTGTCATGCCGGGCATCGAGCCGATCCAGCGTTCGATCGTAGTTGTGTCCGAAGAACGCCTGGTACGCCTGTTCCGCGAAGGCGAGGACATAGTTTGCATGGGCGGCCCTGACGATCTGTCCTTCGTCGCTCTCGTCCAGCCGGATCAGCCCAAACTCCCGGATCGTCTCCAGCATGTGATAGCGGGGCGCATCCACATCCGGCCCGGCGACATGCTGCAGGAGACTCTTGTCGAGCAGCGAGGCGATACTGTCGAGCACATACAGCGGCAGCGACTGGACGGGGTCAGCAACTGGCGTATCGTCACGGCCAGTCACGATCCGGCAGACAACATCGACGGCTTCGAGATCGAACCCACCGACGAACACCGACAGGCGACGAAACATCATCTGCTCGGTCTCGTCGAGCAAGTCATAACTCCACGAGATCGCGTTCTGCATTGTCCGGAGGCGATCCGGCTGGTCGAGTGGCCCGCCAGTCAGCAGCGGCAGGCTGTGCTCCAGTCGTGCAAGCAGCGTCGCAGGCGGGAGCGAACGTACCCGCGCCGCCGCGAGTTCCAGCGCCAGCGGGAGTCCATCCAACCGGCGGCAGACGGCGGCGACGGCTTCAGCGTTCTCCTCATTCAGACTGAACTCGGGGTAGACCGCCCGCACCCGCGCCACGAACAGTTGCACCGCCGGTGATCCTGCGGCATCCTCCAGCGTTGACTCCCCGACGGGCGTCGCCAGCGGAACAACCGGCAGATTCTGTTCGCCGGATAACCGTAGCAGGACACGGCTGGTCGCCAGCACCTTCAGATGCGGGCATCGTTGCAGCAGTTGGGCAATCGCCGGGGCGGCGTCGGCCACCTGCTCGACGTTGTCCAGCACCAGCAGCACGCGGCGCGAGCGGAGATAACCGGCGACGCGGCCAAGCAGCGACTGGCTCCCGGCATCACGCAACCCACAGGCGCTCGCGATCGTCGGCAGCACCAGCGCAGCATCCCGCAGCGAGTCCAGCCGCACGAACACGACGCCATCGGCGAAATCCGGCGCGACCGCCGACGCGACTGCCAGTGAGAGGCGCGTCTTGCCCACCCCACCGGGGCCGGTCAACGTCACTAGCGAGACATCGTCGCGCAGCAGGAGATCCCGGACGTTGAAGATCGCGCGATCACGACCGATCAGCGGCGTGCGTGGTGCTGGGAGGGGAGTGGGTGAGCCATCCTCAGGCGGCGACGATGGGACGATCCGCAACCTGGAGCCGTTGGGCGTCGGTCCATTGTCCATCGCAGGTTGCCCGTTCCGGATGCTCGTTTGGCACATGCAGCCTGGGCGATACGGTACCGTGAGCATCAGCGCTGTCAAGTGGCGGCGTGCACAAACGATACGTCGGCTAGGCGATCAGAGCGACTTCAGCACGTCGCCACGGGTGATGATGCCCAGCGGGCGTTCCCCGAGTTTCCCGTTTTCGGTCAGGACGACGGCATTGACCTGCTCGTCGCGCAGCGCGTGCACCGCTTCCTGGGCGGCGCTACCGGTCGGGAGAACGGCGACCGCAGAGTGCCCACGTCGCGTGATCGCCTCTTCAACTGTCAGGTCGGAGCCATCGATGTTCGCCTCCGCTTCGAGGACCACGATGTCGCGTTCGGTCAGCAGGTCGATCACCCCGCCCCGCTGGTCGACGACGATGAGCTGGTTGTAGCCGTGGTCAAGCATCCGGTCGCGCGCATCGGCAACCGGCTCGGTCGCCTCGGCTGTCACGACGCGGCTTCGCGCCATGTCCCGCGCGCCTTCAGCCGCCATCCGGACAATCGCCTCGACACCGTCGATGATCCGCTGGGCCGCCTCCGGCCGGAGCATGATGTCGGGATTGTGGAAGAGCGCGTTGCGGGTGTCACGGTAGCGCTCGGCCTGGAGCGCGATCTCCCGCGCCGTCCCATGCCGGCCTTCCAGGTAGCGAATCGAGTCACCCATGCTGGCTCGCGAATCTTCCATCCCGAGCGCGTGTGCGAGATCACTCAGGAACCCATCCAGCACCTTCAACGCCCGCTCGCCAGCCGCCGCCAGATCCTCCTCCGCCGCACCACGCACCTCGACCAACTCGTCGATGTACTCAACCAGGTTCAGGCGATGCTCCATCGGTTGTGCCTGCTGGCGCGGCTCCCGCCTCCGGCGATCCTGGCGTCCACGCGAACGACGATTCGACATACGCTTCTCCTCCGTAGGTGTCAGGTAACAGGTATCAGGTGTCAGGGGATGGCTACGGTAACTCCTGACACCTGATACCTGTCACCTGACACCTACCTCACCCATACCCGTTCACCCGTGTACCGCGCGATCACGGACTCGTCCGGCTCGACGCCGAGGCCGGGGCCGTCGGGGACCGTCACCCGGTCGCGATCGTAGTAGCGGTTCATTGGGCCAATGTCTTCGGCCAGCATGATCGGACCGCCCATCTCTACCGTCTCGACGTTCTCAAGCGCCAGCGCCAGATGCAGCCCGGCCGCCGACGCGATTGACGACTCGACCATCGTCCCGACCTGACAGACGTAGCCAGCCGTCTCGGCTATCGCGTTGAGTTGCAGCGCGGGCAGCAGGCCACCGGTCTTCATCAGTTTGATATTGATCAGGTCGCAGGCCCGCAACTGGACCGCCCGCAGCGCGTCCCGCGCGTCGTGGATCGCCTCGTCGCCCATGATCGGGACACCCGCAGCACGGCGGACGTCAGCGAGCCCTTCGAGGTCACGCCAGTCAACCGGCTGTTCGACATACTCCGGCTGGTATGCAGCCACGCCACGCGCACCCTGGATCGCAACCCCGGCGTTACGCCAACCCTGATTCACGTCGATCTTGACCTTGACCTCCGGCCCGACCGCCTCCCGAACGGCAGCCACCCGCCGGATATCGCCGAGCACGTCATCGTAGACGCCAACCTTGAGTTTGACAGTCGCGAAGCCGTTGGCGATATGCGCCTGCGCATCGCGGGCCATCTCCTCGGGCGACTTGAGACTGACAACCCGTGAGATCGTCAGGTGCTCTTTCGCTTTCCCGCCGAGTAGCGCGTAGACCGGTAGTCCGGCTGCCTTCCCGGCAAGATCGTGCAGCGCGATGTCCAGCGCCGCCTTCGCGGTCGGTGCCGCCCCGATCCGCCCCGCCACGGCACGCATCGCCGCCGTCCGATCGAGTGGATCGAGCCCCAGCAGGGCTGGCGCGATCACCTTCAGCGCCTCAACGACCCCACCGAACGTCTCACCAGTCACATGCGGGTCCGGCGTGCCCTCACCCCAGCCGGTGATCCCCGCGTCGGTCTCAATGCGCACCAACGCCGACTCGACATCGGGGAAGGTCCCATACGAGATCACGAACGGCTCGATCAGCGGCAGCCTGATCGGGATGATCTCGATTCCAGTGATCCGCATCGGCTGGCTCCTTCGCTAGTGAGGGCATTGTGTCATGTTTCGGCGGGACTCGGGATTCGGGATTCGGGACTCGTAGGAAAGGGCATGTCCGCTAGTCACTCCGGGTCCCGAATCCCGAGTCCCGCGCCGCCGGCCTGCGCCCCGAATTCGTCACAACCACTCCGGACAGAATCGTCGCACCTCCGAGCAGGAGCCAGCCGGTGATCGTCTCGCCGAGCAGGAGCCAGGCTGAGAGGACGCCGAAGAACGGAACGAGATAGACGTAGACCGCCACCTGACTCGGCTGAAGCCGTCGCAGTCCGCGATACCAGAGGATGTAGCCAACGAAGATCGCCAGCACGCTCATCGTCCCGGCCGCCAGCCAGCCACGCCAGCCGAGATTGGCCGCATCGGAAAAGACATCCGGTGTGAACAGGAAGACCGGCGCCAGCATGATCGCCCCGAGGATCGTCGTCAGCCCGGCAACGACGTGCGGCTCATAGTCCGCCAGCAGCGGCTTCGAGAGAACCGTGTAAATCGCCCAGCCAAACGGCGCACAGATCAGGATCAGGATGCCGATTGCGTTGTCGACCGAGAAGTTCGCATCACTCCCGCCCCAGAGCAGCACAATCAGGAAGCCAGTAAAGGCGATCGCGATCCCGCTGAGTTTGCGCCGTGTCAACGGCTCACCGAGCAGGATACGGCTGAAGATCGTCGTAAAGATCGGGTTGCTCGTCACGATCAGACTCGCCAGCGCCGCCGCCAGATACGACTGTCCGACCGCGATCGCGACGTTGTTGACGACCGAACCACAGAACGCGATCAACGCCAGCCGCCGCCAGACCGCGCTGGGCATCTTCGGCACACTGCGCCACGTCAACCCGAGCAGCAGCATGAAGCAGACCGATGCCACCCATGAGCGCATCAATAACACGCCCTCCGGCCCGGTCCGCTCGACGACGTACTTGACCGCTACGAACGTCGCGCCCCAGATCATCGCTGTCAGCAACAGGGAGAGGTGGATAAGAAGCGGGAAACGGGCCAGCGCAGAGTTGGGAGTGCCGAGTGTCGAGTGGGGAGAAGTATTATCCATCGTCGAAGTTGGTGAACCGTCGGACTGCACGCCGTCTCCCGTACTTTCAACTCAGCACTCAGCCCTCGGCACTTCGTGCAACACTTCCAGTATGGCACGACGTGGATCGCCGAAACGGGCTGGGACGAAGGAGAGCGCGACCGAGCGGGTGGATGCCCGGCTGGGACGCTTCGCCGCCGATGGGACGATCCCACTGGAGGTCACCGGTCGGAAGGTGACGGTCGAAGGCGGCATCCCGACCGAAACAGTCAAACTTGCGCTGATCCCAACTGGTCGGAAGGACCGCCCCCGCGCCGAGGTGATCAGTGTCCTCGATCCGTCGCCCGAGCGGGTCGTGCCGCGCTGCAAGGTTATCGATGTCTGCGGCGGCTGCGAGTGGCAGCACATCTCACAGGCGGGGCAACTCGTCCAGAAGGCGGCCATCGTCCGGCGGCTGCTCTCGGCCCAACGGCTGCCGACACGGATCGACGCCGTCCACCCGATGCCCGACCCGTGGGCCTACCGCATCCGCGCCCAGATCGCGCTCGGACCGGAGGCCGGCTTCCGGATGCGCCGCTCGAAGCAGATCGTCGGCCTGCGCACCTGCCCGGTTGCCCACCCTGCCATCTCGCGACTGCTGGAGGAACTGAACCGGCTCATCCGCCTGCGCGAGATTCCCGACTACCGTGGCAAAGCCCTGCTCCATGCCCAGGTCGCCGGCTCTCCCCGCGAACCACGCCTGCAACTCCTACTGGAAGGCGTCGACGGCCTGCGGCTCGAACCCGACGCCGCCACCCGCGAGGTTGCCGACCGGCTGATGGCCCTGCGCGGCGTCGAGAGTGTCAGCGTCCAGACCGGCGACGGTTCGATCCATGTCCTGACTGGCCCCGAGTACGCCTGGGTCCGGCTACGCGGTCGCGACCTCGCGCTCCCGGCTGGTTCGTTCTTCCAGTCGAACTGGTCGCTGCTGCCGGACCTGCTCGACCGCGCGCTGGAACTGGCCGACCCGCAACCCGGCGAGGTCGCCGCCGACATCTACGGCGGCGTCGGACTCTTCGGCCTGTTCATGTCCGCTGCCGGTGTCGATGTCACTCTGATCGAGATCGATCCGCGTGCAGTCGAAGCCGCCAGAGTCACCGCTGCTGCCTGGGGCCTGACGAACATCGACTACATCGCCGCGCCCGCTGAGGAAGCCGTCGCCAATCTCCCACGCCTCGACCTGGCCCTCGTCGACCCACCCCGCACCGGCCTCGACGAAACGACGCTCACCTCCCTGATCGAGCGCGACATTCCCCGCATCGTCTACGTCTCCTGCTCCCCGATCACCTACGCCCGCGACGCCGCCCACCTCGTCCGCGCCGGCTACCGGATCGACCGCTACGAACTGTTCGACTTCTATCCCCAAACCGTCCACGTCGAGGGGCTGGCGCTGTTCACCAGGTCGACATCAGTTCAAAGAACCCAGCAAAGTGTCGAGGACACAAACACGTAAGCGATAACGCTGACTCCGTTGCGGATCATTGCCCTCGCAATCGGATCACGTTATCCTCCCCGCCACGAACCCCATCTGCAACGCTGTACCGCCACAGACGGTGGTGACGACATGGATATCGATCTGGCGACGCCGGAATCCGAGCCGCAGGTCATTGTCGGACGCGATCGCGAGCGAGAAGCTTTGCGACAGCGGCTGGACGACGCGATCAGCGGGCAAGGGAAGATCGTGCTGATCTCCGGAGCGGCTGGAATCGGCAAGACGACCCTCGCCACCTGGCTGGCAACCACCGCCGCCGAGCGCGGACTTCCGGTCCTGCGCGGTGGTTGCTACGACTTGTCGACGACACCCCCATACGGCCCGTGGATCGAGGTCTTCCGGAGATGGGCGGCTACCCCGAGCCTGCAACCGCTCCCTGCACCATTGTCATCAGCATGGTCGCCAGCCGACCTCGGGAGCCAGGCAGCACTCTTTGAACTCGTTGCAACGACGCTGAAGGACGCGAGCGCAACGGTGCCGCTCGCGATCGTACTGGAGGACCTGCATTGGGCTGACCAGGCGTCGCTTGACGTGTTGCGTTTTGTCGCACGGCGACTCGGTGATAGCCGAAGCCTCATCATCGGCACCTATCGTGACGATGAACTCACCCGTCACCACCCGCTGTCTGTCATGTTGCCGCTGCTTGTCCGTGAGTCCGCTGCCAGCCGGATCACGCTGGCCCCACTGGACGCCGACGACATTGCTGCGCTGGTCGCCGCACGGTACACCCTTCCCGACGCGCAATCTGCCGCATTGACGAGGTACGTCGGCCAGTTGTCGGAAGGTAATCCGTTCTTCGCCGTTGAGATTCTGCACGCTCTCGAAGCCAACCGCACCCTCCAGCAGACGCCAGCCGGCTGGCAACTGCGTGAACTGGATCAGATCCAGGTACCGGCATTAGTCAGACAGGTGATCGACAGCCGCCTGGATCGCCTTGGAGCCGACGCTCGCCACCTGCTCGAGATCGCGTCCGTCATCGGCCATGAGGTTGCGTTCGACATTTGGCTGGCGGCAGGAGCGGTCTCGGAAGACACGTTGCTGGACGTCGTCGAGCGCGCCATCACGGCCCATGTGCTCGTCGAGATGCCTGATGGAGCGCAGGTGCGATTCACCCATGCGCTCGTCCGCGAGACACTCTATACCGGCATCATTTCATTGCGACGGCGACGCTGGCACCGCGCCATCGCCGACGTCCTCGCCGAGCTATCCCAACCCGATCCAGATGCTGTCGCAATGCACTACCAGCAGACTGGTGATGCCCGTGCCATCGACTGGCTGATCCGGGCAGGAGAGCGTGCGCAACTCAGCTACGCCTGGCCGATTGCCATCGACCGCTATGAAGCGGCTCTGCAACTACTGCAGAGGACCAGTAGGCAACACGCGCAGCGCGGATGGCTGCTCTACCGTATCGCCCGGCTCCAACGTTTCGATGATCCGGTGACCGGGCTCGCCTATCTCGATGACGCCCTGAGATTGGCAGTGGAACACCATGATCTGGCGCTTGAGGCGGCCGTGCGCTTCAGTCGTGGCGTCTGTGCCTTCTATGCCGGTGATGTCCCCACCGGACTGCACGACATGGCGGCTGGCGCCGATATGCTCGAAGCGTTGCCAATCGCCGAGCAACAACGCCTTGACCTCGGTCCAACGCCCGACGGTGTGCCGACAATCACGAATCCGCGCGGTTGGCTCGTTGCGACCCTCGCAATCTCGGGCGATCTGGATACGGCGGTCCGGGTAGGGGAGGCTACAACCGAAGGACGCCCACCGCTGACGGCGCTCAGTGAACTCGGATCGTCGCATTACGGCGATCGGTATGTCGGACTGGGTATGGCCTACGCGATGCTGGGACGCGTCGACGCGGCGTGGGGCGCATTCGACACGGCGAGTGCGCTGTTTGGGGCAAGTGGCCATTTCGCGACTCAAGGCGCCACGACCTTCCAGGCGCTTAAGCTGGTCGCGCTGCCATACTGGACCGAGCAGCGACATCTTCAAGAGCAACTCGTCGTCAGAACGACGGACGCATGGGCACGCGCCGATGGTCACACAGATAACTGGCGTGGGCCGGCGAGCGCCCCCGTCGCGTATCTCCAGGGAAAGTGGGATGTAGCGCGTTCAGAGGCCGAGACGATACTGGCTCCGCTGCCGTCATCATCTGACAGCGTGATCATCGGCTCGTGTCGCCTGATCCTGGGGTGGATCAGCCGGGAGTGCGAGGCCGTCCAAGAGGCCTGGCAGCAGGTGGTGGCGCTCCTTCCGAATGGGCCAGCAACCGAGCCCGGCAGCGAGGTGATCGACGACGCAATTGGCATGCAACGACTGGCGATCGCGCTCGCGCTCGACGCTGAGGATCTCCCGCTGGCACAGGCATGGCTCGCTTCAAACGAACGGTGGCTCACCTGGAGCGGCTGCGTGCTGGGCCGCAGCGACTACACCACCCAACTGGCGGCGTATCAACGCGCCACCGGCGACCACAGCAACGCGCTCAAACATGCACGGCTGGCAGTGGAACAGGCACAGCATCCGCGGCAGCCACTGGCACTGATAGCCGCGCATCGCCTGCTCGGCTGCCTGCTGACCGAGCAAGCTACATACGACGAGGCGCTGGAGTCACTGCAAGAGGCGATCGAGATCGCCACGCGATGCCAGGTACCCTACGAACGCGCGCTCACGCTGATCGAGTTGGCACGGTTGCACGTGGCGCTGCGGCAGCATCGGGATGCGGTCAATCTCTTGGCAGAAGCGCGAGCGATCTGCGAGCCACTCGGGGCGACACTGTCGCTGCGACGAGTCGCATCCATTGAAACATCCCTCGCCAGTTCGCCCCGCCCACCGTATCCAGCCGGGCTCAGCGTCCGTGAGGTGGAGGTGCTGCGACTGGTGGCCCAGGGATTGACGGATGCCGAGGTCGCGCAGCAACTGTTTCTCAGCCGTCGCACCGTTGGCCAGCATCTTCGCAACATCTACAACAAACTCGGCGTTGGCTCGCGTATGGCGGCCGCGCGCTTCGCGATCGACCACGACCTGACCTGACGTCCCCAGCCAGGACACCATTCGATTGACGCGTTCCGGCTGCGTATTCGTACGTAGCCGCCAATCACTACACACGGCGGGATTGCGCATTCCTCAGGATGGAGCGCGGCGCTGCGTCGCCTAGAGTTGCGCATAGCCCCGCTATCGAGAATCTCCGAGATGGAAACCATCCGGCGATCTGGCATCCCATAAGAAAGGGCACAACGATGCCAACCACTGATGCGTCAAGCGATCCCCTCCACATCACAGCCGCCGGTCATGCACTGTCCGGCTCCGCCTGGCTCGATGCCCACTTCGAGGAGAGTCGAGTCGTCTACGAAGCGATGGTCGCGGCGACGCCGTTTCAACCTGGCTGGCGCATCCTGGACGCCGGCAGTGGACCGGGCGGCTTTCTGCCGGCGCTCGCCTCGCGCGTCGGCGAGGGTGGCTCGCTCACCGCCCTCGACGTCGACGCCGAGAACCTGGGCATCGCCGAAGAGCGCGTCGCGACAAGCCCATTGCCGTGCCCCGTCACCACCAGGCTTGGATCGGTGACGGATATCCCCTTCGGAGATGCAAGCTTCGATGGTGTATGGTGCGCCAATGTCTCGCAATATCTGTCAGACGATGACCTCCTGGCCGCACTCGCGGAGTTCCGGCGGGTGGTGCGCCCGGGTGGCGTCGTGGCCGTCAAAGAGGCCGACGGCATGAGTTGGAACTTCGGCCCGATGGATCCCTGTATCTGGCTGCGCACCGTGATGGCGCAGTTGGAACAGGGTAATTCACAGACGCACGGGGTGATGCGGGCGACTGCGCTCCGACGCTGGCTGGAGCGCGCTGGCCTCGACAACGTCTGGCAGCAGATGTTCCCGGAAGAACTGTGGGCGCCGTTGACGCCAGCTGAACGCCGGGTGACGGGCGACTTCCTGCGCTTTCTGGCGTCGATACCCGAGGTGGCCGCTCTACCCGAGAGCGACCGAGAGTTCTGGGACAAGCAATTGGATCCCAGCCATCCTGACGCACTTGTGAACCACCCGGACTTCTACGAGCGCGGCGGGTATGTGCTGGCGGTTGGAATCGTTCCAGCACGCTAACAGCGAAGCAGCGTAGCAACGTCGGATATGCCGAGCCAACTCCGTTTGACATTCCATCCACGAGGCGTACACAAAATCTGAAGAAAGCAGGAGCACGCATGCACACGCAGCGAGGGTTGTACGTGCCGAATGGCCAGCATCGATTCGACGAAACGCTCATGATCTGGGGCGTTATCCCCCTGCAGATCAAGGTTGCAACCAATGATTCGAACGGCGAACTCTTTCTCTTCGAGCACGCCAACATGAGCAAGGGCGGGCCACCGCGCCATCTCCATTTCGAACAGGATGAGTGGTTCTATGCGCTCAAGGGCGAGTTTGCATTCGAGATTGGCGACGAGCAGTTCACGTTGCGGCCCGGTGATTCGCTGTTCGCGCCGCGGTTGATTCCCCATGTCTGGGCATACACTGGCAACGAACCTGGGACGCTCCTCCTCGCTGTCCAGCCGGCTGGATCGCTCGAGCAGTTCTTCCGGAGCAGTTGCGAGATGACACGACTCCCTACTCCCGACGAAGCCGAGCAGATGTTCGCCGCCCATGGGATGCAGGTCGTTGGCCCACCACTCGATTCGTCGCGCAGCAACGTGTCGCTCAGAGAAACAGAACCCGATAGCGGATCGCGCCACGGATGCGCCAGTAGACAGCAAGCGGCGGGATGACTGCTGACGTGACGAGCATCTCGGCGATGTGGGCAGGTGCTCGGGAGGTTCCATCGAGGCGTTCCGCGCAGAACCCGCCGGTCATGACGACCCATGCAGCGGCCGCAGCCAGCGCGGTCCGCTTCTGGCCGAGCATTCCCGCGCCCAGCGCCGTCGCGAGGGCGGCGATGATCCGGTAGTAGCGCCAGGGCGGCGATGCCTGAACCCGCTCGCGGTAGCGGACCGGATGCTTCCGGTACAGCAGTGCGTTGTAGACCGACTTGCGCTGCTGGCTGATGCTCACGCCCCACCCGCCCGGGCGGACCGGGTGAACGACGATTGCGCCGGGCGAATAACCGATCCGCTGACCCAGGTCGAGGACGCGGAAGAAGAGGTCGCTATCCTCCCGCCAGGCCGCGCGGAAGCGCTCGTCGAAGCCGCCGACCGCTTCGAGGATGTCCCGCCGGTAAAAGCAATTGGCGGTCACGAACTCGGCCACTTCGAGACCGGCCGCGTTCTTCTCATAGTCAGTCGGCTGGGCCGGGAGCGGCATGACGAGGCGGCCATCGACGGCGGCGACCCCGTCGGTAAAAACTGACAGACCGGCCGCGAGCCAGCCAGGTTGTGGGATGCAGTCGTCATCGGTAAAGGCGATGATCTCGCCCCTGGCCACGTGCCAGCCAGCGTTACGGGCAGCGGCGGGGCCACATTTGCCCCTGGTTGGGACGTAGCGAACGACGATGCCGCGCTGGTGGGCCGGGCGCGTCCAGCACTCGACCTGCCGGCAGGTCGATTCGCTGGCTGCATCGTCAACCACAATGACTTCGAAGCACCCCGGCCCAATCTCCTGGCAAACCAGTGCCTGCAGGCAGCGGTCGAGGAGGTCCGGGCGATTGAAGGTCGGCACGACGACCGACGCACGCGGCGTCATTGTCGGGAGTCCGGCTTTTCGAGCAGGAACGAGCCAATGACGAGCGCGTCCAGCGGAGATGTCCAGAAACACTCGATCGCGTCGCGCGGGGTACAGACGATCGGCTCGCCACGGGTGTTGAACGAGGTGTTGACGAGGACAGGCACACCCGTCCTCGACTGGAATGCCTTCAGCAAATCGTAGTAGAGCGGGTGCTGGTCGCGATTAATCGTCTGGATGCGGGCCGTGCCATCGACGTGGCGGACGGCAGGGATCTGGTCAGCCTTGTCAGGCAGGACATCATAGACAAAGAGCATGAAGGGCGAGAACGTCGCGTTGCGGAACCAGTGTGGCGCTTCCTCCTCCAGAACCACCGGCGCGACGGGCCGGAAGTCCTCGCGATCCTTGATCTCGTTCAGCCGGTTCTGCATCTCGGCGTGGATTGGCGAGGCAAGGATCGAGCGGGCGCCGAGTGCCCTGGGGCCGAACTCGATCCGGTGCTGATACCAGCCGATCACCCGGTCGTCCGCCAGGATGCTGGCGACCTCGTTCGGAACGTCGTTCAATCGGCGGTACGGGAGTTTTGACCAGCGCAGGAACTCCTCGATCTCATCGTCGGCGTAACTCGGACCGAGGAAGGCATGGGTCATCTCCCAGACCCGCTCGCTCGCGTCCCGCTCACGGGCGTCGACGAGCAGCGCGGCTCCGAGCGCGGTTCCGGCATCGCCAGCCGCCGGTTGAACCCAGATGTTGCTGAACGGACCACGCTCCAGCAACCGGGCGTTCATGACGCAGTTCAGCGCCACGCCACCAGCCATGCAGAGGTTGTCAATCCCGCTCGCGCCGTGGAGCCAGTCAGCAATCTCAAGGATCGCATCTTCGAGGACGACCTGGACCGAATGGGCGATGTCGTAGTGGCGCTGCTCAATCGGACCGCCCCGTTCACGCGCCGGTCCGAACCACTCCTCGAACTGGAGCGGGGCAATCGTGTAGTCGCCGTTCGCGCCGACGCGCACGACCTCCCGGAATCGATCGACGAAGCGTGGGTGCCCGAACGACGCCAGCGCCATGACCTTGTACTCGTCGGACGACGCGAGGAAACCGAGATACTCGGTCAACCGCTCGTAGAGCAGGCCGAGCGAGTGTGGCAGATTGACCTGACCGATACGTCGTAACTCGGTTCCGCACCCGACACTGTAGGTCGTCGTCGCGCACTCCCCCCGTCCGTCGATCGTCAGGACCGCGGCTCGCTCGTATGGTGACGCGTGAAATGCGCTGGCCGCGTGCGCCTCGTGATGCTCGACGAAGTGCCAGCGGTACGGCCCGCCCGGCCGCGCGCCACGAAAGCGGGCCTTCAGGTGATGTGGCGCACCATCAGCCAGGTGACGCGGGGCATTGACGATCGACGAGAGAAAGAGGGGATCCCAGGCGGCGTCGAACTCGGCTGGAATCGGGTGAGCGCTCGGCTCAAGCGGAATCTGGATCGTCGCGTTGTGGCGATGCGGCCCAAGCAGCAGGTACGGGTCGAACGAATAGGCGACGTGGTCGACATCGACGAGATCGATACCGGCCTCGGCCAGGCAGTGGTCGATCGCGTGATAGGGCAATTCCCAGGTCGAGAACGGAACGGGCCGCTTGCCGTGCTTGATGTGGGTGAAGCGCTCCTCTTCGGAGGCGGCGATCACGATACCGTCACGCACGAGGCAGGCGGCAGGGTCATGGAAGGCCGCGTTGATCCCCAGGGTGTACATGCCGAACTGCCCTCCATCGGAATACACAATCGGTGCCGCGTCAACGACGTCGCACCATCGTCGTCTCCCGATGCTAGGTTGCCGTTGAACGCGCGTCATTGTGCAGTCGCACCGGTTCCAGAAGCGCCGACCGCATGTATTTGGTCGGTTGCATAGTCTGTCGTAGCGCTGCGACCCGATAGCATTGAGCGATCTGACGGCGCGATATGGAAGACGGACCAGCGCTGCGACGAGTCGTTTGATCCCGCCACCGCCACGTTCCGCAGGCGGCGATACCTCTGGCATTGATCGTGCATCTGCGCCGATCACGCAGGGGCCTCCCGGTTTTCGCGCGCGCGACCGAGCAATCAATGTAGCGCCTCCCTATCGTGCAGTGAGTCACGGTCGGGAGGCGTTCTCTGCCTGTACAGCGGAGGAATGAATGGTCAATCACGAATACGTGCATTACAGCCAGATCACCGATGAGCAGTCCGCGATGCCGTACCGAATGTCGCGGTGACCTCATGTTGAACCCGGTCAATGAAACCCATCCCGGCGGCCAGATCTCCCTCAGCGCCGGTCAGTTCGAGCAGGTTGCCGAAACCATCACCGAGCGGACGGCCAGATTGCTCAACGCAGCCGTAACCGTCACTAATGCGCGCGGCATCGTCGTCGCCAGTTCGACCAGAGACGGTGTTGGCCTGCATTACCATTCGGACCACACTGCGGGCGAGAGCGCATTGCTCCGCTTTCCGATCCACCTGGATACCCATCAGGGCGAAGTCATCGTGTCGCCGCCCACCAGCCAGACCGCGCTGCCATTGGAGGCCGCGCAGACGCTGATCGACCTGCTGATCGATCAGGCGGCGGTTGGAACGCGGCTACCGAACCAGTACGAGTTGAAGAACAAGTTCATCCACGACCTCGTGATGGGGACGTTCTCGGACACGGTGGACATCCGGCGCGAGGGACAGATCCTCGGGATGGATCTCTCTGCCCCCCGTGCGGTCGTGCTGATCGATGCCGCCGACTACATCCTGCGTGCCGCCGGTAGCCATATGCCTTCGGTCGAACATGAGGGGTCCAGCATCCGGCGGCGGGCACAACACGTCATCGCGAGTGTCGTCAGTTTCTTCAATCTGCCCGACGATACGATCTGCGCATATATCGGCAAGGGCGAGATTGCCGTGCTGAAGGCCAGCGCGGACCGCGACCTGGCTGACTGGATGTCGGAGGACGACCGCAGTCGCCCCTCCGCGTCGTGGGCGAACCTCAACGCGCTCAAGCGCGCCGGAACAGCACTACTCTCTCGCATTCGACACGACACGCATGCACCGGTCAACGTCGGCATCGGGCGATATCACGCCGGGATTCGCGGGCTAAGCCGCTCGTATCAGGACGCCTCGCTGGCAGTGCAACTCGGCAAGCGGTTGCACGGTGACGATCGTGTCCACTGCCTCGACAGCCTTGGTGTGGCGGCGTTCGTCGGCGTGTCCGACCCGAGGACGAAACTCGATCTGGCCGAACACCTGCTGCGCCCACTCGATGGAGAACCGGAACTGTTGCGGACCCTGCAGGCATTCTTCGATGAGGATTGCTGTCCGTCGTCAACGGCGGCCCGGCTTAAGATCCATCGCAATACCCTGGCGTACCGGCTCGAACGCATCGCGACACTGCTCAACCTCAACCCGCGCCAGTTCGACGACGCAGTCCAGTTGCGAATCGCGCTGCTGGTCCAGACGTTCCAGCACAACTGACTGTGCGACCGCTCAAAAATCTCAGCGGGTCCGCCGAACGCACTTGTGCCTTCGCCCAATGTCGCAACGTCCCCGGTTCACTAACCTGAGGGACGTTGCGATCCTGCCAGCCAACCTGGCGTTCCATGACGGAAACTGGATGTGCTCCCATGCATGAAGCCGCTAGTCAGCACGATAGCGTTCTCACGATCGAGCCGGCTTCGCTGAGCGACGATCGATCGATCGTGCATCAGATCGATGCGCTGCTGCAGGATCGCCTGCACGCGATGACTGGCGCTGTGGCCTGCCTCGGTGAGCGCTCCAATGCGATTGCTGACATCGCAGCAGCCCTCATCACGACACTCCGTTCGGGCGGCAAGGTGCTGGTTGCTGGAAATGGCGGGAGTGCCGCCGAAGCGCAGCACTTCGCAGGTGAACTGGTGGGCCGCTTCCTGGCGGAACGGGAGCCGTATGCCGCGCTGGCACTCTGTGTAGACAGCGCCGTCGTCACGGCCATCGCCAACGACTACGGCTACGACGATGTCTTTGCGCGTCAGGTACAGGGACTCGGGCGTCCGGGCGACCTGTTAATCGCGATCAGCACCAGCGGCGCATCACCCAACCTGCTGCGGGCGGCAGAGGCGGCACGCGACAACGGCCTGCGTGTCGCAACGATTACTGGCGACCGGCCGAACCCGCTCGAAGCCATCGCCGACTTCCCACTGCAGGTTCCGGCAACCAGCACACCGCTGATTCAGGAACTCCACATGATGGTCACTCACGTCCTGTGTGGCATCGCCGAAGCCGCGTTGTCGACGCAAGCGAGTGTCAATGGCGAGAGGGAACGCGGATGAACGAACATCGAGCCGTCTTCCTCGACAGGGACGGAACGCTCGTCCACGCCAGGCACTACCCGAGCCGCCCCGCTGACCTGCTTCTCTACGACGGGATCGGGCCGCGCCTTCGACGCCTGCACGAACTCGGGTTCAAGTTGATTGTCATCACGAACCAGTCCGGCATCGCGCGCGGTTACTTTACCGAGCACGACCTCGCCGCCATGCACGACCATCTTTCACAGGCGCTTGGCAACCAGGGCGTACCGATTGATGGCATCTACCACTGCCCGCACCACCCGGATGGGACCATTGAGCATCTGTCCATCACCTGCGATTGTCGCAAGCCGCAACCAGGGATGATCCATCGGGCGGCTGTCGATCATGCGATTCAGCCGGAACGGTCGTGGTTCGTCGGCGACATCCTCGATGACATCCAGGCTGGCAACACGGCTGGCTGCGGCACGGTGCTGGTTGACCTCGGAACGGAAGCGCCGCCAACATCGCCGATTCGCCGGCCCAACTTCGTCGCACGTGATACAGCCCATGCGCTCGACATCATCCTGTCAGTCGAGGGTGTCAGGCCAGCGACGTCACTCACCTACCAACCGGCGACGTGGCTGGTAGATCGCAGTGACCCTGCGCTCTCGACGGAGGTTGCTGATGCCATCCCTGGTTGAGGTCGTCCGCCGCTTCCGTGGATTGCGCATCGTCTGCATCGGCGACGCGATGCTGGACGTCTACCGTTACGGCTCGGCAGCACGGCTCTGCACCGAAGGGCCGGTCCCGGTCGTTGCCGAGTCGAACCGTCAGCAGTCGCCGGGCGGGGCGGCGAACACGGCCGCGAACCTGAGCGCGCTAGGCGCGGAAGCCCGCCTCGTGGGCATTGTCGGCGACGACAACGCTGGCGCGGAGTTACGCCGATCACTGCGAGCGTTCGGCGTCAGCGACCAGTGGCTCGTCGAAGAAGCAGGCGTCAGCACGCTCTGCAAGGAGCGTCTGATCGCCGACGGTCAGTTTGTCGCGCGGGTTGATACCGGCAGCACCAGCCATTGCTCTCCGCGAGGGATCGACCGGCTCGTCGCGAACCTGCGTGCGGCCCTGACCGGTTGTGACGCTGTCATCATCTCGGATTACAACTACGGTGGTGTCCCTGACGCCGCGCTGGAAGCGTTGCGCGACTGGCGGGCAGCCAGCGATGCGCCGCTGGTGATCGACTCGAAGAACCTGCGCCGGTTCGCCGGAGTCCGGGCAACAGTCGTGACCCCTAATGTGTACGAAGCCCGTACGCTGGTTGCCGATCGCTTCGACGGCACCGTCGATGTCACCACCCTCGGGCGAACGCTCATTGACCGGCTCGGCTGCCGGAATGCTGCAATCACAATCGGCGCTGATGGCGTCCAGATCATCGGCGGTGATGGGAGCACAGCACACATCCCGGCCCACCCGATTGCGAGTCCCGCCGACATCGGAGCGGGTGATTCGTTCGCGGCGGCGCTGACGCTGGCGCTCGCGAGCGGAGGTGAGTTGGCCAACGCTGCCCGGATCGGGATCGATGCAGCAGGGATCGCCGTCGCCAGACCGGGCACGGCGGTCGTCGAGCAACAGGAACTGCTCCAGCGGGTCAGCCTGCGTGGACTGGCGGATGGGGCGCTTGCAACGACTGGGGAGGCAGAGCGGCTGGCAGAGAAACTGCTCGCCGATCGACTGGCTGGCAAGACAATCGTCTTCACGAATGGCGTCTTCGACATCCTCCACGCCGGACACGTCGCGTTCCTGCGTGAGGCACGGACGCTGGGTGATGTCCTGGTAGTTGGTGTCAACAGTGACGCCTCGCTGGCACTACGTCCCGAACTCCGACGACCGATCAACGCCGAGCGGGACCGGCGGTCGCTGATCGCGGCCCTCGACCTCGTCGACCATGCGATCCTGTTCGACGACCCCACGCCTGCCGGGATGATCACGCTACTTCGCCCGCACGTGCACGTGAAGGGCGGCGACTATGCGGCTGAAACACTCCCCGAAGCCGAGGCCGTCCACGAAGTCGGCGGCCGGGTCGTGATCCTGCCGCTGGCCAGCGAAACAACTGCCGGCGCGATGGTCGACCGCCTCGTCTCAATTGCCGCCAACGGGACGCTCGGAGCGATCCATGATTGACGCAGGTTGGCAGGACGCGCGCCGGGTGTTGATCGTCCGGCTGGATAACCTCGGTGACGTCCTCGTGACGACGCCCGCCATC
>Ga0182742_1002783_pt1 | contig 18617 bp, 17 predicted proteins | sample eDN5th37CBELigMG_FD_128880 | JGI IMG/M metagenome (GOLD analysis project Ga0182742, IMG submission 128880) | Enriched Miracle-Growth compost microbial communities from Emeryville, California, USA - eDNA 5th pass 37_C BE-Lig MG (version 2)... ...
CCGTGTGGTGGATCGCGCTCGGGTCCGCGGACTCGAGGTGGTCGGCATCGTCGCGTACACCCCGGCCTGGGCGCGCGTCGCGGGCGGCGGCGACACTCACGGATACCCCGCCGACCCGGCGGCCTTCGCCGGTTTCGCCCGGCAGGCGGCACAGCGCTATTCGACCCGCGTGACGCACTGGGAGATCTGGAACGAACCGAACCTGACCAACTTCTTCCGGCCCCGTCCCGACGTCGGCAAGTACGTCGAGCTGCTCGCCGCGGCCGCTCCGGCCGTCAAGTCCGTGCAACCGAATGCCCGGATCCTCAACGGCGGACTCGCACCCGCGGTGGACAACGGTTCCGACATCTCCCCCGTCACCTACGTGCAGCAGCTCTACGCGCGCGGGGCGCACCAGTACTTCGACATCCTCTCCGTCCACCCCTACAGTTATCCGGCACTGCCGTCCGATGCGAGCACGCAGAGCTGGAACACCTTCTACCGCATGCGTCTGATGCGCGACACCATGGTGCAGTACGGCGACGCCGCGACACCGGTGTGGGCCACCGAGTTCGGCGCCCCCACCGGAACCGCCTCGAACGCGGTGAGCACGCAACGGCAGGCCGACATCATCGCCGACGGCATCGCGGAGGCCCGCCGGCTCGGCTGGGTACAGAAGGTCTTCGTCTACTCGATGCGCGACCGCGGGACGAACCAGGCCGACGTCGAGCAGAACTTCGGGCTGCTCTACCAGAACTTCTCGGCCAAATCCTCACGCGCCGTGGTCGCTTCGGCGACCTCGGGATGCGCGGCCGCGAACGACACGCTCGAGTCCACGAACACCCCGGTCGACGCGGTGTGGTGACAGTGGGTGTGCCGACGATCAGGCGCCGAGCGCGTCGGTGATCCCGTCGAGGATCCGATCGAGGATCGGCCCCGACGTCGCGAAGTTGATGCGCAGGAAGTTGCGTGCGCCCGACCCGAACCGCACCCCACCGTCGGCGAGGACACGTCCCCGCTCGCGGACGGTCGACACCGGATCGTCGATGCCGAGCGGCCCGGTGTTCAACCACGTCAGGTAGGTGCCCTGCGGCAGGTGGTGCCGTAGGTCCGGGATCCGTTCGCGCAGAACCTCGTCCACCCGTCGACGGTTCCGGTCGAGGACCTGCAGCAGGTCGCGCTGCCACGCATCGCCCTCCCGCCACGCGGCGAGCGTCGCGACCACTCCCGGCACCGACACCGTCCCGTACAGGTCGAACGGCTCCGCGTCCCGGCGCTTCAACAGGGTCTCGGAGCCGTAGTGCACCACCGCGCACCGCATCCCCGCAAGGTTGAACGCCTTGCTGGCGGAGGTGAGCGTCACCGTGCGGGCAGCGGTCTCCGGCCCGAGCGAGGCGAACGGGATGTGCCGGTGCGGTTCGTAGATCAGCTCGGCATGGATCTCGTCGCTGACGACGAGCATGTCGAACCGTTCGGCGAGATCGGCGATCCGTTCGAGTTCCTCACGCGTGAGCACCCGTCCGGTGGGGTTGTGCGGGTTGACGAGCACCAGCACCCGCGGGCGACGCCGTGCCACCAACGGCTCGAACGTGTCGAAGTCGAGCACCCACCCGTCGCCTCGGTCGACGAACGGAAAGTCGATCTGCTGCAGACCCATCCGTCGCAGTGATGCCAGGAACGGCGGGTAGTTCGGTGTCTGGATCGCCACCGCATCCCCGCGCGTGGTGCTCAGGTGCAGCACGAGTTGCAGGGCCTGGATGAGATCCGTCTGCTCGCGGACGGCTCCGGGATCGGGTTCCCATCCGTAGCGCGTGTGCATGCGTTGCGCGAACTCCTCGCGCAGCGGCGTGCCGTCGAACCAGTCGGGATAGCCGAGATCGCTACGGTCGACCAGTTCGTGCAGCGCACGTGCGATCGGCGGTGCGACCGGGAAATCCATGTCGGCGACCCACGCGGGTGCCAGCCCGTCGGCGGCCGCCCGTGCCCACTTGGCACCGGACCGCGCCGACAGGGCGTCGAAGTCGAGGTCGTCGAACCCGGGCACCCCAGGACCGCCGACCGAGAGGCGCTCGTCGCTGGTCATGAGGATGAGAATCGCACGGTTCGCGGCGCTCCGCGCGCCGAAGTCAGGCGGCCGGTCGCTGGCCCGTGACGAAGAAGATCAACCGATCGGCGACGTCGACGGCCTGGTCGCCGAAACGCCCGTAGAAACGCGCGAGGAGTGCGGTGTCGACCGCGGTCCGGATGTCGCCGTCCCATTCGGGGCTCTCGAGCAGGGTGAGCAGTCGCGAGTGCACCGCATCGAGTTCGGTCTCGATGGCGTGCGTGCCCTTGATCGTCTCGAGGTCGAAGTCGGTGAACGCGTCGCGCAGGATCGCGACGATCTGCGCGGCGAGTTCGGCCATCCGGCGAAGATCGTCGCGCAGGAGATCGGACACCAGCGACTCGGGATGGCGACGCCGTACGACCCGCGCGATGTGCAGGCTCAGTTCGCCCATCCTGGTGAGATCGCCCGTGATACGAACCGCGGAGAAGACCAACCGCAGGTCGGCGGCCACCGGACCCTGCAGGGCGAGGATCCGTACCGCTCGCTCGGAACAGTCGGTGTCGAGTTCGGCGATCCGTGCATCGAGATCGAGAGCGGCCTGGGCTGCGTCGAGATCGGTGTCGAACAGGGCGCGAGTGGCCAGGTCGAGCCCTTCGGCTGCGACCGCCGCGAGCTCACCGAGACGTTCGACCAGGTCGTCGAGCTGTCCTCGGAACAACTCCCTCATGTCTCGCTCCCTCCGTCGCCCGGTTCACGGCACGTGTACCCGGCTGGTCCTCTTTGCAGTCCTGGAGAGGAGCCTAACGGCGCGCGTCGACGACACTCTCGGTGGCGACGTCCTCGGAGGGCGATGCGGAGCCCGCACCGTCGTCCATGCGGGCGAGATGAGCCTTGATCCATTCGGTGCTTCCCGGCGTCGCGGTGCTGTGCTGCGGTGTGCCGGCAATGCAGATAGACAAATTGTTTTCCTCGTCGTGACGCCGATGTGCTCGGCTGCGCAGGCCACACCCATCCCCTGGAGTGACCGCCATCACTATAGCCTGTCGGCGCGAAGCTTCAACTCGGGCGGGAACGCGGTCAGTATCGCAACGTCTCCCGAGGTTCGCCGTAACCGTTCTGCTCGGGATGAGCGTGCCCGTCCCGGTAGCCCTGCTGGTCGGCGTATCCGTAGTCGTGCCCCTCGTCGTAGCGGTACTGCCGGTAGGCCGAATCCTGGGGCGGGACGAACAGCGACTCGGGTTGCGACGGCACCGGCTGCGACGGCACCGGCTGCGGAGCCCGGTGACGGTCGTCGGGCACCGGTCGCGGCGCAGGCGCCGCGGGTGCAGGTGCAGGTGCAGGTGCGGCGGCCGGGACGGGAGCCGGGGGTTCGGGAGCCGCCTCCACGGCCGTTTCGCGGCGCCGGGCCGGAAGCACGGGCACCAACTCGCGTCCTGCACCGAGCACGACGAGACGCGTGGGCACCTCGATCTCGGCCAGGGCACGCAATGTGTCCTCCGCCTGCGCTCGCTCCTCGGCCCCGGCCTGCAGCACGATCACGGCGAGCGCGAGCCCCTCGGTCTTCGCGCGGGTCCACCACTGCTCCCCGACTCCGCAGCACACGATCCGGTCGCGGGCATCGCCGAAGGCGTCGGTCTCGACGGTCACGCCCTCGCCGGTGAGGAGGAGGATGTGGTCGCCGAGGGAGGTGCGCTGCCCGAGCATGACGATCGTGTCGAGAGGAAGCGTCTCCCGATCGTCGCGCTCGATCTGCACAGCTGTCCGGTGGCGACGCGCGACCCGCCGGGCCCAGGCCGGGCTGTTCGACGCTCCGAAGCGTCCGTTCAGCGCGACCAGCAACTCCGCGACGAGGACGAACACGGCGAGGAAGGCGACCGCGGCCTCGGCACGCGGCATCGGGGACACCTTCGTCCCGGTACCGGCGGGCATCGACAGCACCTGGAGGTATTCGAGGCTCGCACCCGAACGCGCCTGCCGGAGCTGCTCGAGCCGCGCATCGAGTTCGGTCTGCACCACAGGGTCGGCTGCGCCCTCCTCGTCGGCCGCGATACTCGCGGCGAGGTCGGCACGCAGACCGGCGACGACGGCGTCGAGTTCGGCGATGCGCGCGTCGAGGGCGACGCGATTGCGTTCGGTCTGCGCGCGGTCGAGCTGCGTGACGACCGTCTGCGCGAGCCGGTCGGCGTCGGCCTGCGAATCGTCGCGGGCGGTCACGGTGAGCAGGGTGGGCGACGAGCCGTAGCCGACGTCGATCCTCGACGGCAGCTTCGCGGGGTCCTCGTTCGTCTCGGCTGCGATCGCGGCCACGACCGCCGAGTCCTGTGACAGCGCGACATAGGGGGCGATGAGCTGCCCGAGGGTCGCGTCGTTGCCGGACACGGATACCGACGAGCGGATCTCCGCGACGAGCGACGACTCGTACACCCCGGGGCCGCTGTCGCGGACGAAGAAGACCGCGACCGCGGCGAGCGCGGCGACGAGTGCGGCGGGCACGGCCACGCGAGCGAGATCGCGGGCATGCCCCACAAGGTCGACGGTGGGAGGAACACCGAGCTCACGACGCAGTTCGGCGTCGCGGATGCTTCGTTCGAACACGATGCACAGGCCTTTCGCTGTCGCCCCGGGGAGTGGGCACGTCGCCAGTGTGTCGCGACGAATCGGGCAAATGTTACCGACCCGTACGTCCGTCAGCTGCCGAGCAGCCAGCGCGGACGGGACCACATCTGCCAGGTCTCGGCGACGCGCGCTCCGGCCGCGAGATAGAGCGGGGTGACACGCGGCCTGGTGAGTCCGCACATCGCGACCGGGCCGCGCTGCGTGTGGGTGTGGGCGGCGCCGGCCCGGATCAGCCGGTTCGCGTATCCGCGACGTTGCCGGCCGGTGCGGGTGCCGAGCGACCACACCGTCCGGATCGGTCCGCTGTCGACGAGCAGGGTGCAGGACTGCAGAGTTGCAGTCCCGCCGTCCGCATCCGCGTCGTCGAAGATCCCGATCACCTCGACGCCGGGGGTGCGGGCGACGACGTCGGCGTAGGCGACCGCGGCGGTCCCCGGGGCGATCCCGAAGGTCGCGGCGGCGAGTTCTCGGGCATGCACCATGCCGTCCTCGTCGAGAACCCGGAAGCCCGGATCGATCGGAGCGTCGTGGGCGACGAGGTAGGTCAGGTCCAGCGAACCCGCACATACCCAGCCGTGGTCGGCGAGAACCTGGGCGGCGCCGAGGCCGTCCCCGGCGAGCAGGACGATCGACGGGTGACCGGCCTCCGTCAGCGTCTCGTAGACATGGTGGGCGTGGGCGGTCACGTCGCCGCCGTGGACGAGGGCGAGGTTGTAGTCGGGGTCGGGGGCTGCAGTGATGCCGATCCACCAGCCGTCACCCTCGGACCAGTGGCCCCCGGACGTCAGCGGCCTCATGCCCGCGCCGTACGCACGTCGCAGTTGCGGCGACGATGCGAGACCCGTCGCGATCGAGGCGGCGTCCACCCCTTCTCCTTCCACTGCCGCAGGAATTGTCCCCGGATCACATCTACAGGGCCGGCACGAAAACGGCATCGGCGGCACCCACTGGGGGTGCCGCCGATGTCGTCACGTGCGGATCGGAGTGTGGACTCCGATCAGAGGTAGGCGCCGATCAGGTCGCGCAGGAACTTGATCACGAACTGGAGCGGGTCGACCGGCTCCGGCTGCGACTGGGGGGCCGGCGGAACACTGTCGGCCTGGGGCGCGGCCTGACCCTGCGGTGCGGGCGCGGACTCGGCCTGCGGCGCGGACTGTGCCTGCGGAGCCGACTCGCCCTGCGGTGCGGACTCGCCGCCGCCGACCGTCACGGAGATGCCACCGGTGAAGGGGCGGCCGGACGCGTCGAAGATGTTCTCGTACTGCGTACCCGAGGCGTCCTGGCATCCCCAGAAGACGTTGTAGGTGCCGTCGGTGATCGCCTCCGGACCGGCCTGCGAGGGTGCGCCGTCCTTGATGTACAGCGCGCTCGAGGTGCTCGTGTTGGTCACCGAGAAGCTCGTGCCGGCGGGCTGCGCGTCGATGCGGCCCGACGGATCGGCCGTGTCGACGGTGCCCGGCTTCAGGACGTAGGTGACGCAGGTGACGCCGCGGTCGACGTCGGCGCGCGTCAGATCGAAGTCGACGACGATGGCGCCGTTCTCCGCCTGTGCCGAGACGCTCGGACCCGCAGCGGACGAGACGCCCGGAACGACCAGTGCCAGCAGTGCGGCACCGGAGGCCGCGACTGCAGCCTTCTTCGCAACAGAATTCATCGATTTTCCTCCCCGTGTTCGATGTCGGCGACCACTTTCGCGAGCGGCACGCCGTCGACCGTGCCCGACGCGCGTAGAACGCGGGCACATATGCGAGAACGTTACCGCTATATGTCGTTGCTGTCGCGACGAGGTGGAGCGTCGGCCCGGGCGGTCCGATCCGCATGCCCGAGATCACGATCCGGCTCCACAAGATCACGCACTCGCTGCTTGAGCACGACGATCTCGGGAAAACCCTTGTCCTCCTTGCGGTCCCACACGACCGTGTCGTCGACGACGATGCGGAACACTCCACCCGTCCCGGGAACGAGCGCGACCTCGCCGAGGGTGGTACCGAAGGTGTTCAGCAGTTCCTGCGCCATCCATCCGGCGCGCAGCAGCCATTTGCACTGCGTGCAGTAGGTGATCGCGACGCGGGGAGCCTGCTCGGTCATGAGCGACAGGATATCTCCGCCGGAAACAGGCCCGGGAATAGGTGAAGCCCCGGCAATCGTGGTGGTGGATCGGCCGGGGCTTCTGCACGGACCGGTGATGGGGGGTAACCGACCCGTGCGGCCGTCCTCACATGGGGGGACAGGAGGACGACGCGGAACCGAGTCTAGACACGAGAAATTGTTACTCGCGAGTATCGCACAGGCGGACGTCCGGCGTGTCAGGAAGCGACGGGAGGATTCGCAGAATCGCGCTGCTCCCGCTGCATCTCGACGAGTTGTTCCTCCCTCTCGGAGACGAACAGGAACCGACCGACCGCGAGCGCGCCGAGAGCCGAGAGGCCCAGCCACGCCGCCAGCGCCGATGCGATCCACACCCACATGGCTCACAGTGTGCGCGAATCCGCCGAGAACACCAAACATCGGAGATCACAACATGGTTGCAAAAGCAATACTCGAGGACGCCTCACAATGTGACGCCCGTCGCCCACAAGGCGTTCACCATGGCCGGCAACGTGACTTCGATGTCGTGGCGCTCCTCCACCCGGCGACGCGCAGTGACGGCGAGGTCGCTCCGCAGGTCGGGATCGGACATCAGTCGCCGCAACGCCTCTGCCAGAGCCTTCGCATCGCCGGGTGGAACGAGCAGTCCCGCGCCGTCGGCCAGGTGCTCGGCGGTCCCTCCGTGATCGGTGCCGACGACGGGCACACCGTGCGCCATCGCCTCCAGTGCGACCAGCGGCCCCGCCTCCGGTGAGGTGCTCGCGGAGACCATCACGTCCCACACCGCGAAGACCTCGGCGGGATCGACCCGGCCCAGGAACGACACCCGTCCGCGCAGGTCGGGGGCCTCTGCCCGACGCCGCAGTTCGTCGAGGAAGGCTTCGTCGCCGGGGAACGGCTCCCCCGCCACATCGAGACGGATCCCGGGCACCTCCGCCACCGCCTCGAGAAGGACGCGGTGTCCCTTCCATTCCGTCACCGACGCGAGGATGCCCACCCGCACGGTCGAGGCATCGGGAGTCGAGCCCTCGGGAGATGTCGACCGGGACGGAACAGGCGGGATCGGGACGCCGTGCGATGCGACGACCACCGGATATCCGCATTCACGGACCGGCACGGCCGAGGCCCGCGAGACGGCGACCGCTCCACCCACGGCGGCTCTGCCCATCCGGGCGACGATGCGCTGCTTACGGGAGGACAGAGTGTCGTGCACCAGCCACCCGGCACGTTCACGGTGGGACGTGCCGAGCACGGCGAGCCGCAGGGACGGCAGTGCGAACAACGAGTTGCACACGACCCGCGGCCGCTCCGCGGCGAGCACGCGACGGAGCCTGCGCGCTCCCACCAGCCACCGCACCGGAAGACCCGCCAGGCCCGCGATCCGCCCGACTCCCCTCTGCCCCCACATGCCCAGCCGGGGCAACCGGACACGGACGCATCCGGCCGGGAGGGCTTCGGCGAGCGGCCCGTCGGGGCACGCCACCACGACCCGACGCCCCTGCGCGAGGGCGACGTCGACGAGCATCAGCATGACCTTCTCGGCACCCGACCGCTCTCCGGTGTGCGCGACGAACAACAGCGGATCGCTCACGGCTTCCGCCACGGGGCCTCCTGATTCGTCCGTTTCGGGGTCGTCGGCTGAAATCGGGCCCGGTCGTCGTTCCGTTACACCAGCGCAACATCACACCGAATTATCGTCGCATCTGCAATATTCGCGTGACCGGACGCAATACGCTGTTCGAGTGACATCCCCCCCGAACCGGTCGCCGGTCCCGTCGTGCCCTCATGTTGGCCCTCGCTACCTCGATGACGTTGTGCGCGAACCCGATTACCGCCGCAGCGCAGGATCTCGAGGCGACGGAACCGACACCTCCGGGCGAGGTCGCATTCCCGACCCGCAATCTCGGGCTCGGGCCGAACATCGAATTCCGCGGCAATTCCGATGTCGTCACGCTCACATTTCCGGTCCCCGCCGGAAATACTCCCGCTTTCCTCGACACCACCGCAGAACTGCCCACGAACGTCGCGCGCGGATGGATCGACGTCGTCTCCGACGGGCGCCTGCTCACCCGCCTGGAACTGCCGGCCGGTGGGGACATCGTGCCGCTGTCGATCCCGCTCACCGGAGCGAAGGTGGAGAACGACGCCGCGGTGATCTCGCTCGATCTGCATCTGGTCGCCGTCGACAACATCTGCCCCGAGGACTGGACACTGGGTTCGGTACGTCTGCGCGACGGTGTGGTCCGGTACGCCGGCACACCCGCGGCGCCGCAGACCGTCGCCGACTACCTCCCGCCGATCCTCGATCGCCTCGAGTTGTATCTGGCCGAAGACCCCACGGACGCCGAAGCGAGCGTCACCCTCGACCTCGCGGCAACCGTGAGCGCCCGGTACTCCGGACGGCAGGTGCCCGTGGATGTCCGTGAGCTCCCGGCGAACGGCGTTCCCCCCGCCGCCGACACCCCGTTCGTCCGGCAGATCGTCGTCAGCGAGGCCGATGTGACGGGCGCGGAGGTCGTGCCGGTGCCCGATGGGCCGCCCGCCCTGTACGTCCGCGGCGACGCGGAGACCCTGCTCGACCAGGGGCGCCTGATCACCAGCGCCCTGTCCGGCTTCGCCATCGGTTCCGACGTCGCCGTCGGCGCGTTCGAGACCCGGCCGATCCTTCCGTCCGACTCGGCCACCCTGTACGACCTGCGGGTGTCCGACCTCGAGACGAGCGGCCTCGGCATCGCCGACGTGCACCTCTTCCTCGACCAGACCGAATTCGGGCGGCCGGTGCGCGACGTGAGCATCGACCTGCAGGGCTCCTACACCCCGCTCCCCGCCACCCAGGGCGGGTCGATCACCGTCTCCGCCGGCGACGTCATGCTCGATTCGTGGGCGGCCGACGCGAGCGGCGTCATCGACCGTGTCGTCACGGTTCCGAACTCGGCCCTCGGGCGGCTCACCGACGTCACCGTCGAACTCCGTACCACCGGCGCCCAGGAACAGTGCGGTCTCCAGCAACCGGTCACCCTGCGCATCGACGGTGACAGCCGTGTCTTCAGCACGCTCGCGGATCCGCCGCTCCCCGTCGGCTTCCCGTCGCTGCCCCAGACGCTGATGCCGAAGGTCGACGTCGCGACCTCCGATCGCAGCCTCGTCGACGTCTCCCGTGCCGTCGAACTCATTGCCGGACTCCAATCGCTCACCAGCCGTCCGCTCGACCCCGAATGGGTGACGATCGACGAAGCGCTTGCCTCGTCGGGACCGGCAGTGATCGTGGACGCGAACGGACTCCTCCCCGAAGCTCTGCAGTCGCAGCTGCCGCTCGTCCGCACCGAGGACCGCCGGTTCGAGGTCCGCAACGCCGACGGCGAGAGCACCAGCCTCACCTTCGGTACAGAGGTGGACTTCGCCTCGCTGCAGGTCGTGCGGGACGACGGACGCACCGTGCTGGTCGCCACGTCGACCGGCACTCCGGAGGAACTCGATCGGACGCTCGACTGGCTCTCCGCCGAGCCCGGTCGCTGGTTCGAACTCGAAGGCAGCGTGCTGTTCACGGCACCCGACCGCGAACCGATCTCCCTCATCGATCCCCGGAGCCAGGACGACGACCTCGACGCGCCGTCGTCGGGATCGGACAGCACGGTGACCGCGGTGGTCGTTGCGGGTGTCGTCCTGCTCGTCGTCGGCGCGGCCGGCGCGGTGGTGTGGTCGCGCACCCGGCGCCGCCCGCAGTCACGGTGAACACCATGACTGCGACAGTGGAGCAACCGTCGTTCACCGAACGGTTCTTCACGCGCGCGTTGCGGCACACCACCCGCCGGTGGATCGTGATCGTCGCCGCGACCGTGATCGCCTTCCACTCCACCTGGTTGCAGCTGATCGACGAGATCCGCGCGGGCACCACCGGCGGCTACGTCCTCATCGTGCCGCCGCTCGTCGCGATCGTCGCGATCGGCATCACGCGGCAACGCAGGAACGAGTTGCCGATCCACGACCGGCAGACCGACATCATCACGGCGGTGCTCCTGCTGCTGATCGCGCTCGCGATCAAGGGGCTGCTGATGCCGCGCTACGCGACGAACTATCAGGTGATGCACCTCGACGTGCTCGCCGCGTGGGTGTTCGTGTGCGGGGCGTGCGTCGCGATGTTCGGCCTGCGCGTGACCGCGGCGTACTGGCAGGCGTGGGCGATGCTCTTCCTGAGCTCGCCCGTGCTCTATCGGATCGTGCTCGTCGAGTCCGGGGGCACGAAGCTCGCCGCGGGACAGGTCACGCTCGTGCTCGCCGCCACGGCCATCGGACTCGCGACGCGGCGCACCCGTGCCCGCGGATTCTTCTACGGCTCCGCGACATTCGTGACCGGACTTTTCGTGCTCATCCTGATCGATCAGCGGTGGCCGGACGCGTCCATCGCCGTGTCCCAGTACGTGCCGGCGGTGATCGCGACGCTGGTCGTCGGTGCCGGCGCCTATCTGTGGACCTACCGCGGGCTCGCCCCGCGCACGCTGCCGCCGAATCCGGTGTCGATTCCCCAGGCTGTGCGGGGAGCCCTGTGCATCGTGGTGGCTGCACTGCTCGCGGCGCTCGTGCCGCTGCCCGACCAGCGACTGACCCCCGTGTCGGAGGGACCGACCTATTCGGGCACCGCCACACAGATCGTCCCACCCGGATGGGTGCAGTTGTCGTCCGTCGACTACGACTGGCCCCGTGCCTATTTCCGCCAGGGATCGGTCCTGCGCCGGCAGATGATCCGTGCGGAGGAACCGAATCCCGACTGGGACCGTCTGCTGCGCCCGCGCACCGTCGCCGTACAGACCCTGCAGGTCCGCAGCCCGAACGCATTCGCGGTCTACCCCACCGAGTCGATGTACGAACTCGGCATGTCGCGCGTGAGCCCCAAGGAGTACGTCGAGCTGGGGCACGGGGTGACCGCCGAATACTTCACCGTCGTCGACGACAACCTGCTCCTGACGTGGAGCCTGCTCAGCTTCGTGTGGGTCCGCAGCGACACCGTCGCCCAGCGGGTGAGCCTGTTGACGGTGGACAACCACGAACTCGACGCGCCGTTCCCGCAGCCCGAACCGAACACCGTCACCAATGCGCGCACGCTGCTGCGGGTGCTGTTGCGCGGCAACGGCACCGTCGAGGACACCGAACCCGAGTACAAGGACCGTTCCATGCTGATCGAAGTGGGTCGCGAACTCGTGGAGGCACAATGGCAGGGCGAGTGAACGTCGGCTCCGGGCACGATGTTCCACCCGAGGGCACCGCGGAGTTCGACGCCTACCGGACCGCGGCCCTGCACGAGGCGGTGCACGGACTCCGCGAACGGAGCCCCGTCTCGTCGGCGTCGGTCGCGTTCGTCCCGTGGCAGAAGTATCTCGGATTCGCGCTCGCCGCAGCCTTCGTGCTCTCGCTCGTCGTGGCGACGAAACCGACCCTGATCGTCTTCACCGTGTTGTGCACCTTCGGGTACATCGCGACCCTCGCCGACCGGCTGCTGCTGTTCACCCGCGGCATGGCGCGCGACGCGCAGTTCATCGTCGACGACGAGGAAGCCCTGGCCCTCACCGATGATCAACTGCCGCAGTACACGGTGCTCGTCCCCGCTTACAACGAACCCGAGGTGGTCGGCGACCTGCTCGCCGCGATGGCCGCACTTGACTATCCGGCCGACAAACTCCAGGTGCTGTTGCTGCTCGAGGAGGACGACACCGTCACGATCGAGGCCGCGGAGAAGGCCGGGCTCGGAGAGAGTGTCGAGATCCTGCTCGTCCCGGCCGCCGACCCGCGCACGAAACCGAAGGCGTGCAACTACGGCCTGCACTTCACGACCGGTGAGATCGTCACGATTTTCGACGCCGAGGATCTGCCCGAGCCTCTGCAGTTGCGCCGGGTGGTCGTCGTCTTCGACCGTCTCGGCGACGACGTGGCATGTGTGCAGGCGAAACTGGCCTTCCACAACGGAACCCAGAATCTGCTGACCGGCTGGTTCACCGCCGACTATGCACTGTGGTTCAACTTCATCCTGCCCGGACTGATGAAGTCGCACTCGCCGATCCCGTTGGGCGGCACGTCGAACCACATCCGCCGGTCGGTCTTCGACGACATCGGCGCGTGGGATCCGTACAACGTCACCGAGGACGCCGATCTCGGCGTGCGGATCGCCGAATCCGGCTACTCCACCGCGGTTCTCGACTCGACCACGCTCGAAGAGGCGAACAGCGATCCGATCAACTGGGTGCGGCAGCGATCCCGTTGGTACAAGGGCTATCTGCAGACCTGGCTGGTCCACATGCGCCGGCCCGTCCGGTTGTGGCGGGTGATCGGCACCGCGGGGATGCTGCGTTTCACGACCCTGCTCGCGGGCACGCCGATCATCGCGTGCCTGAACATGGTGTTCTGGATGACGACGCTGGCGTGGCTGCTCGGGCAGGCGGAGCTGATCGAGGAGATCTTCCCCTGGTACGCCTATTTCCCCGCGCTGATCTCGCTCGTGTTCGGCAACGTCGCCGTGATGTACATGAACTTCGTGGCGTGCCGCGAGACGGGCCACTCGAACCTGTGGTGGCCGTGCCTGACCGTGCCGTTCTACTGGGTTCTCATGTCGATCGCGGCGATCAAGGGCACCTATCAGCTCATCCGTAATCCTTCCTACTGGGAGAAGACCTTCCACGGGTTGTCGTCGTGAGGGCCCGCAGCACGTGGGTGTTCTGGACCGCCTGCCTGGTCTATCTGGTGGTGGGACTGTGGCTCGCGCTGGACGTGCAGTACTACCAGGGTGATTCGCTCAGCCGTGTCAGCGCTGCGCGGTCGGTGCTGCTCAGCCGCGACCCGCACCTCGCCGCCATCGGTTTCGTGTTCACACCCCTCACCGCGCTCGTCCAGGTGCCCCTCACGGGATTGTCGGCGTGGTTCCCGGGACTGTCGGCCTATGCGGTGACGGCCGTGCTCATGTCGGCGCCGTTCATGGCCGGCGCGGCGGTGCAGATCCACCGCATCGCGTGCGATCGCGGTTGCGCGCCGTGGTTCGTGTGGACGGTGACGGCGGTGTTCGCCCTGAACCCGATGATCGTCTACTACGGTGCGAACGGGATGAGCGAGGCGCCGTTCCTGTTCGCCTTGTGCTGGGCCGCGCGTCGTCTGATCCGCTGGTGCAGCACCGACGACATCCACGACCTGGCGCTGGCCGGAATCGCCCTGGCACTGGCGTATCTCGCGCGGTACGACGCACTGGCCGTCGGCGGGGCGGTGACGGTCTTCGTCGTACTGCTCGTCCGGTACCGGTCGCGCCGATACGCTCCCGGCTCGGGATGGCAGCCGGCGATCATGGACGCGATCCTCGTCGCCGCTCCCCTCGCCCTGGCCTTCGTCGCGTTCGTCGTGACGAGCTGGCTCGTCACCGGTGAATGGCTCGCGCAGTTCACCTCGGCCTACGGCAACGCCGCCATCCTCGAGCAGAGCGGTGGCGGGTCGTCGGGTGGGCTCGGTGCGATCGCCTTCTCGCTCGCCGAGACCGTCGTGCTCGGACCGGCGCTTCCGTTGCTGATCCCGGTCGTGGCGGTGCTCGCATGGCGACGACGCGATCTCGAACCGCTCGTACCGTTCGTCGTCTTCGGCGCGGTCCTGGGCTTCGCGGCCCTGTCCTATGCGCGCGGAATGACCTTCCCGTTCCTGCGCTTCTACATCTGCGCGATCCCGTTGCTCGCGGTGTGGGTCGTGCAACTGGCTCCGCGACGTGGACTGCTCACGGCGCGACGCCCCGGGCCGCATGCCGTTCCGAGGACGGAGGACCCCAGCGGCGCAGCACCGCTGGGTGCGGTGCTCCTGGTGTGCAGCCTGCCCGTCACGTTCGTCGCGATGGGTTCGCCCACCCTGTCGCAGGAACAGCACGCGCTGCGCACGGTCCTGTTCCCGGACAACGACGATCCGTCCGAGGTGCGTGAGCAGCAGCGACGGGTGATCGCGGCGTTCTCCACGGAACGACGCATCGCCGAATACCTCGACGCGATGGACCTGCCGCCGGGCTCGGTGCTGATGGACACGGTCTACGGGTTCGCGATCTTCTCGGCCACCGAACGCCCCGAGACGTTCGTCATCCCTTCGGGCTCCGACTTCACCGCCGTGCTCAACCGCCCCTCCGCCTCCGGGATCGAGTACATCCTGACCGTCCCCAACGAGGGCCGCGGAACGTCGGACGCCGTCAACCGCCGTTACCCCACCATCTACGAGACCGGCAGCGACATCGCGGTACTCGAACTCGAGATCCCCAACGACGGTGCCGACCAACCCGATTGGCGACTCTTCCGGGTACTCGACCGGACGTCACCCTGAGCGGTGGTGGCGCCGTAGGACGTAGTGGACCGGGTCGTCCGGACCGATGTCGTAGGTGCACTCGTCCGGTCGCGGGTCGGGGACGAACGACCACATCAGTGCGCCGTCGGCCCCGAGATCGCGGTACTGCGTGAGCGTGCGGTCGACGATGTCGGCACGCTCGCTCACCGCGCGGCACGAACCGGCCCGGACACCGAGTTCGGCGACGAGCATCGGCTTCGACAATCCGTCGAGTCGCCGTTCGAGGAACTGCGCGTCGTCGTAGTCGTGGTACTGCACCACGTCGAGCTGCTCGGCGTCGGTGACGGTCGCGAAATCGTCGCCGGCGGAACCGCACTGGTCGCCTCCGATGGTGCCGACGGTGACGAGCCGGTCCGGGTCGTGCTCGTGGACTATGCCGGCTGCTTCGTCGATCCAGCTGCGGAGCAGCCGAGCACCGCCGGGCAGGCACTCGCGTCGTTCGAGGGTGCACTCGTCGTCGGTGCAGGTCGCGGTCTCGGGTTCGCCGATCAGCTCCCACATCGCGACCGCCGGCGACGAACCCCACCGTTCGACGGCGGTCGCGACCCAGTCGTCGTAGGCGAGCACATGACCCGGCAGCGGGTCGTGCCAACCTGCGTCGTACCAGTCCGCCTGCTTGTATCCACCCGCGTCGCAATCACTGTCCTGCGGGGCGAGCACCGGGATCAGGTACACCCTGTGCCGCTCGGCGGCATCGAAGACGGCATCGAGCGCCGTGAAGTCGAGCGTGCCGCCGATCCGGTGCACGGCGTGGGACTGGAATGCGTCGAAACGCACGATCGAACGCGGCGCCAGCGTGCCGAAGAAGGCGTCGAGGTCCACCTCGGCACCGCATCCGTGGTTGACCTCCCAGCGGGTACCGAGCTGGTATGCGTTGAGTCCGGCGGGCCACCACGTCCGGCCGTCGAGGACGAGCCGGTCACCGTCGGCACGCACTACCGGGAGATCCTCGGGAGGCGAGGGGCGCGCAGGCCGCGAGCAGGAGCAGCAGTGTGGTGGCGACCGCAGCGACGCGCACGTGCAGAGATTAACCCGGACGAGAGGGTGCCCGACCCGCACGGACGAGATTCACCCCCGGAGTTCGTCTGCGACGTGCGCAGGACCAACTAGCTGGGGCGCGCGTCGGGATGCTTGTGCACGAAGTTCAGGTACGCCTTCGACGGGGTGGGCCCGCGCTGGCCCTGGTACTTCGACCCGACCTTCGCGCTGCCGTAGGGGTGCTCGGCGGGGCTCGTCAGCCGGAACAGGCACAGCTGACCGATCTTCATTCCCGGCCACAGCGTGATCGGCAGGTTCGCGACGTTGGACAGCTCGAGGGTGATGTGCCCGTCGAAGCCCGGGTCGATGAACCCGGCCGTCGAGTGCGTGAGCAGACCGAGCCGGCCCAGCGACGACTTGCCTTCGAGGCGGCCGGCGAGGTCGGCCGGCAGGGTGCACCGCTCCATCGTCGACCCGAGCACGAACTCGCCGGGGTGCAGCACGAACGACTCACCCTCGGGCACCTGCACCAGCGACGTCAGTTCGTCCTGCTGCTTCGCCGGGTCGATGTGCGTGTAGCGCGTGTTGTTGAAGACGCGGAACAGGCTGTCGAGTTTGACGTCGACACTCGAGGGCTGCACGAGCTCCGGATCGAACGGGTCGATGCCCAGATGCCCGGAGGCGATCTGGGCGCGGATGTCGCGATCGGAGAGCAGCACGAGTAGAGGTTAACAATCGCCCGGCCGCGGGGTTCTACGTGGCCGAGTCGCGTCGCAATTGGGCCGACATCGTGACCAGCAGTTCGGTGCACTCCTCGACGACGTCGTCGTGGCTCAGCGGCACGGTGCCGTCGAGCCAGGCCGTCAGCGCCTGGGCGAGTCCGCCGACGACGTAGTGCGCCGCCAGGTCGAGCCGGGGGCTCGGGGTGATGGCGTAGATGTTCTCGGCCTGGGCGGTGACCAGCCCGGCGAACATGCGGGTCGAGTCGAGGCGCCGCTTCGCGAGCTGCGTGTTGGCCTGGCTGACGGAGAACAGCATGCGGCCGAGCCGCGGGTCCTCGTCGATCTCGCGGACGATGTTCTCGACGCAGGCCCGCACGATCGCGCGGTCGTCGTCGGCGGGTGCCGAGGCCACGGCGGCGAGCGTGCTCTCGGCGATGCGCTGGACGACGTGGTCGTAGACGGCACCGGTGAGCTCGTCGCGGTCGGCGAAGCTCTCATAGAAGTAACGCGACGCCAGACCTGCGCGCTTGCAGACACCGCGCACCGACAGGGTGGCTTCGCCGTCGGCAGCTCCGAGGAGATCGAGACCGGCCTCGATCAGCTGCGCTCGCCGATCGGCCTGTCGTTCCTCGCCTGCGCGTCCACCGTAGAGCCGTCCAGTTGCCATACCTCTATCTTCGCAGCGTCCGCTTTCCGTGCCGCGCAACCTCCGGTCTTTACCGTCGGCGCGCATCTGAGTACAGTCGTGGTCACTTCGAACGATGGAGGGACATTCGATGACGACGACCGTCGACAAGCCCGTCGGACTGGACGACACGATGGACGGGCTCGGCCTGGCCGCCGGAGCAGCGAACATCATCATGCAGCTGTCGTGGCCCGGCGTCGGCTACGGCGTCTACGAATCCCGCGTGGAGTCGGGTCGGCTGTTCGACCACCCGATCAAGCGCACCCGCACCACCCTCACCTACCTCGCCGTCGCCATGCGCGGCACCGACGACGAGAAGCGCCTCTTCCGTCGCGGCGTCAACAAGGCACACGCGCAGGTGCGCTCCACCGAGTCGAGCCCGGTCGAATACAACGCGATGGACCCGGAACTGCAGTTGTGGGTGGCGGCGTGCATCTACCGCGGATTCGAGGACGTGCACCGCGCGCTGTACGGGCCGATCCCCGACGACGCGATCGAGTACTTCTATCGGAACGGCGCGACTTTCGGCACGACACTGCAGGTGCCGCAGCACATGTGGCCGGAGAACCGCGCGGCGTTCGAGCAGTACTGGGAGGACAATCTCCACAAGGTGAAGATCGACGACACGATCCGCGAGCATCTGCTGTCGATCGCCCGGATCGAGTTCCTGCCCCAGCCCGTCCCTGCCCTGGCCGGCAAGCTCAATCTCTTCTTCACGGCCGGCTTCCTGCCGCAGCTGTTCCGCGAGCAGATGCTGCTGCCGTGGACACCGCGCGACCAGCGACGCTTCGACCGCGTCATGCGAGCTCTCGGTGCAGTGAACAAGAGGCTGCCGGTCGCGGTGCGGGAGCTGCCCTACCGCGTGCTGCTGGCCGACATGCGGTGGCGGATCCGGACGGGCCGGTCCCTGGTCTAGGGGTCCCGCGATCGACCCGGGGAGTCTGCTACAGTTTGCTCCGAAAGCTCGGGCCGGCGTCGGTGAGAATCGGCAAAAGCCCAGCGTGCCGATGTAGTTCAATGGTAGAACATCAGCTTCCCAAGCTGAATACGCGGGTTCGATTCCCGTCATCGGCTCTCACACGAAGGCCCCGACCACACGGTCGGGGCCTTCGCCGTTGTGGGGTGGTCCGGACCCGCCGTTCCTGCCGCAGGACTC
>Ga0182742_1002788_pt1 | contig 18604 bp, 17 predicted proteins | sample eDN5th37CBELigMG_FD_128880 | JGI IMG/M metagenome (GOLD analysis project Ga0182742, IMG submission 128880) | Enriched Miracle-Growth compost microbial communities from Emeryville, California, USA - eDNA 5th pass 37_C BE-Lig MG (version 2)... ...
CCGTGGCAGTCCCAGCCGGGCACATAGTTCGAGTCATAGCCGCGCATCTGGAACGAGCGGGTGATGACGTCTTTCAGGATCTTGTTCAACGCGTGGCCGATATGGATGTTGCCATTGGCATAGGGCGGACCATCGTGCAGCACGAATTTCTCGCGGCCGGCGGCCGAAGCACGCAGCTTCTTGTAAAGGCCCATCTTCTGCCAGCGGGCGACCGTTTCCGGTTCCTTCTGCGGTAGTCCGGCGCGCATCGGGAAATCCGTCTGCGGCAGGTAGAGGGTGGACGAATAATCGACTTTTTCGGGCGTATCGGTCATGGATGTGGCTATCGTCTTTTTTCGCGCGCGTTTGGCGCCTGCGGGGAATGTCAGTCACTTGCACCGGCAATGACGGCGGAGGCGTTTACAAGAACGCCCGAAATCCCGGACCTTCCGGCCTCGCTCAGAGCGCGCGGAAGGCCGGGCCACTAATTCGCAGATCGATGGTCAGCCGGTGGAGCTTCATGCGCGCGGTCTTACGGCCTTTTCGGCGTTTTGAAAAGACGGCGGAGATATTTTGGGCGCTGACGGCGGTTGGCAGCGGATTGCCCCTCATCCGGCTGCCGCCATCTTCTCCCCGCAAGCGGGGCGAAGGGATATGCCGCACCGTATTCCTCGAAAAATGCCGGTTCGTGAGGCAAGTCTCCTCTCCCCGCTTGCGGGGAGAGGGTTAGGGTGAGGGGCAATCCGCACGGAACAGCTCAGAAACAGAGAAGCGCGTCGATCGGCCCCAGTGGCCTGACGCCGGTAAGCAGCGTCCTCGCCTCCTCCTCGTCGCGCTTCATCTGCACGACCAGCGCATCGAGGCCGTCGAATTTCAGCTCGTCGCGCAGATGGCCGAAGAAGGAGACGGCCGAGACCTCGCCGTAGAGATCGGCGGAGAAGTCGAAGAGGAAGGTTTCCAGCAGCGGGGCGCCGTTCGACGTGACGGTCGGCCGGCGGCCGTAGCTGGCGACGCCGTCGAAGAGGCTGCCGTCCGGGCGGCGATAGCGCACGGCATAGATGCCGTTGCGCAGCTCCACCTCCGGCGGAAGCTGCATGTTGGCGGTCGGGTAGCCGAGCGTGCGGCCGAGCTGCTTGCCGCCGATGACCTCGGCCTCCACCGTATAGCGATAACCGAGCTGGCCGGCCGCCTCCGCGACCGCGCCTTCCCCGAGGAGCGCGCGGATGAAGCTGGAGGAGATGACCGAGGCGTTCTCGTCGCGGAAGGCATCGACCAGCGTGACGCCGAAACCGTTCTCCTCGCCCGCCGCCATCAGGAAGGCTGGCCCCCCTTCCCTGCCCTTGCCGAAGTGGAAATCGAAGCCGGTGACGACCTCGGACGCCTGCAGCCAGTCCATCAGGACGGTGCGGATGAAATCCTGTGCCGAGATTTCCGAGAAGGTGCGGTCGAACGGATATTCGATGACGGCGGAAAAGCCCATGCCCTCGAGGATGCGGGCCTTCAGCGGCGCGGGCGTCAGGCGGAAGACCGGCCGTTCCGGCCGGAAGACCGTGCGCGGGTGCGGCTCGAAGGTAAGGACCAAAGCCGGTGCGGCACGGCTTGCCGCAATGTCGAGCGCCCGCTGCAGAACGGCCTGGTGGCCCCGGTGCACGCCATCGAAATTGCCGATGGCGATGACGCCGCCGCGCAGGCGCTCCGGCAGCGGCTCTTTGGTCTCGTTCCTGTGAAATACCGTCATGACGACCGTCTCCGTCCGCTCACTGCAGCCGGGGCATCCACCATTTCGGATGCGCCCCTTCCCCATCGAGGAAGGCCTCCAGCCTCGCCTCGTCGGTGCGGCCCGCCTCGACATAGTGCTGCGCATGGATGCCGCCGGAAATATAGAGCACGTCGAGGCCGAAGGCCTCCGCGCCGCGCACGTCGGTCGGCATGCCGTCGCCGATGGCGATCACCCGCGAAAGGTCGAAATCGCCATGCACGATGCGCGCCTCCGCGATGGACTTCTCATAGATCGGGCGATGCGGCTTGCCGGCGATCCGGCTGGTGCCGCCGAATTCCTCATAGAGCGCGGCAAGCGCGCCGGCACAGGGGATGAGCTTGTGGCCGCGCTCGACGACGAGATCCGGATTGGCGCAGATGAAGGGCAGCTTTCGCGCGGCGAGCCTTGAGAATTCCTCGCGGTAGTCGCCGACGGTCTCCGTCTCGTCGCTGCGCAGGCCCGCGCAGACGATGCTCTCGGCGTCATCGAGGCCGACCGGCTCGACACCGAGCCCGTCGAGCAGCGGCAGGTCCTTTTGCGCACCGATGAAATAGACCTTCTTCGGGCCTTCGGCGATCAGCGCGCGGGTGACGTCGCCGGAGGTGACGATGCGGTCATAGGCGTCATCCGTGACGCCGAGGCCGCGGATCTGCACCCTCACGCCCGGATACGGACGCGGCGAATTGGTGATCAGCACCACGGCAAGGCCCGCGGCGCGGGCGGCGGCGAGCGCGGCGGAGGCATCGGCGAAGGCCTCGACGCCATTGTGCAGTACGCCCCAGACGTCGCAGAGCACCACGTCATAGTGCTGCGTGATGTCACGGAAGGATTGAATGCGGTGAGCCATCAGGGATTCCCGTATCGAGATCGAGCCGGCTGACATTGCAAAGCGAGGACAAGAAAACAAGCCTCTCCGCGCAATTTTGCCCCGACGACGGGGAAAGGTGCGAAATTTCACGGCGCTGTCTTGATGGCGGGCGATGACGCCACCATCTGGCGACCGGAAGGCGCTTGCTGGCGGCGACGGTAACCATCGCGAGCGAAATAATTTCGAAGCACCGTTCTTGACTCCGAACGCCATGCCACTTATCTCGGCTCCGCTAGCACTCGCCAAAGAGGAGTGCTAACATCAATCATCGGATCCGTCTTACGATCCGCAATGTCATTTGATCGAGGGAAAAGACAATGGCAAGCACCAACTTCCGCCCGCTTCACGACCGCGTCGTCGTTCGTCGTGTCGAGTCCGAGGAAAAGACCAAGGGCGGCATCATCATTCCGGACACCGCGAAGGAAAAGCCGCAGGAAGGCGAGATCGTCGCCGTCGGCTCCGGCGCCCGTGACGAAAGCGGCAAGATCGTCGCTCTCGACGTCAAGGTCGGCGACCGCGTCCTGTTCGGCAAATGGTCGGGCACCGAAGTCAAGCTCAACGGCGAAGACCTTCTGATCATGAAGGAAGCCGACATCATGGGCATCATCGGCTGATTTTTCGCCGGTAATCCTTTTCTCAATTCGCTGACACCTCTTCAGGAGTTCTCACAATGGCAGCCAAAGAAGTCAAATTCGGCCGCACCGCGCGCGAAAAGATGCTGCGTGGCGTCGACGTCCTCGCAGACGCCGTCAAGGTAACGCTCGGCCCCAAGGGTCGTAACGTCGTCATCGACAAGTCCTTCGGCGCTCCGCGCATCACCAAGGACGGCGTTTCCGTCGCCAAGGAAATCGAACTGGAAGACAAGTTCGAGAACATGGGCGCCCAGATGGTCCGCGAAGTCGCTTCGAAGACCAACGACGTCGCCGGCGACGGCACCACGACCGCAACCGTTCTCGCCCAGGCCATCGTCCGCGAAGGCCAGAAGGCCGTTGCAGCCGGCATGAACCCGATGGACCTGAAGCGCGGCATCGACCTCGCCGTCGCCGAAGTCGTCAAGGATCTCCAGGCCAAGGCCAAGAAGATCAACACTTCGGAAGAAGTTGCACAGGTCGGCACGATCTCGGCAAACGGCGACCGTCAGGTCGGCCTCGACATTGCCGAAGCCATGCAGAAGGTCGGCAACGAAGGCGTCATCACGGTTGAAGAAGCCAAGACCGCCGAAACCGAACTCGAAGTCGTCGAAGGCATGCAGTTCGACCGCGGCTATCTCTCGCCCTACTTCGTGACCAACCCGGAAAAGATGATCGCCGACCTCGAAGACGCTTACATTCTCCTGCACGAGAAGAAGCTCTCGAACCTCCAGGCCATGCTTCCGGTCCTCGAAGCCGTTGTCCAGACCGGCAAGCCGCTGGTCATCGTCGCTGAAGACGTCGAAGGCGAAGCGCTCGCCACCCTCGTCGTCAACAAGCTGCGTGGCGGCCTCAAGATCGCTGCCGTCAAGGCTCCGGGCTTCGGCGACCGCCGCAAGGCCATGCTGGAAGACATCGCCATCCTGACGGGCGGCACGGTCATCTCCGAAGACCTCGGCATCAAGCTCGAAAACGTCACGCTCGACATGCTCGGCCGTGCGAAGAAGGTCTCGATCTCCAAGGAAAACACGACGATCGTCGACGGTGCCGGCCAGAAGGCCGAAATCGAAGGCCGCGTCGCGCAGATCAAGGCCCAGATCGAGGAAACCACTTCCGACTACGACCGCGAGAAGCTGCAGGAACGCCTTGCCAAGCTCGCCGGCGGCGTTGCCGTCATCCGCGTCGGCGGTTCGACGGAAGTCGAAGTGAAGGAAAAGAAGGACCGCATCGACGACGCCCTCAACGCGACGCGCGCTGCCGTTCAGGAAGGCATCGTACCGGGCGGTGGCGTAGCCCTGCTCCGTTCCTCCACGAAGATCGCCTCCAAGGGCGCAAACGACGATCAGGAAGCCGGCATCAACATCGTGCGCAAGGCTCTCCAGTCGCTCGTTCGCCAGATCGCGGACAATGCTGGTGACGAAGCCTCCATCGTCGTCGGCAAGATCCTCGAGAAGAACGAAGACAACTACGGCTACAACGCCCAGACCGGCGAATACGGCGACCTGATCTCGCTCGGCATCGTCGACCCGGTCAAGGTTGTCCGCACGGCTCTGCAGAACGCCGCTTCGGTTGCCTCGCTGCTGATCACGACGGAAGCCATGATCGCCGAGCTGCCGAAGAAGGACGCTCCGGCCGGCATGCCGGGTGGCATGGGTGGCATGGGCGGCATGGACATGATGTGATAGGCGAAAGCCTATCGCAGCGTGACCAGAAAGCTTCGCCCATGCGCTTAAAAGTGGTTCAGCGCGGCAAGCGCGCTGAACGGGCGGCATGGACATGATGTAAGACCTTCGGGTCTTACATCTGAGCCATCCGGTTCAATTCGCAAGGGGCGGTCTTCGGGCCGCCCCTTTTGCGTTTCCGGCCGGCGCGGAATTCCCATGTGCACCGTGAAAAGATTTTCTCCATTTGTACAATAATTCTCAAAAAGCCGTTGCTGGCGCAAAAAAACCAATTATAAAAGCGGCCCAGTGAAGCATTAAGATTCACCGGGGATTTCGGCACGGGTTTTCGGCAAGTCACGCCGTTTTACCCTGGAGCCAGCTCTCTTCGAAATTCTGTTGGAGCCGCCGAAGACATGAAGGATGGTCGACGGCGGTTTTTCGCGCGTAATCCGGCCCGCACGAACCGTAGGGTCCGGATGCAAGTTCAGTACATGGGACGGTGGATCGGCCGACTTCGGGGGATGTCAGCCGACACCGGTTTTCAACGTGCCTGCGCCTTTCGGGGCGGGACATGTCGGCCAAATTCGAGCAACTGCCTGAGGTCGTAGGTGTTCAAGATAATCAAGACTGATCTCTCGTCGCCCTTCCTGCCGGGGTCCATGGAATTCGACGAGACGGACAACGAACTGCTTACGCAATATTGCGTGACGGAGCGCTGGACCGGCGATCTTTCCAACGGTCTCTTCACGCTCGGCGAAAAGGCAACCGCGGCGCACGGCCTGACGCAGCGCACCTGCGGCCTTCTCAACCTCATCCGCTGTTACGAGCCGCTCGACCGGTCGCGCGTGCTGGAGCTTTTCGAGCAGGCGGCCGCCTCGTCCTCGACCTTCTGCTTTTCCACCACCGTGCATCTCGATGGCGCGCCGCGCCAGCCGGTGTTCTGCGTCGGCGAATCGACGGGACTGGAAGAGAAATATGCGGGTTCCATCATCGGCGTCTTCATCTTCCCCCGCTTCCAGATCGACCTTGCCGGCCGCCGCTTCCGGCGCCAGTAGGCGCCGATCTCACGCCGTCGCCTGACCGCCTAAAGCGTCAGTGCCTTGAGATCGGCTGCGGGGTCTTCCAGGAGGGCGCGCTCGGGCGTACGGCCCATGTCGATCAGCTTCTTGCCGACCACATAGGCCTTGGCGTCGTTGACCGCATCGACGGCGATCAGCCGACCCTTGCGGAAATACCAGACGGAGACGCTGCCTTCGCGCTGGCCGGGCCGCACGAACGTATCGTCGAAGCCCATGCAGAAGCCGGCGATCTGCAGCTTCACATCATACTGATCCGACCAGAACCAGGGTTTGGGCTCATAGGGCGTATCGCTCCCGGCGATGACGGCGGCGGCCGCCTCCGCCTGATCGACGGCGTTCTGCACGGATTCGAGCCGCACATGGCCGCCCTCGAAGGGCAGGACCGCGCAATCGCCCATGGCGAATATCGACGGATCGGAGGTGCGGGCATGGGCGTCGACGACGATGCCGTTGGCAACCTCAAGGCCCGCCTCGCGGGCGAGCCGGTCGTTCGCCGTCACGCCGATGCCGGCGATCACGATGTCCACGGGCAGCACGAAGCCGTCGGAGAGTTCCGCGCCGGTGACGCGGCCGTTCTCGCCGACAAGGCGCACGAGGCCGGTCTTCTCCCGCACATCGACGCCGCGGGCGGTATGGATCGCCTTGAGGATCGTTGCGGTCGCGGGCGACGCGACGCGGGCGAGAATGCGGTCGGCCATCTCGATGACCGTCACGTGGAGACCCCTGCCCCGCGCGACGGCCGCCGCTTCCAGCCCGATATAGCCGCCGCCGACGACGAGCGCCCGGCGCCCCTCCTGCATCTCAAGCCCCAGCCGGTCCGCATCGCGATAGTCGCGTACGGTGAAGACGCCGTCGAGATCGCCGCCAATCTCGGCCGGCAGGCGGCGGGGCGTCGCTCCGGTGGCGAGCGCCAGACAGGCATAGTGCAGGGTAGAGCCGTCGCCGAGCGTCACGGTCCTTTCGGCGCGGTCGATGGCCGTCACCTCGGTTTGAAGGCGGATGTCGATATGGTTGTCCGCATACCAGTTTTCCGGTCGGAACATCAGGCGGGAAAGGTCAGCTTCGCCGAGCAGGTATTTCTTCGACAACGGCGGGCGCTGGTAAGGGTGGCTCGCTTCCGCCGAAAGGATCGTGATCGGTCGCTCGTCCTTGAGCGCGCGCAGCTTGGCAACGAGGGCAAACGCGGCCTGACCGCCGCCCACAACAACCAGTCGTCCCGTCACGATATTTCCGTCCCGTCTTGCGTTTCGTCCAGAGGTAGCCCGAGCGGGCGGGCGGCGTCAACGCACTGCCGCGCCGCCGGATTTTTCGTTTGCGTCAGGGCTTGGCGGGAATTTCGAGGCCCTTTATCGCCGCCGGGCGGGCAAGGCAGCGCTCCAGCCAGGCCATGACGGCGGGGAAGCCGGCATAATCGAGCGCCTCCCGACCGCCATAGAAGACGTCCGCGCCGCGAATCCACGGGAAGGTCGTGATGTCCGCGATGGTGTATTCGTCGCCCATGATCCACCGGCGATCCTTCAGGCGGTCTTCGAGGATCGAGAGCAGGCGTTTGGCTTCGTCGCGGTAACGCTCGGCAGGATAGGAATTGTTGGCCACCTTGTCGGCGGCGAACTTGTAGAAATGGCCGAATTGACCGAACATCGGCCCGACGCCGCTCATCTGGAACATGACCCAGGCGAGCGTCTCATAGCGCCCGGCGGCATCGGCCGGGATCAGCTTGCCGGTCTTTTCGGCGAGATAGACGAGGATCGCGCCCGATTCGAAGAGGCCGATCGGCTTGCCGTCCGGGCCGTCCGGATCGACGATCGCGGGAATGCGGCCGTTCGGGTTCAGCGAGATGAAGTCCGGCGACTTGACGCCCTCGGGCCCGAACTCGATGCGGTGCGCCTCATAGGGCAGGCCGAGCTCCTCCAACGCGATCGACACCTTCACGCCGTTCGGCGTGGGCAGCGAATAGAGCTGGATGATATCGGGGTTCCTGGCAGGCCACTTCTTGGTGACGGGGAAGGCGGAAAGGTCGGACAAGGCGGGCTCCTTCTGAGTTAGATCAAGGATATAGGAGCCGTATCGCCTACCCGCAAGCAAGAGCCTGGCGGTGAATCAGCCGGATTTCCGCGCCAGCCAGACCGTCGCGCCGCCACAATCCGGATCCTCCCGCCGGTGCTCCACGACGGCAAAGCCGTTTGCCGCCAGAAGCTCCCGGTACTCCGCACCGTCGAGGCTGGCATGGTAGAGCGGCTCGCCCTGGAAGGTGCCGACGACGACACCCTGCGATGGGCCCGACGTGAACAGCAGCATCGCGCCCGGCGCGGCCATGGCCGCAAAACGGGGGAACATCGCCCGCTGGTCCTGCGGCGTCAGGTGGAAGAAGCTGTGCCAGGCCAGAATGCCGGCAAAGGTCTTGCCAGGGGCAAAGCCGCGCATGTCGGCGACGTACCAGTCATGGGCGGGGTGGCGCGCTCGGCAGAGGCCGACCAGCGTTTGGGATGTATCGACGCCCGTGACAGCAAAGCCGCGTGTGATGAGGGTCGCGGCCAGCGGCTCGCCCGAGCCGCAGCCAAGGTCAAGGATGGCGGCTCCAGCGGCCAGCGGCGCAGTGAAGCGGTCGAGCCATGGCTTCTCGGAGAGATCGCGGCCGCGGATACGGTCGAAGGCGCCCGCATGGCGCTCGTAAAGACCGGCAATGCGGTCCGTCTCTTCCATCTCAGAGCGCCCGGCGCACCGCCGCGATGATTTCCGCCACGACCGGGTCGCCCTCGTGCTCGGGCTTGCGCGCCCGCACGAGGCAGGCTTCCGATTTCAGGATCACGCCGTCCGACAGCACTTTGAGGTGATTGGCGACCAGGGTCGAGCCGGTGGAGGTGATGTCGACGATGATGTCGGCCGAGCCGGAGGCCGGTGCCCCTTCGGTCGCGCCGAGGCTCTCGACGATGCGGTAGAGCTGGATGCCGTGATTGCCGGAGAAGAACTGCTGGGTGAGCCGCCAGTATTTCGTGGCGATCGTCAGGCGGCGGCCGTGGCGGGCGCGGAAATCCGCGGCGACATCGCCAAGGTCCGCCATCGTATCGACGTCGAGCCAGATTTCCGGCACCGCGACGACGACATCCGCATGGCCGAAGCCGAGGCGGGCGCAGAATTCGACGCGGGCGTCGGCTTCCGCCATCCCCTCGCGCACCAGATCCTCGCCGGTGACGCCGAAATCGACGGTGCCGAGTGCGATCTCGCGGGAGATTTCCGAGGCGGAAAGGAAGGCGATCTCGATATCCTCGCGCCCCTCGACACGGCCGCGATAGGAGCGGTCGTTGCCGACGGCGATCACCTTGAAGCCGGCGCGGGCGAGCACGACGGAGGAATCCTCCTTCATGCGCCCCTTGGAGGGAAGACCGATGGTGATGGTCATGCCGCGGCTCCCTTCACGTCGGCGATACGGTCGAGCCAGAGCGAGAAGCCGACGGCCGGGATGCGCTCCCGCGCGCCGAGCAGCGTCAGCAGCCGGTCGAAGCGGCCACCGCCGGCCAGCACGGTCGCTTCCTGCGCGGGGCCGATCTCGAAGACGAGGCCGGTATAATAATCCAGCGGGCGGCCGAAGGCGGCGCGGTAGACGATCGACGCCGGATCGACGCCGGCCTCGCCGAGAGCGGCGACACGGCTTTCGAAGCCGGCCAGCGCCGGGCCGAGCGAAAGGCCGGCTTTCTGCGCGAAGGCAGCAAGCGCCGCGGGGGCTTCGGCAAGGCTCAGCTCCAGCGCCAGGAATTCCTTGAGCAGCGCCAGCGTACGCCCATCGAGCCGCGTATTGGCAAGCTCCTGCTTCTCGCGCAGGCGCCGGGCGATATCGGCCGGGCTGCGGCTGGCATTGGTGGAATAGCCGGTCGCTTCCATGGTCGCGTCGATATGGGCGACCAGCGTCGCCTCGTCATCGAGCTTGCCGAGACTGGCAAGGCGAATGACCTCCGGACCGAAGACACCGGCGGAGGACGGATCGGAAAGGCCGGCCATCAGCTTTTGCAGGCGCACCTGGTTGCCGAAGGCGTGGACCAGCCGCTTCTGCCAGCCGGCCGGCAGGCCGCAGGCCGCCACCACCGCCTCGAAGACCGACTGGTCGCCGAGCACGACGGAAAGGCGCACATCCGGCAGGCGGTTTTTCAAGACGTTCAGAGCATCGCGGACGGCGCGCGCATCGGCCCGGGCAACGTCCGGCTCGCCGAGATCCTCGATGCCCGCCTGGTAGAATTCGTTCGAGCCGTCGCGGCGCTGGCGGAACACCTGGCCGAGATAGGCGTAGCGCTTGGGCGTACCGGTCGCCGTTTCGATATGGCGAAGGCATACGGGGATGGTGAATTCGGGACGCAGGCACAGGCTCGTGCCCGTCTCGCTCTCCGTCATGAAGATGCGCCGGCGCAGGTCCTCGCCCGCCATGTCGAGAAAGGGCTCGGCCGGCTGGATGATCGGGGTGTCGACACGCTCGGCGCCGAACCCTTCGAGATCGGCGATGAGATCGGAGGCGAAAGCGGGAAGGTTGCTCAGCGGCATGGGATGTCCATCACCCCTGCCGTGCCCGGTCTTCGGCCTGCGCGTCGAGGATTTCGCGCACCTTGGCGACCAGTTCGGCCTCCGGCACGGAAATCTGCGCCACGCGGGCTTCGCGCCAGGAGGTGTTGTCCTCGATCTCGCCGGAAAGACGCTTGCCCTCGATCAGGTCCTTGATCTGCACGAGGCCTTCGGCCCGCTCGTCGCCGCCCTGGATGATGGCGACCGGCGCGCCGCGGCGATCGGCATATTTCAGCTGGTTGCCGAACTTCTTCCAGTTGCCCTGGTACATTTCCGCGCGGATGCCGGCTTCGCGCAGCGCCTGGGTGAAGCGCTGGTAGCGCCCCATGCTTTCGATATCGCCGTCCATGACGGTGACCAGCACGGGCGCCACAGCCTCGTCCCGGCCGAGCTTGCCGAGGTTCTTCAGCGCTGTCATCAGGCGCGAGACGCCGATGGAAAAGCCTGTCGCCGGCACCGGCTGGCCCATGAAGCGGGAAACGAGACCGTCATAGCGCCCGCCGCCGCCGACCGAACCGAAGACGACCTTCTCGCCCTTCTCGTTGGTGACGGCGAATTGCAGCTCGGCCTCGAAGACCGGGCCGGTGTAATATTCAAGGCCGCGCACGACCGACGGGTCGATCTTGATGCGATCCGGGCCGTAGCCGGCCGAGGTGATCAGGTGGCCGATCTGGTTCAGTTCGTCCACGCCCTCGCCACCGCGCGCGCTGCCTTCGACGAGCCTGGCAAGGTCCCCGGCACTTTCCGCATAGTCCTTGATGCCGACGAAGAAAAGCACCTTCTCGATCTGCTCGTCGTTGAGGCCCGCGCCTTTGGTGAAGTCGCCGGATTCGTCCTTGCGGCCGGGGCCGAGCAGGAGGCGGACGCCCTCGGGGCCGAACTTGTCGAGCTTGTCGATGGCGCGCAGCACGGTGAGACGGGCGCCCGCCTTCTCCTCGCCGCCAAGGCCGATCGCTTCCATCACGCCGTCGAGAACCTTGCGGTTGTTGACGCGGATGACATAGTCGCCGCGTGCAATGCCGAGGGCTTCCATCGTATCGGCGAACATCATGCACATCTCGGCATCCGCCTGGACACCGGCCGCGCCGACCGTATCGGCATCGAACTGCATGAACTGGCGGAAGCGGCCCGGGCCCGGCTTCTCGTTGCGGAAGACGTAGCCGGCGCGATAGGTGCGGTAGGGAAGCTGGATCTCGTTGAAATTCTCCGCGACATGGCGGGCGAGCGGCGCGGTCAGGTCATAGCGCAGCGACATCCACTGGTCGTCGTCGTCCTGCAGGGAGAAGACGCCCTCGTTCGGCCGGTCGCTGTCGGGCAGGAACTTGCCGAGCGCGTCGGTATATTCGAAAAGCGGCGTTTCGACCGGGTCGAAACCGTAGCGCTCATAGACCTCGCGGATCTTCGCGGTCATCTCGTTGACGGCGCGGATATCCGCGGCATCCCGATCGACGAAGCCGCGCGGCAGGCGGGCTTTCAGCTTCTGCGGTTTTTTCTGCTTTTCGCTCATCGGGATACCCGAAATTCCTGTGCTTGCGTTGCGGTTTCCCTAGCGGATTGGGCGCGCAGCGGCAAGGGCAGTGGCACGCAGGATCAAGGCAAACGTCCTGCGGCGGGAAAGATCGGAACGATGAAAGAACGGAAGGAAGGCCCGCTGCAAGCGGCGGGCCTTTCCTGCCTCATTCGCCCGCCGGCCGGCGATGGGCGGCGGAGGCCTCGACCAGCGAGGCCGCGATGACGCGGGCCATCAGGAGGCTCGTCTCGCGAATTTCGGTGTTGCTGCCGGATCGTGCCGAGCGGATCAGGCGAAAGCCCTCGCGCAGCATGATTTCCTGCGCCTTGTCACAGGCCCAGCCCTCAAGACGGGAAATGTCGATTGCAGATGCGTTTGGCGTCATGTGTCCCCCTCATGCCAAATCATTCAGCACAAAGCGGCCGCTGCGATTACGCACGCGCACTCAACCCGTAACCCCGATGTCTGATTTGCCGCTCAACCTTAAGCTACATGATTCGTTGCAAAATCAAAGATGTATTTGTGACGGCGAACCCGCAATCAGGGTCGCTCGAGCAGATTTCTCCTCGCCTGCGCCTCCTCGCGGCAGAAACAGCCCTCGACATGGTCGTTGACGAGGCCCATGGCCTGCATGAAGGCATAGACGGTGGTGGGACCGACGAAGGTCCAGCCGCGCTTCTTCAGGTCCTTCGACAGGCGCACCGAGGCGGGCGTCGTCGGATTGGCGATGAGGGTCTCCCAGTCGACCGTTGCCGGCCGCTCCTCCGGCGTCGGCTCGAAGCTCCAGAAATAGCGGGCAAGCGTGCCGAATTCATCGCGCAGCGCCTGCGCCCGGCGGGCATTGTTGATCGTCGAGACGATCTTGCCGCGATGGCGCACGATGCCGGGATCGGCGAGGCAGCGGGCGATGTCCTCCTCGCCGAACGCCGCCACCTTGTCGAAATCGAAGCCGGCAAAGGCGGCGCGGAAGCCTTCCCGCTTGCGCAGGATGGTCAGCCAGGACAAGCCCGACTGGAACCCTTCCAGGCAGATCTTCTCGAACAGCCGGTGGTCGCTGGTGACGGGATAGCCCCATTCCTCGTCATGGTAGCGACGGTAATCGTCGAGATTTCCATGCCACGCGCAGCGCAGCCGCCCGTCCACGCCTTCCACCAGTCCTTTTGTCGTCATTGCCCACTCCGTTTTCCTTTTGTTCCGCTTTACCACTCATCAACCACCTTTGGAAAGCGGGCAATAACCCTACTCGAAGCTTTATCGGCATCGTGAAGCGGGAATGAACGGCCGTTTACCTTTCGCTTTCCTGCCCGGTGCAAGCATTTTTCCGAACCGGCACCGCATTTCGTCCTGCGGCGCATCCCGGCGAAGATCAGTAGCGAGTGTGTCCGATGTTGATACGAGTTCTTCTAGCAACGACCCTGTTGTGCACGGCCACGGCGGCCGGGGCGAGCGAGCGGTATATGAGCCGGCCGCCGATCATCGTCAGCCCCGACCTCACCGCGCCCTGGGTGATGCAGCTGACCGGCCAGGGCGTGCAGCCCGCGGTGAACACGCGCCGCATCATCCAGCGCCAGAAGGTGCAGCAGCGCCGCGTCATCCGGCGCGACGGGGCGGCGCGCGTCGAGCAGGCTTCGGCGGGCGGCCAGGCGCGCGGCGCGGTCAGGTCGAAATTCGACCCGATGTACCTGCCGCAGCTCGTCGACTACGAGACGCAGCACAAGCCCGGCACGATCGTCATCGACACCAACAATCGCTTCCTCTATCTCGTCATGGACGGCGGCAAGGCGCGGCGCTACGGCGTCGGCGTGGGCAAGCCCGGCTTCGAATGGGCCGGCGCCCACAAGATCACCCGCAAGGCCGAGTGGCCGAGCTGGACGCCGCCGAAGGAGATGATCGCGCGCGAGGCCGCCAAGGGCCACTACCTGCCGGCGTTCATGGAGGGCGGCCCGGAAAACCCGCTCGGCTCGCGCGCCATGTATCTCGGCTCGACGCTCTATCGCATCCACGGCACCAATGCGCCCTGGACGATCGGCTACGCCGTCTCTTCCGGCTGCATCCGCATGCGCAACGAGGATGTCGTCGATCTCTACGAGCGCGTGAAGGTCGGCACCAAGGTCATCGTGATCTGACGCGCCGATTCGCAGACATCTGCCTGTATCTCCGGTCGTCCCGCAGCCTGAGATACAGGCATTCTTCAAAGCAAGACGCACAATAAATCCGAAGAAATTTGCCTTCTCGACCGTCTTACCCGCCGTAAGCCGACTTGAAATTGGTCAAGACTCGGTTAGCCTCGCCCAATTGAGCATCGAGAGGGAATTACCATGCGGAAATACGCATCGATCTTGCTGGCAGCGGCCGTCGCGGCGGCGGAGGCCATGCCGGTCACATCGGCGAATGCCTTTCCCGCCGCCGGCAAGAGCGGCCAGGTCGAAACCACTTCAAACGTGACGCTCGTCGCCCAGCCGCAAAGCAAGAAGCAGGTCGCGGCCAAGTACAAGCGCACCAAGGTGCGGTTCGTCACCGATCAGACGCCCGGCACCGTGATCGTCGATACGAACAACAAGTATCTTTATTATGTCGAGGGCAACAACAAGGCCACGCGCTACGGCATCGGCGTCGGCCGCGACGGCTTCGGCTGGTCGGGCGTCGTGAAGGTCGGCCGCAAGGCCGAATGGCCCACCTGGACGCCGCCGGCGGAAATGCGCCGCCGGGAAGCCAAGAAGGGCCGGATCCTGCCCGCCGTCCAGCAGGGCGGCCTCGACAATCCGCTCGGTGCCCGCGCGCTGTACCTCTACCAGGGCGGCCGCGATACGATCTTCCGCATCCACGGCACGAACCAGCCCTGGACGATCGGCCAGAACATGTCCTCGGGCTGCATCCGCATGATGAACAAGGACGTCGAGCATCTCTACGCCCGCGCCGATATCGGCACCAAGGTCATCGTCGTCGGTCCCGGCAACCGCCAGGGAAGCGTCAGCTACAATGACAGGGGCGTCGATTTCTTCGGCAATCTCTTCGGCTTCGGCGGCTGAGGCCGCCGCACGCATTTCGGCCGGCCGACCACCCCGCCATCATCCTCGGCCTCGTGCCGAGGATCTGCCAAGGCATCGCGAGGATCGAGACGCAGCAGATGCTCGGGACAGGCCCGGGCATGACGAAACAGCGAGATGCTCCTATGCCAGCCTATGAAAGCGCCGCCGGCTTTTTGCCGCCATAGGCCCAGTCGAGCAGTTCCACCGTATGCAGGATCGGGATTTCGGTGCCGGTGGCGATCTGCGTGATGCAGCCGATATTGCCGGTGGCGATGAGATCCGGCTTGGTCGCCTCGATGTTCCGCACCTTGCGGGCCTTCAGCTTCTGCGAAATGGCCGGCTGCAGGATGTTGTAGGTGCCGGCCGAGCCGCAGCACAGATGCCCTTCCGCCGGATCGCGCACCGCAAAGCCGGCCGTCTTCAACAGCGTCTTCGGCAGCGTCGTGATCTTCTGGCCGTGCTGCATCGAACAGGCCGAGTGATAGGCGACGGTGAGGCCCTTGGCCTCCTGCGGCGGCAGGTCGAGCGTTGCGAGATATTCCGTCACATCCTTGGCAAGGGCGGAAACACGCGCGGCCTTTCCCGCATAGGCAAGATCGAGACGCAGCATGAAGCCGTAGTCCTTGATCGTCGTGCCGCAGCCCGAGGCGGTGACGATGATGGCGTCGAGGCCTTCCCGCTCGATTTCCTCCAGCCAGACGTCGACATTGCGCCGCGCCGCTTCCAGGGCCGCTTCCTCGCGGCCCATATGGTGGACGAGCGAGCCGCAGCAGACCTCTCCCGCCGGCGCCACGACCTCGATGCCGAAGCGGGTGAGGAGGCTTATCGTCGCCTCGTTGATCTCCGGCTTCAGCACCGGCTGGGCGCAGCCGGTGAGGATCGCGACCCGCCCGCGACGCGTGCCGCTGGCAGGATGCGTGCCGGGCTCGGCGCTTTTTGCCGCTTTCGGCACGCGACGCGGGGCAAGGTCCAGCATGGCGCCGAAGGGTTCGAGCGGTTTGAAGCGCTTCAGGAGCCCTGCAAAGGGCCGGCCGAGCGCCGCGGCCCTCAAAGCCAGGCGGAAGCGGCCCGGATGAGGCAGCACGGCGGCAAGGAGCCCCCGCGTCAACCGATCCCGCAACGGACGCTTATAGGTCGCCTCGATATGCATGCGGGCATGATCGACGAGATGCATGTAGTCGACGCCGGAGGGGCAGGTCGTCACGCAGGAAAGGCAGGAGAGGCAGCGGTCGATATGAGTGACGACCTCAGCATCCGCCGGCCGGCCGTTCTCCAGCATGTCCTTGATGAGATAGATGCGGCCGCGCGGGCTGTCGAGCTCGTTGCCGAGCGTCACATAGGTGGGACAGGTGGCGGTGCAGAAGCCGCAATGCACGCATTTGCGAAGGATCTTCTCAGAGGTCGCGACATGCGGATCGGCCAGTTGCTCGGCGGTGAAATTGGTCTGCATCAGCGGGTGTCCTTGTCATGCCGGCATTGCTGTCGCCGCCCCTCGTCTGCCTGCCGGCGTCCCCTCCCCGCACGCCGGGGGTGGCGCGACGGGCTCGCCATTTTTACCGCCCGCGAGGAAAGGGTTCCGGCAGGGAGATGAGGGATTGCGACAAAGGCGGTCATCATCCTCACCCCATCATCCGCGACAGGAAGAGCCCCTTCGGATCGAAGCTTTCCTTCACGCGCGCCTGGAGCGCGGCAACGGCCTCGTCCTGCGGCTGGAAGGTCTGCGTGGCGGCCAGCACATCGGGCCGGGCCCGCAGAAGGGTCGCGTGGCCGCCGCCGACGGCGGCGATGTAGCGGCGCAAAAGCTCGGCCGCGGGGTCTGCCTCCATGCGCAGCCAGACAAGCCCGCCCTGCCAATCGTAGAAGGCGTCGACACCCGCTTCGAGGCGGAGCGCGGCAACGAGCTGATGCCCGGCGGTGGGCGCGACGGAAACGCGCCAGAGCGGCCGGGGCGTGCCGTCCGCATAGGGCGCGCCGTCGCGGATCTCGCGCCAGAGACGGGAGGTTCCTTCGGCATCGAGACGCGAGACGGCGCCGAAACGGGCCATGGCGGCTGCCAGCTTCTCCGCCCGCACGGCAACGGAGGCGGAAAGGCCTTCAAGGCGCAGGACGGTCGCCGCGCCATCCGGCAGCGCGCCGGCGACGAAGCGGCCGCGCACGCTTTCCGGCAGGTGGGCGGCGCCGGACACCTCGACGGACATCGACATCGCCGTCGCCATGGCGGCAGCGGCTTCGGCATCGTCGAGATTGGAGATGACGATGGTGGTGGCGGTTTCCGGCACCGGCAGCAGGCGGAAGGTGACCTCGGTGAGGAGCGCCAGCGAACCGTGCGAACCGGCCAAAAGCTTGACGAGATCGAGCCCGGTGACGTTCTTCATCACCCGGCCGCCCGCCTTGACCAGCTCGCCCTTGCCATTGACGAAGCGCACGCCGAGCAGGCTGTCGCGCGCGGCGCCGGCGACGATGCGGCGCGGGCCGGAGGCATTAGTGGCAAAGACGCCGCCGATCGTGGGAATGCCGGAACTGCCCAGGACGCCGCGCAGGTCGTTCGGTTCGAAGGCGAGCATCTGGCGCTTTTCGGCAAGCGCCGCCTCGACCGTCTCGAGTGGCGTTCCGGCGCGGGCGGTCATGGTCATTTCCGCCGGGTTATAGGCGACGATGCCGGCAAGGCCGCGGGCGGACAGGATGTCGGTGCCATCCGCCGTCGCCGCAAGACGGCGCGTGCCGCCGCCGCGGATGACGAAGGGCGTGCCGGAAAGGGCGGCGACCTGGATAAGGCGCGCGGCGCCCTCTTCGGACAGGGGTTCGTGGATCGGCGTCATGCGGCGGGGCGCCCTTCGAGCGGGAAGACCTTGGAGGGATTGAGCAGCCATTGCGGATCGAAGGCGGCGCGCACGGCCATCTGCTGGGCGAGATCGACATCCGCATATTGATGGCGCATGAGATCGCGCTTCTCGATGCCAACGCCGTGTTCGCCGGTGAGGCACCCGCCGGCATCGACGCAGAGCTTCAGGATATCGTTGCCGGCCGCTTCGGCACGCGCGGCGTCCTCCGGGTCGTTGGCGTTGAAGAGGATGAGCGGGTGCATGTTGCCGTCGCCGGCATGAAAGACATTGGCGACGCGCAGGCCATATTTCGCGACGATCTCCGCCGTGCCGCGCAGCACATGGGAAAGCTGGCCGAGCGGCACAGTGCCGTCCATGCAGATATAGTCGGCGATGCGGCCGGTGGCGCCGAAGGCGGATTTGCGGCCCTTCCAGATCAGCGCCGCCTCGGTGGCCGACTGGCTTTCCTTGACGACCTTGACGCCATGGCTGCGGGCGATCTCGATGATGCTCGACAACATCGCTTCCATCTCCGCCTCGGAGCCCTCGACCTCGACGATGAGCAGCGCCTCGACATCCATCGGATAGCCGGCGCCGGCAAAGGCCTCGCAGATGCCGATGGCGGGCTTGTCCATGAATTCGATAGCAACCGGAATGATGCCCGCGCCGATGATATCGGCGACGCAGGCCCCCGCCTCTTCCGAACTGTCGAAGCCG
>Ga0182742_1002790_pt1 | contig 18600 bp, 13 predicted proteins | sample eDN5th37CBELigMG_FD_128880 | JGI IMG/M metagenome (GOLD analysis project Ga0182742, IMG submission 128880) | Enriched Miracle-Growth compost microbial communities from Emeryville, California, USA - eDNA 5th pass 37_C BE-Lig MG (version 2)... ...
CGGCCTGCGCACCAGCATCCTCGTCGGCGTCTCCAGCGCGGCGATCGCGCTGGTCATCGGCGCATCCGTCGGCCTGACGAGCGCCTATGTCGGCGGCCGGCTGGACGCCGTGCTGATGCGCATCGTCGACATCCAGCTCAGCTTCCCGGCGATCCTGATCGCGCTCATCTTCCTCGCCATCCTCGGCCAGGGCGTCGACAAGATCATCCTGGCGCTGGTCGTCACCCAATGGGCCTATTACGCTCGCACGATCCGCGGCTCGGCGCTGGTGGAGCGCAAGCGGGCCTATGTCGACGCCGCGCGTTCCATGGCACTGCCGGACCGGTCCATCGTGTTCCGCCATATCCTGCCGAACTGCCTGCCGCCGCTGATCGTCGTCGCCACCATGCGCGTCGCCTATGCCATCATGCTGGAAGCCACGCTCTCCTTCCTCGGCATCGGCCTGCCGGTTACGGAGCCCTCGCTCGGCCTGCTGATCTCCAACGGCTTCGAATACCTGCTGTCCGGCGACTATTGGATCAGCTTCTTTCCGGGCCTCGTCCTGTTGTTGCTCATCGTCGCGATCAACCTGATCGGCGATGCCCTGCGCGACATCCTCAATCCCCGCCGCGAGGGCTGAGCCATGACCACGACCAGTCCGATCCTTTCGATCTCCAACCTCAACACCGCTTTTCGCGTGGGCGGCGAGTGGCGCAACGTCGTCCACGATGTCAGCTTCGATATCGGGGCGAGGGAAACCGTCGCCGTCGTCGGCGAATCCGGCTCCGGCAAGAGCGTGACGGCGATGTCGATCATGCGGCTGCTGTCGCCCGGCAATTCGAGGGTGACGGGCCGGATCGACTTCGAGGGCAGGGACCTCCTGTCGCTGCCGCTGGAGGCGATGCAGTCGATCCGCGGCAACCGTATCGGCATGATCTTCCAGGAGCCGATGACCTCGCTCAATCCGGTCCTCAGGATCGGCCAGCAGATCACCGAGGTTCTCGTCCAGCATCGCGGCATGTCGCAAGCGCAGGCCGAGGCCGAAGCCGTGCGGCTCCTGGAGAAGGTCCGCATCCCCTCGGCGAAGTCGCGCCTCAACGAATATCCGATGAACTTCTCCGGCGGCATGCGCCAGCGCGTCGTCATCGCCATCGCGCTCGCCTGCGATCCGAAGCTGCTGATCGCCGACGAGCCGACCACTGCGCTCGACGTGACCATCCAGGCGCAGATCCTCGAACTGATCAAGACGCTTCAGGAAGAGGAAGGCATGTCTGTGCTGTTCATCACCCACGACATGGGCGTCGTCGCGGAAATCTCCGACCGGACGGTCGTGATGTATCGCGGCGAGCAGGTGGAGACCGACACGACGCGCAACATCTTCGCGGGCGCCAAGCATCCCTATACCCGCGCGCTGCTTTCCGCCGTGCCGCAGCTCGGCTCGATGACCGGCAAGGACCGGCCGCTGCGTTTCCCCCATGTCGACATGGCGACGGGCGTAATCGAGCCTGTGAAGCCGACGGAGGATACGGTAAGGCGCGACGAGCCGCCGATCCTGAAGGTCGACAAGCTGATCACCCGCTTTCCGGTCAAGGCCGGGTTTCTGCGCAAGACCATCGGCCGCATCCACGCCGTCGAAGGCGTCTCCCTTGAGCTGCGGCAGGGCGAGACCCTGTCGCTGGTGGGCGAATCCGGTTGCGGCAAGTCCACCACCGGCCGTTCGATCATCCGCTTGACGGACGCGGTCTCCGGCGAGGTGCGCATCGGCGGCAAGGACGTTCTGGAGGCGGGAAAGTCGGAACTCGCCGCCATCCGCCGGCAGGCGCAGATGATCTTCCAGGATCCGTTCGAAAGCCTCAATCCGCGCATCCGCGTCGGCCAGGCGATTGCCGAGCCGATCGTCACCCATGGCCTGGCGACCGCTTCGCAAGCGCGCGAGCGCGTTGGCGATCTGCTGGAACGGGTCGGCCTGTCCGCCGCGATGGCGGACCGCTTCCCGCACGAGTTCTCCGGCGGCCAGCGTCAGCGCGTCTGTATCGCGCGGGCCCTCGCGCTGGAGCCGAAATTGCTGATCGCCGACGAATCCGTTTCAGCGCTCGACGTTTCGGTAAAGGCGCAGGTGATCAACCTGATGCTGGACCTTCAGGAGAAATACGGGCTCGGCTATCTCTTCATCTCCCACGACATGGCGGTGGTCGAGCGGATCAGCCACCGCGTGGCGGTGATGTATCTCGGCGAGATCGTCGAGATCGGCCCGCGCCAGGCCGTGTTCGAGAACCCGCAGCACGACTATACCAAGCGCCTGATGGCGGCCGTGCCGATCGCCGATCCCGCGCGCCGGCAGACGCGCCGCATCTCCAACGACGAGATCAGGAGCCCTTTCCGTCCTGCCGACTATGTGCCGCCCAAGCGTACCTATGCGCAGGCCGGCGAAGGCCATTTCGTCCAGGTCGCTTAAGGAGCCCGCTCATGATCGTCACATTCGGCTCCATCAATGTCGACTTCCTCTACCGGGTTACGGGCATGCCGCAACCTGGGCAGACGCTGCTTGCCGCCGACTTCCGCACCGAAGCCGGTGGCAAAGGGGCAAATCAGGCGCTGGCCGCAGCCCGTGACGGAGCCAAGGTGATGATGGTCGGAGCCGTTGGGCACGACGCCCTGGCGGAGATTGGTCTGCAGAACCTGCGAACGGCGGTGAATGTCGACCATGTTGCCCGTATCGACGAGCCGACCGGCAGTGCATCGATCTATATCGACGACCAGGGCCGCAACATGATCGTCGCCGCCGCCGGAGCCAATCTCGCAGCATCTTCCGACGCGATCGACGGCGATCTCCTGCAACAGGCAGATATCGTCCTGATGCAGATGGAAAACGACGTCGGCGAGATCGAAAAGCTTATTCGCCGCGTCCATTCCTCCAGGGCCATGTCGATCCTCAATCTCGCTCCGGCCTTTCCTCTCGACGAATCTGTCCTGGCCTTGTGCGATCTTGTGGTTGTCAACGAGGACGAAGCGATGGCGCTTGCAGGCTGGCTGGGCGGCGGGTATTCCGCAAGGGCTTTGTCCGAGCGGTTGGGCACAGGCATTTTGCGCACCCTCGGAGGCGACGGCGCCGAGGCGTTTGTCTCGGGCAAAGCCATCCGGGTGGATGCGATGCCGGTCGAGGTGAAAGACACGACGGCGGCCGGCGATTGCTTCGTCGGAGTGCTTGCGTCGACCCTTGATCGCGGGCTGTCGTTGACCGAAGCCATGGAACGTGCGTCGGTCGCCGCCGGCATTGCTTGTTCACGCACCGGCAGTCAGTCGAGCATTCCCAACTCGGTCGAGACGGATACCAGAACGCATCATGACCGATGACGGCTAGTGGGTGCCGCTCGCCGGGGCTGCCGAGCCCTTAATGGCGTCAGGCTTGAAGCAGGCGTTCATACGCTTGCCGTCGCATTGCTGAGTCCCGCCTGGTTCCAGATTTCTGCTCGGTGGGTCGATCGGGGTTGTCTCGAGCATGTCCAGCCGAAGCGATCGCTTCGGCGTCCGACAATGCGGCAAAAACAAAAAGCTGGAGCATTCGCGCTATATGGATGCCGCTCAGCGCCCTATGAGGAACTTTCCACACATTCGGCCCTTCCCCGCAGGGAAAACCATGTTCAAATCGTGAATTGGGGCCGGTTATGACGGAAAAGAATGCCTGGTGGCAAACAGCGACGATCTACCAAATCTACCCGCGCAGCTTCTGCGACAGCAATGGCGATGGCCTCGGCGACATCAATGGCATCATTTCGAAGCTGGAATATCTGAACGCGCTGGGAATCGAGATCGTCTGGCTGTCGCCGATCTTCCGCTCTCCGATGGACGACAACGGCTACGACATCTCCGACTATCAGGCCATCGCGCCCGAATTCGGCACCATGGACGACTTCGACCGCCTGGTCGATGAAGCGCGGCGCCGCGGTATCGGCATTGTCCTCGACCTCGTCGTGAATCATACGTCCGACGAGCATCCGTGGTTCGTCCAGTCGCGCACGGCGACCGACAATCCGTATCGCGACTTTTACATCTGGCGCAAGCCGGCCGAAGACGGCGGCGTCCCGAATGGCTTGACCTCGTCCTTCGGTGGCCCGGCCTGGACGCTCGATCCCGCCACGGGCGAGTATTATCTCCACCTTTTTTCCCGCCGCCAGCCGGATTTGAACTGGGAAAACCCGAAGGTCCGGGCGGAAATCTACAACATGATGAACTGGTGGCTCGATCGCGGCATTGCCGGGTTCCGGATGGATGTCATCGACTATATCGGCAAAGAGATCGATCAGGCGATCGTCACGGACGGTCCTCACCTTCACGATTATCTCCAGGAGATGCACCGGGAGACATTCGGCAGCCGCGACGTTGTGACTGTCGGCGAGACGTGGAGCGCAACGCCGGGCTCGGCGCTGCTTTATTCCGGACGGGACCGACACGAACTCTCCATGGTGTTTCAGTTCGAGCATGTGACGCAGCAGTGGGACGAGGTCTATGGCAAGTGGCGATCGCGCCCGTTCGACCTCGTGAAGCTGAAGTCCGTGCTGAGCAAATGGCAATACGCATTGGCCGATGACGGATGGAATTCGCTGTTCTGGGGCAACCACGACCTGCCGCGCGCCGTCTCGAAATACGGCGACGCCAGGGGCTTTCCGGTGGAGTCGTCCAAGATGCTCGCCACGGTGCTTCATCTCATGAAAGGCACGCCGTTCGTCTATCAGGGCGAGGAGATCGGCATGACGAACGCCTCCTTTGCCCGTATCGAACAATATCGCGATATCGAAACGCTGAACATGCACCGGCTGCACCTGGAGGCGGGTCTGTCCCCGGAGGATTTCATCCGCGGCGCCAACGAAAACGGCCGGGATAACGCCCGTACGCCGATGCAATGGTCGGCGGACGTGAATGCCGGCTTCACCACCGGCATGCCGTGGATCGAGGTGAACGAAAACTACGCCGTCATCAACGCCGAACGGTCGATGACCGATGAACATTCGATCTGGAATCACTACCGGAAGCTGATCCAATTGCGCAAGCAGCACGCGATCATCGTTCACGGGCGCTACCAGTCCTATCTCGACCAGCATCCTGACGTGTTCGCTTATACGCGCACATGGAACGACCAGCGTCTGGTTGTCGTCGCAAACTTTTCCTCCAACGAGGTTTCGCTCGACCTGCCGAACGAACTGCAGGTTTCCGGGTCCTGCCTGGTCAGCAACTATGAGCCCGTTGATCGGTTGAAGGACCGCATCGGCCTGAGGCCCTATGAGGCGTTCGCAATTCTCGCCAGTTCGGGCTGAGGGAACAAAGTCGGGAAGCGCCGGTTTCATCACACCCGCGCTGATGTTTCGATGTGCTCGCGGCAATCCTGGCCTCGGAACGATTCATGCCCACAACAGACGACGTCACCGATCCCGTTTCACCGCTGCCGCAGCGCCGATACCCCGTTGGAGCGGAGATTTTGGGCTCCCGCGTGTCGTTCCGGGTCTGGGCGCCCGCGCAGGATGACGTGGGCATCCTGATGGCTGACGGGAACAGGCATGCGATGACCGCTGAGCCCGGCGGTTATTTTCGATGCGATATCGACGGCATCGGTGCCGGCACGCTCTATCGGCTGTGCCTTGGAAAGGGTGGGGAGCCGGCGCCCGACCCGGCCTCCCGTTATCAGCCTGAAGGGCCGACCGGATATTCGGCTGTGGTGGATCCGCGATGTTTCGCCTGGACGGACGACGCATGGCCGGGCGTTACGGCTGAAGGCCAGATCCTCTACGAGATGCATATCGGGACCTTCACGAAAGAGGGCACCTATGCCGCCGCGGCCGAGCGTCTCGCCTTTCTGAAAGATGTGGGCATCACCTGCATCGAGATCATGCCGCTAAACGAGTTTGGCGGAACGTTCGGCTGGGGGTACGACGGCGTCCTGCCTTATGCACCGACCCGGCTCTATGGTTCGCCCGATGACCTCCGGTCGTTCATCGATACGGCGCATCGTCTCGGAATCGGCGTCATCCTCGATGTGGTCTATAACCACTTCGGTGTCGGCGAACGGTTCGAGGATTTCTCACCTTTCTATTTTACCGAACGCTACTGGAACGAGTGGGGCCGTTCGATCAATTTCGATGGCGAGAACAGCGCGGCCGTGCGCGAATTCTTCGCGAAAAACGCCGCTTACTGGATCGACGAATATCATTTCGACGGGTTGCGGCTCGATGCGACACAGGCGCTTTACGATGCAAGCGAGGAGCACATCATGGCCCTCGTCGCCCGTGAAGCGCGTGCGGCGGCCGGCACCCGATCGATCTACCTCGTCGCTGAAAACGAACCGCAGGACACGCGCCTTGTGCGGCCGCAAGACCGGTCCGGCCATGGGCTCGACGCGCTCTGGAACGACGACTTCCACCATTCTGCGATGGTCGCGCTGACAGGAAAGAGCGAGGCCTATTATCATGACCACCGGGGCAAGGCACAGGAGTTCGTGTCTTCGGCGAAATATGGCTATCTGTTTCAGGGCCAGCGCTACGACTGGCAGGACGCGCCGCGCGGGCAACCCGGCTTTGACCTTGCGCCGAAGAACTTCATTCACTTCCTGCAAAATCACGATCAGATCGCAAATTCGGGAACCGGTTGTCGCATGGACAGACTGGCGTCACCCGCAAGAGTGAGAGCCCTGACCGCCCTCCTGCTTCTGGGACCACAGACGCCGATGCTCTTCCAGGGTCAGGAGTTCGGGGCGACGAGCCCGTTCTTCTATTTCGCAGACCATACCGACGATCTCGCCGAAGCGGTTCGCAAAGGCAGGATCGAGTTCCTGAAGCAGTTTCCCAGCCTGAACGATGACGCGTTCGCCAGCTGGATGCCTGCCCCAGCAGAGCGAGCGACATTCGAGCGCTCGAAACTCGACTGGTCGGAATGTGCGGCGAACACTCATATCGTGTCGCTTCACAAGGACCTCATCGCATTGCGCCGGGAAACCGGCATCTTCGGGCAAGACGCGAAAGGCCGGGTGGACGGCAGCGTTCTCGACCCTTCTGCATTCCTGCTGCGCTATTTCGCACAGGATCCGCAGGACGAGCGCCTCATGCTGGTCAATATGGGGCCGAATATCGCCGTCGACAGCATTGCCGATCCCCTGCATGCGCCTCCGGAAGGCATGCAGTGGACGCTTGTTTGGTCAAGTGAGGAACTGATTTACGGTGGCGGCGGAAAGCGGTCGATCGATCTGCAGACGCGGTGGACGCTCGGTGCCGACACCGTTCTATGGTTCGCCCCTGTAAAGGCCAGGCGCCACCCCATTCCTGAACGCGACAGGCTCGATGCCTGGCAAAGCGAGATTTCCCACAGACGGTTTGCTGCTCCGGGAGCTGACGAGCCTGCAGCCGACTGAGATTTCAGCGGGTTTCAGCTTGCTCCACGATGAGGCAATTATATTGCGAGCAACGGCGCGCCTTCCATCTTTCCAAACACACATTTGGCCTTACATTGAACGGTGGAAGGTCGTACCGTCGCCCGTTCAATGCAATCCCAGTTCCCATGGGCATGGTATGATGTGAGACGCATTTGGGTGTTGTTTGCGTTTTGCCAAAGGAGGAGGAAATGCACGCAAACGACGCCGACCTGGAGACCTGTGCGCGCGAGCCTATCCATGTTCCGGGCTCTGTCCAGCCGCACGGCGCGTTGCTCGTGCTCGATCCGGATGATTTCCACATTCTGCAGGTTTCAGCGAATTTCAAGGAGATCGCCGGCATGGAGGCTGGCGCCGGTGTTGCGGCGCTCGCCTCGGACCTCGCGGCATGGAGGGTGTCAGGCGCCTATCCAGCTCGCATCGATCTTGCGGGGCACATGCTGGACGTCGCCGTCCATATGCATGATGGGCGTGTCATCGTCGAGTTCGAGCGTGTGGCACCGCATGACGGAGACGATGTGCTGCGGCCGCTTACCGCCTTTGCGCAGCAGATGGCAGGAAGCGTCGAACTTGATGGGGCGCTCACGGCGGCGGCCCGGCTGATTGTCCAACTGACGGACTTCGACCGCGCGCTCGTCTACCGGTTCGATCCGGACTGGAACGGCCATGTGGTGGCGGAAGCCGGCAATGGTGCGCTTCCCTCCTATCTCGATCTTCGCTTTCCCGCCGGCGATATCCCCGCCCAGGCGCGCGATCTTTACCGGCTCAATCCGTTGCGTCTGATCCCCGATGCCGAATACGAGCCCGTGCCGATGGTGGCCGTTGACGCGCAGCACGGGCATGCGCCGGTCGACATGACGCTCACGCAGATCCGCAGCGTCTCGCCCGTCCACCTGGAATATATGCGCAACATGGGCACGCTGTCGTCCATGTCCATATCGATCCTGGTCGATGGCAGGTTGTGGGGGCTGGTGGCCTGCCATAGCCGAAAGCCTCATATTGTCCCGGTCCGGGTCCGCGATGCCTGCAACTTCATCGTCCAGAGTCTTGCAATGCAGATCGGCGCTTCAACGCGCTCGGAAACGGCGGCGCTCGGTGTCGAACTCGGGCGGTTGCACGCAAAGCTTCTGGCCTCCATGGCCGAGGCGGACCGTTGGGACGAGGGCCTTGAAAATGCACCCGACAGTCTGCTCGGTCTCACGCGCTCGTCAGGTGCGGCCATGTTGTCCGAGAACGGCTTTTCATGCGTCGGCGACACGCCGGATGAAGAAGTGGTGCGCCGCCTGACGGAATGGCTTTCGCAAAATCATCGGGTATCGGATGTCTATGTGACGGATTCGCTCGTCGGAGACGGTTTCCGTGACGGCATTGCAATCGAGAATGCATGCGGCGTCCTCGCCTGCCGCATATCGAAAGGGGACGACAACTGGCTTTTCTGGTTCCGGCCTGAGGTGATCAGGTCCGTCACCTGGGGAGGAAATCCCCACAAGGTCGTGCGCGAAAGTGGCCGGATCCATCCGCGCAAGTCGTTCGAAGCCTGGCGGGAAAGCGTGCGGGACAAAAGTACGCCCTGGCACGAGGCGGAGATCGGCGCGGCGCGCGATCTTCGCGCGTCGATCGTCGAGATCGTCTTGAAGAAGGCCGAGCAGATGGCGCGGCTCGCCGCCGACCTTCAGAAATCCAACAAGGAGCTTGAGGCCTTCTCCTATTCGATCTCGCACGACCTGCGGGCGCCGTTCCGGCATATCGTCGGTTTCTCGCAGCTTCTGACCGAGCGCGAGAGAAATCTCGACGAACGCTCGCGCCACTATCTCCAGATGATATCGGATTCGGCGCTTGCTGCCGGTGACCTCGTCGACGATCTCCTGACATTCTCCCATCTCGGACGCGCCACGCTCGCCTCCGGCAAGGTCGATATGAACAAGCTCGTCGAGGAAGTTCGGCTCGGGCTGGCGGCGGAAGTGAGCGGCCGCAGCATCGAATGGCGGATAGGGGATCTGCCGACGGCACGAGGGGATGCCGCCTTGCTACGCCAGGTCTGGCACAATCTCATCGAAAACGCCGTGAAATATACCCGCCCGCGTCGGGCCTCGTGGATCGATGTATCGGGCAAGCGCATCGAAAATCGCCTTCACTACCAGGTGGAGGACAATGGCGTCGGCTTCGACATGGCCTACAAGGCGAAATTGTTCGGCGTGTTCCAGCGCCTTCAGCGAAGCGAAGATTTCGAGGGAACGGGGATAGGCCTCGCGCTTGTCAGACGTATCGTCGAAAGACATGGCGGCAGCGTGGATGCCACCGGTATGGTCGATGGCGGCGCCTGCTTCACTTTTTCCCTACCGGCTCTATCTGAGGAGTGATCTTTGCCAGAACTGAGGCCCATCTTGCTCGTCGAAGACAATCCCCGTGACCTTGAACTGACGCTGACGGCACTGGAGAAGTGCCAGATCGCCAATGACATCGTCGTCGCCCGCGACGGTGCCGAGGCGCTGGATTTTCTCTATCTGGGCGGAGCGTTCGCGTCACGGGAGCCTGGCGAACCGGCGGTCGTGCTGCTTGACCTGAAATTGCCCAAGCTCGACGGGCTCGAGGTGCTTGCGAAGGTGAAGGGCGACGGCAATCTGCGCCATATACCCATCGTTATGCTGACCTCGTCCCGTGAGGAGCAGGATCTCGTGAAGAGCTATGAGCTCGGCGTCAACGCCTTCGTTGTCAAGCCGGTGGAGTTCAGCCAGTTCTTCAAGGCGATCCAGGATCTCGGCGTATTCTGGGCCTTGCTCAACGAGCCGCCGCCAAGGTCCCGACAGGGCGGCGGGATCTGAATATGGAGTGCATGCCTCGTATCCTCCTGCTCGAAGACAGCACAATCGACGCCGAACTGATCGAAGCCCAGCTGGAGAACCTGGAGGGAACCTTCGCGGTTACCCGTGTCGCGACCCGCAAAGCCTACGAAGAGGCTTTGGCGCGAGGCGTATTCGACATCATTCTTTCGGATTTCTCCTTGCCGGATTTCGACGGCATGGCCGCGCTCGATACCGCTCTTTCGAACGCGCCCGATGCGCCCTTCATCTTCGTTTCAGGCGTGCTGGGTGAAGAGGCGGCGATCGAAGCCTTTCGAAAAGGGGCGACCGATTATGTCTTGAAGCAGAGGCTCGTGCGTTTGCCCGCTGCGGTCACGCGCGCGCTGAACGAGGCCCATGAACGGGCCGAACGCAAGCGCATCGAACAGCAGAAGGATCTCCTGGTTCGCGAACTCAGCCATCGCGTGAAGAACAACCTCGCCGTTGTCCTCTCGCTTATCCGTCGCACCGGGCGCAATTGCACGACGGTCGATGAGTTCGAGGCAAAGCTCGAAGCGCGTGTTCGCGCGATGGCGGATGCGCACGAGCTGTTGTTTGAGAGCAATTGGGACGAAACCGAGTTGCTAAATGTATTTCGCAGGGCCGTTCGACCCTACAATGCCGATCTTTCACGCTTCGATTTCGGTCGCCACGATCTTGTGCGCCTCGACCCGAAGGCGGCGCTCTCCATCGGCATGGTCATCAACGAACTGATCACCAATGCCGCCAAATACGGGGCCTTGGCAAACGATCATGGGCGTATTTCGATCGAGTGGTTTGTCGAGAAGGAGCCGGATTGTCGTGAAGTCTTGTGCTTCCTATGGACGGAGAGCGGCGGACCCTCCGTCGGCATGCCTGATGGGGGAGGGTTCGGCACGCGGCTGATCAAGACCAACATCGAGTATGAGCTCGAAGGAATGGCCAATCTCGCTTACAACCCCGAGGGTTTTGCAGCGGAGATCCGAATTCCGGTTCCGATCGTCTAGGAAACCTTTGTGAGCTGTTCTGCCAACCGGCGTTGCAGAAGAGCGAGGTCGCAGGGCTTGGGCAGGAGCACGACCGTGCTGAGATCCGCCTGCGTCTCGGGCAATTCGGCGTAGCCCGAGCAGACGACCAGCGGGGTGCCCGCCTTGTTCAGCGTTTCTATCACGGGGTAGGAGTAGACGCCGCGCAGATTGAGGTCGAGCACCGCGGCGTCGATGCCCTCCGAAATCGCACGGAACGCCTGTTCAACGCTTGAAACGGGACCGACGACCTGCGCGCCGAGCTCGGAGAAGAAGTCCTCAAGGTCGAGCGCAAGAAGAGGATCGTCTTCGAGAATGAGGATACGCTTGTTTTCAAATGCACTGTTCAATTGGTATTCCGATGCTCGATGGTGGCGAACCCACGGTCTAAGTAGTGCCCGGTCTGGCGCCGTCAATATCGTCAGGAAAGTAGTTTCGGCAACCGCCTATGGCATTGGTATTTCGGGGGCGGATCCTATTTATGGCAGCGATCAGCGAGGCGTTGCCCTGCGACGCGTTCGAGCGGGCGTCGGGATTCGTCCGATGCCGAGACGCGTCAGCGGCGCACGAAGGGCTTGATAAGTTGTGAGACATAGCCCGTTGCCACTTTTTATCCTTGAGCCCCGGGTAATCCGATCCGGCATGGCAATTTCGAAATCCGATGAACGAGACCGATGAGCTACAGCAAAAGGCGTTTTGAGCTTAGAGACCGGACCCGCGACGGGCACGAACAACTGGATGCAGCGGTGGGCGTGTTCGATACGCTGGCGACCTATCGGCGTTATGTCAGCTTGCTGGGAGCGTTTCGCTCCGCGATGGATGGGCAGCTTTCCGGCGCGATTTGGCCGGCAGGATGGATTTGGCGGCCGACCGTCGTATCGGCCGCGTTGGCGCAGGATGCCGATGATCTGGGCTTGGCGGCGACGCATCCCGTGACGGCGGTCATTGATCTGGGCGAGCCGAGCGCGCTGCTCGGCGCCCTTTATGTCCTTGAAGGGTCCACTCTTGGCGCCCGTGTGCTGCGCCAGCGTGCTGCTGCACTCGGGATGCGTGACGATTTCGGCGCAAGACATCTCGCCCTTATGTCAAATGATATCGCGCAATGGCAGTCCTTCCTATTATTGTTGGACGAAGCTCGGGATTTCGATATCGAACGCGCGGCCGCGTCGGCCAACGAGGTCTTTGCCCTCGCCCTGCGATGCTTTGAAAGTAATCGTGTTGTTTGTCAGTGACCCTGTAAACCTCAGCACCTGCGACCGGGAGCCGATCCATATCCCCGGCAGCATCCAGCCACACGGCTGCCTTCTCGCCTGCGATATCAGTCTGACGAGGATCGAGCGTGCATCCGCGAACGCATCCGAGTTGCTGGGCCATTCGGGAGGTCTTGTCGGTTGCCACGTCTCCGACGTTCTGGGCGCGAAACTGCTGCACGACCTGCGCAACGCGATGGCTGCGACCAATTCGGCGTCCCGGCCCGCGCTCATGCTGGACGTTGCCTGCGGCGAACGCATGTTGGACATCGCCATTCATCGCCACAAATCCGCGGTCATCATCGAGTTCGAGCCGGCGCCCTCCGCGGGCCAGCCCCTGCATATCGCCCGCGAGATGATCGGCCGGATCAGCGATGTCACGGAGGTCGAGCGTCTTGTGCGGCGCGCGGGCAGGATCGTCGCCGGCGTTACCGGCTATGATCGGGTGATGGTCTATCGCTTTGAGCAGGATGGCTCCGGGAAAGTGGTGAGCGAAACCAAGCGGCCGGATCTGGAGAGCTTCCTCGGGCAGTATTTCCCGGCGAGCGATATCCCCCAGCAGGCGCGTGCGCTCTATCTGAAGAACACGATCCGCGTCATCGCGGATACAAATGGTAGCCGCGTCCCGGTCGAGCCGGTGCTGGATGCATCCGGCGAGCCGCTCGATTTGAGCTTCGCGCATCTGCGCAGCGTGTCGCCCATTCATTGCGAATATCTGCGCAACATGGGCGTCGCCGCCTCCATGTCCATATCGATCGTTCTCGATGGCCAGCTTTGGGGCCTGATTGCCTGTCACCACTATTCGCCGCGCGTGTTGCCCATGGCGCAACGCGTTGCCATGGAGGTCTTCGGCGAGTTTTTCTCCCTCCATCTGAAATCCCTCAAGGAGCGCCGCCGTGTGGCGGCCGTTGCCGGGACACGCGAGGCGCTCGATCGCTTCCTCATCCTTTCATCCCATCACGAAGATGTCGGGGAGCTGCTGCGCCAGAGCCTTCACGAGTTTTCCCGCCTGCTTCCCAATGACGGTATCGGCGTGATGTTCGACGGACGGTGGATCGGCATCGGCGCCACGCCGCCGGATGACGCGCTGCAGGCTCTCCTCGATTTCGTGCAGGGCGTCGGGGAGGGGCGTATCTGGGCGACCCATGCGCTGTCGCAGAAGATGCCGGAAGCAGCCGCCTATAGCGATCGTGTTTCCGGCGTTCTCGCGGTTCCGCTTTCTCAGACAGGATCGGACTGCCTTCTCTTCTTCCGCCGGGAGCTTGTCCAGACCCTCGACTGGGCGGGCAATCCTGACAAAACCTACGAGGCCGGGCCTCTCGGCGATCGTCTCACGCCGCGCAAGAGCTTTGCGATCTGGAAGGAGACGGTAAAGGGACAGGCGCAGTCCTGGGCCGAGTCCGAGCGGGAGATCGCCGAGATCATCCGTGTCGCGATTGTCGAAATCGTGCTCCGACAAAATGAGCTGATGGCTGACGAAAGGCGCAAGTCCGAGGTGCGCCAGCGCATGCTGAACCAGGAACTGAGCCATCGCGTCAAAAACATCCTGGCGGTCATCAAGTCGCTGGTGACCAGCCCCCAGCATCACAAGAGTACGCTGGAGGAATATGTCGCGACCTTGCAGGGCCGTATCGAAGCCCTGTCAATCGCGCATGACCAGGTGGTGCGCGGTGACGGAGGCGGCATACTTGTGGAGCTTCTCGAGGCCGAACTCCAGCCCTACCGGGCCAAGGTATCCACAATCACCCTCGACGGGCCGCCAGTATGGCTGGATAGCCGCGCGTTCTCGGTCATGGCGCTGGTCTTCCACGAGCTCGCCACCAATGCAGCTAAATATGGTGCGCTCTCCGTGCCGACAGGCGGAGTGACGATCACATGGGAAATGACGGACAAAGGTGTATGCCAGATCTTCTGGCGCGAGCACGGCGGCCCGATTGTTGGCGTTCCCGTCCGCAGGGGCTTCGGCAGCGCACTGATCGATCGCAGCGTTCCCTATGACCTTGGCGGCGAAAGCATCATCCGGTTCGAACCTTCGGGGCTTGTCGCGACGTTCAAAATTCCGCCCCCGCATGTGAAGCTGACATCATCCAGGACAAGGGCGACGGCGCAGGCGGTGGAGAGCGCTCCTGTCGCGGCGAACGCATTGAGTGCAGCCGATCCTGCCGTGCTCATTCTGGAAGACCAGATCCTGATAGCCCTCGATCTGGAGGCGATGCTCGCGGATGAAGGCTTGTCGCGCGTGGTGACCACGAGTTCTGTCGCGCAGGCCTTGGCCCAGATCGAGGCGCAGGAGCCGGAGCTCGCCATTCTCGATATCAATCTCGGGCCATCCACGTCCTTCTCCGTGGCTGCGGAGCTTCGCAAACGTGCCGTCCCCTTTGTCTTTGCGACCGGCTACGGCGAAAATGCGCATATCCCCGAGGAGCTGGCTGGCGTGCCGATCATACACAAGCCCTATAGCAGCAATACGATCCTCTCGACCCTCACATCGCTCCTGCAAAATCGGTAGGGTCGTTTGCCTGTACGCCCGGATGCACCCGTCAAATCCGCTCAACGATGATGAGCGTTGCAAGCGAGAGAATAACGGACGCGCGGCGACAGTCGCGTCGATTATCCGGAACCGCCATACACCGATATGAATGTTGTTCATGACCTTTCAGGAGGGCGCGACTGCCGCTTCTACGGCGTCGCCGCCGTTGCCTGACTGTGCCGGCGCGATGAGGCGGTGCGCGGCGCAGAACACGACGAAGGCCAAGATCGATACCGCGCCATGGACCCAGTAGGCCAGGCCGTAGCCTCCGATATTGGTAAGCCATCCCGCGACGACATTGCTGAGCGAAGCGCCTACCCCCTGCACGGTCATGACCGCGGCAAGGCCGACATTGAAGCGTCCGGTGCCGGAAAGAATGCGCTCGGCCGCGATGGGTGTCGCGATGCCGAGAAGGCCGGCACCGACGCCGTCAAGAACCTGCACCGGATAGATCCAGGCGAAGCTGGAAAAGGTTCCGGCGATAGCGCCCCGGATGGGAAGCGCCGCCAGTGCCAGGAGAAAGACGCTCGCCAACCCGAACCGGCGGATCAGCACGGGTGCTGCCAAGGCCATGACAATCATGGAAAGCTGCGCGACGCCCGTGGTGATGGCCGTGGTGCGGAAGGGGGTGCCAAGCTGGATGGAGAAATCCTGTGCGATCAGGCGGCCGATGGGCGCGTTGCCGAAGTGAAAGATCATCAGCGTGACGGCGAGAAGGAGCAGCCCCTTGCGGCTGACGAGGACGGAAAAGCCCGAAGGGCCGGGCTTGCCTTCGTCATGGGCCAGGCCGCGCGCCACCGCGTGGTCGATCTTGGAGGGGTCGATCGAAAGGACGGCGATGATCGTGGCCGCCGCAGTCGCTATCATCATGACGACAATGCCCGTTTCGCCGTAATAGGCGGTGGCGACGTAGATGGCGGCCAGCGATGCGACATTGCCGGCGTGGTTCCAGAATTCGTTGCGCGAGACCTGATCGGAAAAGCGGCGTTCACCGACCAGGCCCAGCGTCAGGCCCATCAAGGCGGGACCGATCACGGCGCCGACGACAGCGGTGGCCGATTGGCCGCCGAAGACCGATGCGTTCGACGGGCTTGCCAGGGTCCACAGCGCGGCGCCCGTGACGAGGAGCACCGGCAGCACGATCAGAGCACGCTTGTGCCTTGAAGCATCCACCCACGCCCCGAAGAACGGCGTTGCGATCATGCCAAGGACACCGCCAAGCGTCGCCACAAGCCCGAGCGTCATCGGCGACCATCCATGGGTGGCGAGAAACCCGTCTAGAAACGGTCCGAGTCCGTCCCGGGCATCGGCCAGGAAGAAGTTGAGAACGGCGAGCGCGACCAGCGAGCGGCCGGTGAGTGTCGAAGGCGTTGACTGCATGCTCGGCGGCCTCGATCAAGCGAGATATATGGAAAAGCCTCCCGAAATGGACGGGAAGGAAAAATGTTCCCCGGCGCCAAAAACTCCCGTCGTAGCCGGAACCATTTCGGCAATCTGGTCAAGGTGAGGGTTTCAGAATAGGGGATCTGACGCAACGACGCAGGAGCGCAAGCGTTGCCGGGCGGCCGTGACGACCTGGCCGGGATCATGGAGTGCTTCAACCGAGACGTGGCGAACGCGTTTGTCGGTCCCGGCCACCAGGATAAGCGGGAAGCTTTTGGCCACCCCGGCGTCGTAGTGCGCGGCAGAGTGATCTTCACATGCATGCCCTGTCGGTGTTTCGAGTGGATCTCGATATGCCCGCCGGGTTGTCGATCGATGCGGGAAGATCAGGGTTCGATCCCTGCCGGTCCTGGAGCGGCCACGCCCTCGGCAATCGCGGCCTCGGCCAGTCGGCGGTCGAGTGTCGCAAGGGGCAGATGCTCAAGCAGCGCGACGGCAAGGTAGGCGGCGGCGTAAGCGCTGAGGCGATGCTTGCGCGACAAGCGGACGACTTCGATACCATCGCCGGGACCGACAAGCCTCAACGGCAGGTCTCGAAACCGTGCAAGCGCGGAATAGACGAGGTCGTGCGAAATTCGGCCGCGCCAGGGTTGCTTGTTTCCAGTCTGCGTTCCGGATCCGGATTAACTGCAACTCGGCCGCAAGTTCAAACCATCCTGCCCGCTGTTCGGGGCACATTTCGCCTATGCCGCCGCGTTGCGCGGCTTGGCAAAGGGCAGGCTAAGGATCAGCGACGCGCCCAGGGCTTGGAAGATTATGACCGATAGCCAGATAGCCCCGGGCCATTGCTCTCTGACCATGAAGTAGAAGCTGGAAAAACCGAGCGGTGCGACGACCGAGGCAAGGCTGACCGCCGATTGCAGGACGCCCTGGAACTGACCTTGCCTGCCTTCGTCGACCTGGCGGGTGGCCAGCGATTGAAGGGCGGGCACGCCGATGCCGCCGAGCACGAGCACCGGCATCGCGGCGAAGACCATCCAGCCTTCGTCGGCGAGCGCGAGCACCGCGAGCGCCGCGCAGGCGCTGACGACGCCGATCAGGACCGCGCCCCGCTCACCGAAAAGCCGAACCGCCGGCCCGGGAAGGAAGGCCTGGGCGAGCGTCTGGCAGATACCGTAGGTGCCGAGCGATAGCCCGATCCACAGGCCGTTCCATCCAAAGGCGTCGCGTCCCCAAAGCGCCCAGCAGGTTCCGTAGGCTTCGCCGAGGCCGCTGAAGATGAAGAAGACGAGGACAATCGGCAGGAGGTTCTTCATCGAGAACGCCCAGCGAAGCGGGAGCAGGGGGTTGAGTGCGGTGAGAACGATCCTTTCCTGGCCGGGTTTCCGGGATTCGGGCAGAACGAGGAATGCCAGCGCCAGATTGAAGCCGTTCAGCGCCGCCGCTGCGAGGAAGGGCAGCCGCACCCAGTGATCGCCGAGCAGGCCGCCGAGCACGGGCCCGATGATGAAGCCGACGCCGAACATGGCGTTGAGAAGACCGAAACGGCGGGCGCGCTTCTCCTCCGGCGAGATGTCGGTGATATAGGCCGCGGCGACGGAGGTGTTTGCGCTGGTGAGACCGGCGATCGCGCGCCCCAGCAGCAGGAGGAAAAGATTGGGCGCAAAGGCCAGGAACAGGTAATTGACGGCCGCGCCCGTCAACGAGATCAGGAGAACGGGGCGTCGGCCGAGCCGGTCGCTGAGCGCGCCAAGGACAGGGGCGAAGACGAATTGCATGGCGGCGTAGAGAGCCGTCATGACGCCGATATAGGGCGCGACGTCGCCTTTTTGCGTCACCTCCGCGATCAGCGAGGGGAGGATGGGGAATATCAGCCCGATACCGGCGGCGTCGAGGACGATAGCGATGAAAATGACGGCAAGTGGTCTGGTCATGGCAATGGCTCCGGACGCCGGCAAGCCGCGCCGCGAGGCGTGTGTGCCGTGCGTCTTGAACCCGACGAGGTCGGGCGCATGTTTCAGGGAACGCTGGCCGCGCCACAGGCGAGTGTGGGGCGGCGTGTGCTTGACCGCATGGACGCCAATTCGTCCACCTGCTTACTCACGCCTTCGGCGGATCAAGGTAAGCGGTCGCTTTTCGCGATGATGTCTCATACGCCGCCCGCGCCGGCTCCGCAAGCGGCACGCAGCGAATGGCCCCC
>Ga0182742_1002791_pt1 | contig 18592 bp, 18 predicted proteins | sample eDN5th37CBELigMG_FD_128880 | JGI IMG/M metagenome (GOLD analysis project Ga0182742, IMG submission 128880) | Enriched Miracle-Growth compost microbial communities from Emeryville, California, USA - eDNA 5th pass 37_C BE-Lig MG (version 2)... ...
CCCTCCTGGCCGATCTCCCTGATGAAGTTGAAGCCGATCTCGGCTCGCCTCAACGGCCTAAGCATTCACAGCTCCCAGCGCGCACAGAACCGCTTCGCGCCGTGCTTCGGACATCTTGTCCCATCCCTCCACTTCCAGATCGTTACGACCTTGCTTCACCATCGGCTTGAAGGTGGTCCGATCCACCTTGAGCGCGGAGCACACCAGCGCGATGGGGCCGGCGAAATACCCGGTCATGGTGCTGCTGGCGAAGGTCTCCTGGATGACGCCCTCGATCTGAATGCGCTCGATCGATGGGCTCTGTGCCACCGGCTCGGTGGTCCGGACCCCCGCCTTCTCGACATTATACATGCGCAGCACATCGAGTATGTTGCTGCGAATGTATTTCAGCGCCTCAGGAAACTGGAAGGCAGCCGGAACCAAGATATCCTCGACGTTTACGAGGCCCTGCTCGGCGGAATCATAAATTGCGAACGTCACCGCCTTAGGAGCCGCTCGCAGGCCCATCGTGATCATCGGTCGTGAAATCCTCCCGGGAGCCCCGGATCATGCGAGGGTTTGCGCCGCCGGTCCAGCCCCCGCCAATGGCTCCAGTGCCTGAGCATGCGCCTATCAACCGACACCGAGGATCAGGGCCACTACCGATCCGACGAAGGCAAACAAGCTCGGAAGGATTGTCAGCGCCATCCCGAATGAACGCGCGCCAGCGCCCCGTGGATATCCTGCAAGGAAGGTCAACCGACCGATCGCAAAGAGCACCGACGAGCCGGCGATGAAAGGCAGTGCCGCTGCTCCGAGCAGCAAAACGAGAGTGAGCTGGGTCACTATGGCGATGAACGACTGCTCCAGTGTATTCTGGAGAAAGGCCGAGGCGACCGCGATCTTGGGACTTGGTGGAGCATAGGCTGAGCCGCGGATGTCTTCCGTGGAATAGCGCCGGCCTGTGGAGACCATTCCCACGCCCGCGAGCACCCAGAAGATCAGACTGAGGCTCGATATCGCCCAGAACGTGAGCCGCTGCTCGAGGCTTAAGGCGGCCATGTCCATCAGCCGGGACCCAAACACCTGGGCGAGAGTGAGCACCGCGACACTCACCAACAATGCCTTGAGCACTCCGAACCTGATCTTCCTCTGCTCCAGCCGGAGATCCAACTCCTCCATTATAGCCTCAGCCTCCCATGATCCTCATCATACCTTCAAAGTTCGCCAGGTTGCCGCTGTAACGCATCACATGCGTTTTTCGTTGTAAGGGTGACGGCGATCAATTGCGGTGCTATCAGCGCAACCATGTCCGTCCTCCACTCCAGCTTCCGCGGGTTCGCCGCATTGCTGCTACTTGTGGGGGTAATGCTGGGGGGCGCGATCGATGCCGCCGCGTGCGAACCGGAGCTGCAGGCTTCCAGCTTCGTAGACGTGCATGCCTCCGAGCAGGATCAGGATACCCAGGATCAAGGAACTGCCGACGACGATGGCGCCTGCGTGCATGGCCATTGCCATCACGGCACGTCGAGCCTGGCCAAAATGCAAGACATCGCTGCGGTGGGGTTCACTGCGGCGGTTCCAATCGCAACCACTCAGTCGGGGCTTGTCCCCGTCATAGGCAACACGCCGAAACGTCCGCCTCGCGCGTGAGCTGACAGCCGCGCTGCCCTTCAGGCAGCGCCTGGTCAGGCTTACGACAAGCGGATTTGATCATGACATCGTTGAAGTTGCGGAGCGCCCTTGCCTTGGGCGTCGCACTGATTGCGTGGGCTGCGCCGGCACAGGCGCAGACAGATACGACCCTTACCCTGGACGATGCCCTCGTGCGGTCCGGCGCGACCGGCGGCGGCTCGCCCGGAGAGCTGAATCCCCGGATTGTTGGCCCGCAGGAAGACGTCGCAGCGGCCCGCGCTCTCGTCGGGCAGGCGGGCATCCGGCCTAACCCGGAGGTCTCGCTCGAGGTCGAGAATATCGCCGGGACGGGCCTCTACTCGGGCGTTGAGGGCACCGAAGTCACGCTCGCGGCCAGCTTGCCCATCGAGCGGGGCAACAAACGTCAGGCGCGAGTTGCAACGGCTCGCGCCGAGCTTGCCCTCGCTGAGCTGCGCGGGGAGCTGGCGCTGGCCGAACTTAGCCAGACGGTCCGCGAACGCTACGTCGCGGCAGTGGCGGCTCAGGCGCGCGTGGGGCTTGCTGAGGAGGTCTATGAGCGATCACAGGAGCTGGCCCAGATTGCCGGCGTGCTGGTCGACGTCGGTCGGGAGCCGCCGTTGCGGGCTTTGCGTGCGCAGGCGGAACTCGCCGAAGCGGAAGCCGAACTGAAGGCCGCGCAGGCCGAAGCCCTTGCTGCTCGTTTCGGCCTCGGGGCCTTGTGGGACAGCGAGACGGCGCCGCTCGTTCCGGCAGCTTTTCCTGTTCTCGAGCCTCCATCGGACCTGCTAGCAGGTTACCAGGGCCTGGAGCCCCGCATTGCCAGTGCCGAGCGGGCGGCGCTTCAGGCGGCAACTACCCGCGAGCGCTCGCTCGGAGTGCCGGATCCGACCGTGTCAGCGGGAGTGCGCCGCTTCGAGGAAAGCAGCGACCAGGCGCTGCTACTCGGCGTATCGATCCCACTCCCGCTCCGCAACCGCAACCAGGGGAACATTGCAGCAGCCGAAGCCCGTGCTCGCGCAGCCGTCGCCCGCGAAGCCGTTGCGCTCACAGAATATCAGCGCACCGTCGCGCAGACGCGGGCTCAGTATCTGGCCGCTGAAGCGAAGGCGACGACGCTTGAGGCCGAGTCACTGCCGCAGGCAGAAGAGGCGCTACGCCTCGCTGAAGTGGGATACCGCAATGGCCGGTTCCCGCTGCTCGAGGTGCTCGCCGCCGCGGACGCTCGGGACACCATCCGTCGCTCTCTGATCGATGCGCGCGAAGCGCAGGGACTGGCCGCAGCCCGGCTCATCCGGCTCGCGGCGCAATGAAGGATACAACGATGAACCGGAAAAATCTGGCGCTGCTCGCCGGCGCCATTCTCCTCGCAATCGTCTTATTCGTGGTGCTGCGCCCATCATCCTCGCAGTCGTCGGGAGAGGATCATGCAGAGGAAGGCCACGAAGAAGGTGAGGAAGCCGGGCCCGAAGGGTTCGTCGCGATCACACCGCAGCAGCTGGCATCCTCGAAGATCGCCGTCGCCCGAGTTCAGCAAGGGTCGGTGGTGGAGCTCACGTTCCCGGCAACCGTTGCCGCGAGACCTACGGGAACTGCCCGGATCGATGCGCGGGCCGCGGGGGTCGTCCGCAGAATCTCGAAGACACTCGGTGATCCCGTCAGGCGCGGCGAAGCTGTCGCCCGGATCGAAAGCGGCGAGGCAGCAAACCTCGCCTCCCAGCTCAGCACCGCCCGCGCGCGAGTAAACGAACTGAGCGCCGTCTACGAACGGGAGCGGCGTCTCTTTGCCGAACGGGTTACTGCCCGGCAGGACCTCGAGGCGGCTGAGGCCAACCTTGCGGTTGCCCGATCCGAGCTGCAGCGGGCCCAGGCGGCAGTCTCTGCGGCCGGCGTAAGCACCGACGGCCGCTCCCTCGCCGTAACGAGTCCGTTGTCCGGCCGCATAACCGCGGCCCCGGTGGTGCTCGGCGCCTTCGTCAACGCCGGTGACGAACTCTATCGCGTGGTCGATCCATCGGCCTTGCAGGTCGAAGCCGCCGTTCCAGCCGCTGATGTCAGCCGCATTCGCCCGGGCGATCAGGCTACCCTTGTGCTGCCGGACGGGCGCGAGATCGGCGGCCGCATTCGCTCCGTAACTCCGGCAATCGATCCCGAGAACCGGACCGCAACCGCGGTCATCTCGCTCTCGGGCGCAATCCCTGGTGTCCAGCCGGGCGCTTTCCTCGAGGCGCGTGTGCGACCTGCTGGAGCAGTCGATCCTGACCACATCTCGGTGCCGCAAGACGCGGTGCAGGAGTTCGAAGGGCGCGATGTTGTCTTGCGCCAAGTCCGCGGGGGCTTCCAGGCCCAGCCGGTAACAGTGGGCGAGCGCTCCGCCGGACGGGTGACGATCGTGGCCGGGCTTCAGCCCGGGACGGCGATCGCCACGACCAACGCCATCCTCCTCAAGGCCGAACTCGAAAAAGAAGGGGCCGAGCATGGCCACTGAGTCCAATACTTTCAGCGGCCCGCCTGCAAGGGAAGGCCCGATCGGCATCATCCTTGATCTTGCCGTTCGCTTCCGCTGGGCTGCTATCGCTCTGACCGCAGTGGTTGCCGTTATCGGCGCGCTCAACCTGATCCGTCTGCCGATCGACGCTGTGCCGGACATCACCAACGTCCAGGTGCAGATCAATACCGTGGCGCCGGCGTTGTCGCCCGCACAGGTGGAGACGCAGGTCACCTATCCGATCGAAACCGGCCTCGCGGGCATCGACGGGCTCGACACGACACGTTCCATCTCGCGCAACGGCTTCAGCCAGGTCACGGCCGTTTTCGAGGAAGGCACCGACATCTATTTCGCTCGCCAGCAGGTCAGCGAACGCCTGGTCGCGATCGGCGCCGCTCTTCCGGCAGGCGCCGAGCCGACGATGGGCCCGATTTCGACCGGACTGGGCGAAGTGCTGATGTATGTGGTCGAATACGCCCACCCAGGCGGTCGCGGCGCACCGAAGGGTGGCGCCACCGGTTGGCAGTCCGACGGCAGCTTCGTCACCGAAGAAGGGCAGCACCTCGCCACGCCGGTAGCCCAGGCGGCTTATCTACGCAGCGTGCAGGACTGGATCGTAAGGCCGCTGATGCGGGACGTTCCGGGCGTTGCCGGCGTGGACTCCATTGGCGGCTTCGAGAAACAGTATCTCGTTGAACCCGACCCGGCACGGCTCAGCGCATACGGTGTTTCGTTCGACGAGCTGATCGGCGCCCTCGAGCGCGCGAACCTGGCGGAAGGGGCCAACTTCGTCGATCGAGCGGGCGAAGCGCTGCTCGTCCGGGTAGACGAGCGGCTTAGCGGCGTCGCCGACATTCGCGAAACCGTGGTCTCGACCCGCGAGGCTGTGCCGGTGCGCATCGGCGATGTCGCGAAGGTGTCGATCGGCGGTGATCTGCGCAGTGGCGCCGCCTCGCTGAACGGTGAAGAGGCCGTGATCGGCACGGTGCTGATGCGCAGTGGCGCAAACAGCCGCACGGTGTCTGCAGCCGCAGCCGAGCGACTGGAAGAGGTGCAGGCGTCCTTGCCGGACGGCCTCGTAGCGGAGGTGGTCTACAACCGCTCGAGCTTGGTGGACGCGACGATTGCCACTGTCGAAAAGAACCTCGTCGAGGGCGCGCTGCTGGTCATCGCGGTGCTGTTTCTGCTGCTCGGCAACATCCGGGCCGCGATCATCGCTGCTCTAGTCATCCCGCTCTCGATGCTGATGGCGGCGATCGGGATGAACCGCCTGGGCGTCTCAGGTAACCTTATGAGCCTCGGCGCACTGGACTTCGGTCTGATCGTCGACGGGGCCGTGATCATCGTCGAGAACTCCGTTGCCCGGCTGGCTGCCCGTCAGCACGCTGAGGGACGGCTGTTGTCTTTGGGAGAACGGCTGACCGAAACCCGCCTAGCCGCGCAGGAAATGATCAAGCCCACGGTATACGGGCAAGCGATCATCCTGCTGGTTTATGCGCCGTTGCTGACCTTCACCGGAGTCGAAGGCAAGACGTTCTCGCCAATGGCGATCACGGTGATGCTCGCACTGGCCGCGGCGTTCGTGCTGTCGCTGACCTTCGTTCCGGCCATGGTTGCGGTCCTGCTCAACAAGCGGCTGTCGGAGAAGGAAGTGCGCCCAATCCGCTCGGCCAAGGAGCGTTATGCTCCTGCCGTGCGCAAGGCCATCGCCCGGCCTTGGCCCATCATCGGCGCGGGCGCGGGTCTGTTCGCGCTAGCGGCCGTGGTGTTTTCCTTCCTCGGTAGCGAATTCACCCCACAGCTCGACGAGCGCGACGTCGCTGTTCAGGGGCTGCGCATTCCCTCAATCCCGCTGGAGCGCTCGCTCGCGATGCAGCGGCAGATCGAGGACAAGCTCGAAGAGTTTCCGCAGGTCGCGCTGGTCTTCTCGCGCACCGGAACGGCCGAGGTGGCAAGCGACCCGATGCCGCCGAACATCTCGGACGGCTACGTGATCCTAAAGCCGCGCGAGGAGTGGCCAGACCCTTCGCTGCCGAAGGACGAGTTGGTCGAGCAGATGGAGGAGAGCCTCGGCGACCTGGTAGGCAATCTCTACGAGTTCAGCCAACCGATCGAGCTGCGCTTCAACGAGCTGATTGCCGGCGTCCGCGGCGACGTCGCGGTGAAGCTTTACGGCGACGACCTTGAGCAGCTCTCGGCGGCTGCCGGCGAGGTGGTCGGTGCGCTCAATGGGATCGAGGGCGCTGCCGACGTCAGGGCCCAGCAGGTCACCGGCTTCCCGACCTTGGACATCCAGTTCGATCGCGCGGCGATTGCGCGCTACGGCCTCAACGTCGAGGACGTTGCTCAGACGGTAGCGATTGCCTTGGGCGGCCGCCCAGCCGGCTTGGTATTTGAGGGCGACCGCCGGTTCGACGTGGTCGTGCGTCTGTCCGACGAGTTGCGCAACAACTTCGATCGGATCGGCGCGCTGCCGGTGAGACTCGCGAATGGCGAGACCATCCCCCTGCGGTCCGTTGCCTCCTTTGACGTGGTGGATGGTCTGGCGGAAGTTCGGCGGGAGCAGGGCCGCAGGGTGGTCATCGTCTCTGCCAACGTGCGCGGGCGCGACTTGGGATCGTTCGTGGAGGAGGCACAGCAGGCCGTGCAGGAGGAGGTGACGCTCCCACCGGGCGCCTTCATCGAGTGGGGTGGCCAGTATGAGAACCTGCAGGCGGCCCAAGCTCGACTAGCGATCGTCATTCCGATCTGCCTCGCACTAATCCTGTTGCTGCTCTACGCCGCACTGGGCGGCTGGGTGCCCGCCCTCGCGGTGGTCAGCGCCATCCCGATGGCGTTGGCCGGCGGCGTGTTTGCCCTCGCGCTTCGCGGTCTGCCGTTCTCGGTCTCGGCTGCCGTGGGGTTCATCGCCCTTTCCGGTGTCGCCGTGCTCAACGGCCTCGTGATGATGACCGCTATCCGGCAGCGCCTCGCCGTTGGTGTTCCGCTGGAGGAGGCAATCGCTGACGGGTCGCTTGCTCGCTTGCGCCCGGTGCTGATGACCGCCCTGGTCGCTTCGCTCGGCTTCGTGCCGATGGCGATTGCGACCGGCACCGGCGCGGAGGTGCAGCGGCCGATCGCGACCGTTGTGATCGGCGGTCTCATCACCGCCACCGCACTCACCCTGTTCGTCCTGCCTGCCATAGCACGGATAGTGCTCGATCCCGATCGCAAGAAGCGCAATTGGCGCCACGATTTCTGGGAAGGATTGCGGGAAAACCTGACGCCCGCGGAACGCCGCGAAGTGGCCGATATCGGTTAGGCCAAAGGAGTAGCCCGTGAGCGAAGACGATCTCGACCTCGGCTCTGCCGACAAGCGCCGCACGTTGTGGATCGTGCTGTGGCTCAATGTCGCGATTGCGGTCGGCTTCTTCGCCACGGGCTATGTGGGAGACTCCAACGCCCTCCTCGCGAATGGCCTCGACAACTCGTCGGACGCGGTGGTCTACGGCCTGAGCCTTATGGCGCTGAGCCGGTCTCGCAAGTGGAAGCGGGGCGCCGCCCGCTTCTCCGGTATCATGCTGCTGATCTTCGCGGTCGGCGTCATTGCCGATGCAGTCCGACGCTACCTGGAGGGCTCGGCGCCTGGCGGCTCGACTATGATGGTCATGGCAGTCGTGGCGGCAGCGGTGAACCTCTGGTCCCTGCACCTGCTGACCCGGCTCAAGGCCAAGGACGTCAATCTGCGGGCGGCGCAGACGTTCAGCTTCAACGACTTCATTGCAAACGGCGGGATCATCGTGGCTGGGATCGTGGTGATGTGGACGGGTGCCAACTGGCCGGACCTGCTCGTCGGCTTCGCGGTTGCCTGCATCGCGCTTTACGGGGGGTTCGATATCCTCCGGGACGCCCACATGGACAAGCACGATGAACGAGGGACCGAGCATACCGGCTGGTTGTGAACGTTCCGCGAGCCCCCAACCAGGAGCTAGATCACGCTATTGATCGCCGACACACCGCGATGTTCGCTCAAGCAGTCGCTGTGACTGGCCAGTGCTTCCATGATCCGGCAGCTGCCCACCCTGCCGCCGCGGCACTGCCCAACAACCCGGCTGAGCTCGTCTCGGAGAATGGAGAGCTGCGCCAGCTTGGCTTCGACGACTTCAAGGTGACCGGTCGCAATCTGATCGACCTCCGAGCAGTCCCGCTCTGGTTGGTCTGCCAAGTCCAGCAGCGAGCGAATGTCCGGGATGTTGAAGCCGAGGCCTCGGGCATGCCGGATGAAGTTCAACCTTGCGACGTCCGACGGCGTGTAGGTGCGATAGTTGCCGCTGGTCCGATCGGCGGGCTGCAGAAGACCGATGCGTTCGTAGTAGCGGACCGTCTCCACGTTGGTGCCGGTCGCCTTTGCGATTACTCCGATTTTCAACGCCACAGCCCCTTGACCCTGTAGTTGCTACAGGGTTCATATGAGGCGCCGACCCTGACTTGTCGAGGAGACGGCACATGGCGGCATCCTGCTGCGACAGTTCGTGCTCGAGCACGAACAGCAACAACGATCCCCGGTGGCGGCGCGCGCTCTGGATAGCCCTCGTCGTCAACGCCGGCATGTTCGCAGTCGAGCTCTATGCCGGCGCTGCAGCGGACTCGCGTGCACTCATGGCAGACGCGCTCGACTTCTTCGGAGATGCGGCCAACTACGCGATCAGCTTGGTCGTCGCGGGCATGGCCCTCGCCTGGCGGTCTCGCGCGGCCCTTCTCAAGGGAGCGACGCTCCTGCTTCTGGGGCTCTGGGTTCTCGGGAGCAGCGGCTATGCGGCGCTTGCAGGAACCCTCCCGCACGCCGAGACGATGGGCATCATCGGGGTTCTTGCGCTGCTGGCGAACGTTGGAGTGGCGCTGATGCTCTACGCCTTCCGCAGTGGCGATGCGAACATGCGCTCGGTGTGGATCTGCTCGCGCAACGACGCGATCGGCAACATCGCTGTCGTTGCCGCCGCTGTTGGCGTGTTCGGGACGGGAACGCCGTGGCCGGACTTGATCGTTGCTGCCGTGCTGGCGGGACTTGGCATCTCCGGCGGCATCCAGATCATCAGCCAGGCCCGCGGTGAACTGCGCCGCGAACGTCCGGTGTTGGCAGAGGGAAGCCAATGCGTCGAACTGATCTCCGCATTGGAGGTTGAGCTCGGGAGTTATCGCCACGGGCGGCGCGGGGGGGATACCGAGTTACAATGGCGAGCGCTCGAGCGAGCGCATGTGCTGTCGCAGCCCATGCTCCTCAGGCACTTGCGGGTGCACGCACTGATGCTTGGCCTAGCCATCCGCACCAGGGACGGCGCCGAAACAATCGGGCAGCTAGTGCGCATGGCTCTCGCGCCACTCGGACACTTCACCGGACGCATTCCGAGAGGGAACACTGGTCGTTCAAACGTGAGCGCCTTTCAGCCGATGTGCGTTCCTGAGAACCTGCGCCACCTTGTGCCGTAGCCGCTGCGGGAAACGGCACTCGTGCGTCGGCTCGTTCTAGTCGGAAGCTTGTGATCAGCGAGTTGATGAACACCTTCATCCGCCTGAGGTGAGTCCGTCACCTGTCGGCGTTGAGGTTCAGTGATGCCAGTAGCGCGCGACTTGCCGATCGGCCGCTGCACTGTCTATGCGACGCGCATGCGTCACCACCGCGATGTCCTGGCATTAGACGACGAGAACCTTGAGCGGTTTGTTCGCGACTGGATCGGACAGAAAACAGCCGAATACGTGGAGGTCCAGCGGTTTTCGGGTTCCGGCGACCTCGGGCGGGACGTGGTCGGATTCAAGACCAGCCAGCGCCACGAGGGGCCTTGGGACAACTACCAGTGCAAGCAGTACGGCAGAGGCCTGCAAGCTACGTCTGCCCTGCTTGAGCTCGGCAAGATCCTCTATCACGCCGATCAAGGTGAATTCACGCCACCAACTAACTACGTCTTCGTTGCCCCGCGGGGTATGAGCCGGGATCTTGAGAAGCTCATCTTCAAGCCCACCGAGCTGAGGGATGCCTTGATCGCAAGGTGGGACTCGGTGTGCGCCAAGAAGATCGTCCGTGGTCAGACGCTCGCCCTCAGACCGTCGCTTCGCTCCTTGATCGAGTCCTACGACTTCTCTCGGGTTCGTCGGGCAACGGTTGATGACATACTGGCAGATCCCGACGTCCGGCCGGTGCTTCGCAACTGGTTCGATACCGACCCGGGTGCTCCCCCCCGCGGCATTGTGCCGAACGATGTTGATGTGCGCGAGCAGCCCTATCTTGATCAGCTGATAGACGCCTACGGCGAACGCATGGGATCGCCTTTCGCCGGGCACGAAGCTGTTTCAGATCATGACGAGTTTGGCCCCCATCTTCAGGAGCAGCGCACCCGCTTTTTCGAGGCTGACGCGTTCAACCGCTTCTATCGTGACAACACCCTGGAAGAAGACCTCGCGGCTCTGCAAGACGAGCTGTATCACGGCGTAGTGGGACCTTACCGCGGCAGCCATCCTGACGCCCTGGCGCGCATCGAGGCGGTTATGGCGCAAGCGGCGGCTGTAACTCCTGCCGGCATGCTTGCCAGGCACGCGCGTGTTCCGGTTAAGCAGGGCTTCTGCCATCACTTCGCGAACGATGGTAAGTTCGTGTGGAAGAGGTGAGCGTCGCGCCGGCCGGGGAGCCGGTCCTGTTGTTCAACAGCCCGCTGGAGACCGGCACTCGCGCAGTGATCGTGCTGAATGCCGCATATCCCCGCGCGCTCGATCTCGCCCGCCTCACGTGGTTCGACCACCTTGTAGTTCACACCGGAGACGCTGGAGGTCCGCCGAGCCTCCACCCCTCGCTTCCTGAGCGAAGCGGCGAACTGCTGGTGCGCCGGCGCCTCGTCGAAGACAGTCTGACACTGATGCGCCGCGCTCATCTGGTCGACGCGGTCGCTGACGAGACTGGCATGGCGTATCGTGCGGCTGACGAAGCGCCGGCTTTCGTCAACCTGATGCGCACCGAATACGCCGAAGCGCTCAAATCCCGTGCATCGTGGTTGGTTAGCGAGTTCGCCGATCTCGACGCCGACGCCATGGCCGCTCGCATCGAACGAAGCGTCGATCGCTGGGAGCTGGAGTTCCGATCCGAAGGAAATCAGCCCGGAGCCGGCGAGTGACCATCACGCTGCGTCACCTTGCCTTCACAGGACCTTCTACGGCCACGTCGTCGCTGTCGTTCGATGGTGGTTTGAACCTGCTTTATGGCGCCTCGAACACCGGAAAGTCATTCGCGACCAAGGCCATCGACTACATGCTGGGTGCTTCGAGGGCCCTCCCTGACATCGATGAACGGCGCCCCTTTGATCGAGGTTGGTTGGGCTTCTCCACGGTCCATGGTGAGGAAACACTCTCCCGCGCGTTAGCGGGCGGAGACCTGAAACTGCACACCGGGCTGGCCGTCGGAACCGATGCGCCTGCCTCGAACCGAGTGCTCCGCGCGCGTCACGACCAGCATGACGACAACAATGTGTCGCAATACCTGCTTGGACTGATCGGGCTGCAAGGCCAGCGCATTGCGGTCGACGCTAACGGCAAAAGACGCTCGCTGAGTTTCCGTGATGTGGCGCGGTTTTGCATCGTAGACGAGACGTCCATTCAGAGCGAGTTGTCGCCAGTCCAAAGCGGGCAGGCGGTCACGCAGACGGCAGAGCGCAGCACATTCAAGCTGCTGCTAACCGGGATTGACGATAGCGCGATTGTTGAAGTTACCGATCGCCGTACTTTCGCATCGTCCATGAACGCGCAGCTCGAGATGCTGGATGATATGATCTCGGCCGTCGACAAGGAGATCGCTGGCGAGTTCGACGACGTCGCGGATCTGCCGGATCAGGCGCGCCGGCTGGAAGAGAGTTTCGCCGCCGCTCAAGCAGAACTGGATGCCGCACAGGGAACGATAAGGACTCTGTTGGAGCAGAAACGTCAGCTCGGCCTTGAAGTATCGCTAGCCGCTGGAAGGTTGGATGAGATCGACCTTAGCTTGAGGCGCTTCGAGCAGCTCGACAGCGTCTATGTCTCGGACATTCAGCGCCTGGAGGCGCTCGAAGAAGCTGGCTTCCTCCTCTCGCTTGGGGGAGATCGGGAGTGCCCTCTATGCGGTGCGGCCGCCGAAGCTCAACACCACCACCAAGATGTCCATGACATCGAACGGGTGCGCTCGGCCGCGGCGGCCGAGGCGGGGAAGATCGCGCGGCAACGGGCTGACCTGCGGCACACTGTCCAGCAGCTAAATACTAGTCGCGAGCGGGTGATGGCCCGCTTACCCTCACTGAGAACCGAGTTGGCGGCGACAGAGAAGGAACTTGAACGGCTTGCGCCTGCCAATGTTGAGGCGCATCGGGCGGTCACCGAGATCATGGAGGTCCGCGACCGCGTCAGGCGAGGCCTTTCGCTGGTCGAGCAGCGGGCGTCGCTGATTACCCGCCGTGAAGCAGTGGCCGCGCGCAAGCCCGCCGCCCGGGGTGAGCGCCCGAAGATCGGGGTCGGTGGAACCACGGCGCACGACTTTGCCCAGGCGGTGAGCAGAGTGCTCACCGCATGGCGGTTTCCGGGCGAACGCCACGTCGCTTTTGACGAGGCGAGCTACGATTTGCGGATCGACGGCAAATTGAGGGGGCACAACGGCAAGGGTGTTCGAGCTATCACTCACGCGGCATTCAAGGTTGCGCTCATGATGTTCTGCCGCGAGCGAGATTTACCACACCCAGGCTTCCTGGTGCTGGATACCCCGCTACTCACCTATCGTGATCCTATGGGCGAGGACCGGCTCGAGGACGATGAGCGTGTTCTCGCTGCGTCATCGCTCAAGGAGCACTTCTTCAAACACCTGTCGTCCATAAGCGATGTAGGGCAATTCATCATCGTCGAGAACATCGATCCGCCGGCAGGGCTCGATCGGATCGCGCACATCGAGATCTTCCACGGCAGCGGCGGCGGCGGGCGCCGAGGCCTGTTCGAAGGCTCCGCTGGAGGTGCGGCTTAGGCGGTAGCTCACGTCTCTGGGGGCATACTGCGCCTGACGGGACAGCCCGCCACATTCGTGCAAGCTGACTACGACAGCGGCTTGTTGCCGAGGACGGACTTTACCCGCTCACCGCAACAGCAATCCATCTCTTCGGGCTTGGGATCGGTGATGTCGGCGCACCCGAGACAGCAATCGTGCATCAGGAACAGGGCGAGATCGCGCACAGCGTCTGGCTCGGCCTTATAGGTGACGTTCCGTCCGGACTTCACCGAAGAGACCAGCCCTGCGCGAGAAAGGATGGCAAGGTGCACCGACATCGTGTTGGCCGGGGTGCCAACCCGGTCCGCCAGCGCTCCAGCGGTAAGTCCGTCGGGCCGAGCGCGAGCGAGGTGCGTGAACACCTCGAGGCGGGTCGGCTGTGCCAACGCACTCATCACCTGGATCGCATGCATCTTTTCCACTCCGCTAGAATAATCGAACAACACGCCACAACGCCAGCCTTTCCGTGACGCGGAGCGGGAAAAGGGTCGTTAACCATCAAAATGCGTTCAACCCTTCTAGAACCATTGAACTGTTGGGAAGGCGGGCTATATGGTGCACCGGTCGGATGACGCTCGTCGCCGTCGCCGACCTGCACAAGCACGGCGACAAGGAGGACGGCCATGAATGCCATCGCTCTTACCCGGGAAGCACCTTCGGCCCGTTTGGCCCAGTCCGCGGCCATTCCCGTCTACGAAGATCCGCTGGATGAGGATGATGTCCTCGACGTCGAAGTCACCACGTCTCGCCGGGGTTTGACCCGCCTCGCGCTGGTGGCGGCTGAAACCAGCGCTCACTTCTCCCGCGAACAGATCAGCCACGACCCGATGGCGTGGATGTTGGCGCCGCGGCAGCTGTTCGGCGGTGAGACCGCCCTCGAAGCCTGCCTGGAGCGCGACCACTGTCTTCGCGCGATCCTCCTCCATGGCCTTTCGATCGGCGTCGATGCACAGCCGGGCACGATCGATGCCCTGCTCTCTGACGAACCGGGACATGACCGCACGGAGGATCCGTGGCCGTTCGGTGGTCACGGCATGTCCAGCGGATCCGGCGGCAGCCGCCGCCTGCGCCTATACAGCGCTACCATCGTTATCGCGCGTGGCGGCGAGATCCTCCAGGCGTTCCACGCGTCTGTCGCGCCGTCGGCCGCCGTTGTGCGAGAGCGCATCCGCGCTCGCTTCGGGTCCGCTGCCGCGGCGCAGGCCGATATTCAGCCCGGCTTCGATCCCGACGCGCCCGGAACGCTCGGCCTCGTTCCCCCGGCGATCCTTGACACTCTGATGCAGTCGGGCCGGCGTGTTCGTTGGGCCTCGCTGGCCGGTCTCGATATCACGGTCGAGCAGCGCTTGCCCTCGTAGGCACGCAAGCGCCGGGCCTCGCGCCCACCGACCACTCGACCCCGATCCCTTCTAGAAGAAGGACCGATCACATGCCGTATCCGAACGGCGGGTGCGAACTCGCGCCCGATGAACACGCGCGCCCCCGTGAGCGCGTCCTGCACCATCTCGATGTCCGGGAGGGCCCCACCGGTGAGGGTGTCGATGCCGGCTCTCAGGTCGGCGTGGTCGTCGACGTCGAGACGACCGGGCTCGATATGGAGCGGGACGAGATCATTCAGCTGGCGATCCGCCGGTTCCGCTATGACGATGAGGGCGTCATCACCCACATCGGGCAAACTCACGAGTGGGTTGAGGATCCTGGAAAGCCGATCCCCGCCGACATCACCGAGTTGACCGGCCTCACCGATGCGGACGTGGCCTGGCAAGCGATCGACGACAATGAAGCCACATCGCTGCTCTGCTCGGCTTCGATCGTGATCGCGCATCACAGCCGCTTCGATCGCCGCTGGGTGGAGCGCCGGCTGGAACATGCTCGGGGTCTTCCTTGGGCATGTTCGATGGAGCAGATCGACTGGCGTGCTCAGGGCTTCGACGGACGCGGTCTGGGGTATCTGCTGTGTCAGGCAGGCTGGTATCACGAGGGCCACCGAGCAAGCGCTGATGTTGACGCGGTTATCCAGCTGCTGCGCCACCGCTTTCAGGATGGTCGCACAGCTTTGGCGGCTCTGCTCGACCGGTCGTCCTGCCCCAGCTGGCTCGTCAGCGCGGTAGGAGCCGACTTCGAGGTCAAGGACCTGCTGCGAAGCCGCGGTTACCGGTGGGATCCCCGGCGGAAGGTCTGGTGGACCGAAGTCCAGGATGCTGACCGCCTGGCCGAGGAAATCTGGCTGGCGCGCAACGTTTATACCGCGGCTGCGCGCCCCAAGGCGCTCGGCCCGTCTTTCGACGAGATCACCGCCACGACGAGGTTCTTGTGAGCGCCGAGTTCCGGTCGACAGGCGCGGCCTTGCTCGAGGCGCACAGATCCGGCGCGTCCTGCTGGCCGGCCGCCGAACCTGAGGAAGGTTCGGTGCTGCTGCTGGCCGCTGCTCCGATCACCGGGCGGGATCGCGCCTATCGCGAGGTGTGGCGCAGCTACGTCGGCATCGAGCGCGTCCGCACCGTTTTCGAGTGGATGAGCGCGCGGCCCGAAGAATGGGACCTGTGGGGCCGCGTCGCCACTCTGTTCGGTGATAGCGCGCTGCACACAATCATCGTCGAGGCTGCCGAGCGTGAAGCAGAGACCGCGGCCATCGAGGCTGAGGAAGCGCGCCTCAAAGAAGAGGAGCGGCGGCTGCTGAGCCGGAAAGTCGAACTGTATATCCTCGACCCGAAAGCGAAGCGGCCGGGGCTCTCGCTGGAGAGCGGCCACGAGACCAAGCCCTTCTTCGTCATGCGCTTTAGCGAGAAGTGGGAGCGCGAACGCGTCCTCGACTGGCTGCGCTGGCAGAAGGATCGCTATCTCGATTTCCGCGACCTGTGCGAGGCCGAGGGGCAGCTGGCGCTCGAACGCCTGATCATCGCCGGAATGCGCGAGACCGAGGCGCAGATGAAGGCGCAGCGCCGGACGTCCGGTGGCCGGCGCCCGCTGCGCTTCTGGAGGGGCGAGGCATGAGCGCTCCGCTAGCCGCACGATCGGGCGGTCTTCCTGCGCTCCGAAGCGCTGGAGCCGCTGCAATGCTCGTCGCGGAGGGCTTCACGGCCGCTGGCCCTTGCTTGGGTCTCGGACTGCCGTTGTCACTGCGCGGCGGCGATGACGAAGCCCTGGCAACCCTGTCTGCCGGGCTGGGCTTTGCGTGGCAGCACGAGCTCCGCCGCGTCATCGAAGCCGCGATCGCGCGGACAAAGAGCGAGCGAACACCCTGGCTCAAACTCCCGCCTCTTCTGCTCCTCGGCGAGCCGGGGGTCGGCCGCACTCATGTCGCACGCCGGATCGCACACCTCGCATCGCTGCCGCACGTCAGCCTCGATTTTTCCGACCCCGCAGGTGTCCAGCAGCTTTGGCCGCAGGTGTGTGGTCCCGACCTGCTCCTGCCGTCATTGCCCGTGCTGGCGATGGCCTTAGGCGGGTGCGCCAACCCGATCGTCAGCGTCGTGGGCATCGAATGTCTCGAAGTCGCGACCCAGCACCGGTTTGCTGCCTTCATCGAGCCAGGTTCGGCCGCGCGGCACGTCGACTACGCCGCTGCCAGCACCGTTGACCTGACCCAAGTGAACTGGATGGTGCAATGCTCCGACGTTTCGGCGCTCGCGCCGAAGCTGCTGCAGCTGCTGCGCCCCGTCGAGCTGCACCGACCCGATGTTCAGACCCTGCCCCTGCACGTCGTCGAGGTGCTCGCCGAGGCTGCCATCGACCTCGGCGTCGTCGAGCGCCTTCAGCATCAGGCCGGGGATGCCCTGGCTGATCTCTGCCAAGTCGCTGCACGCCGCTCGACTGCCGAGATCTACGAACACGCACGCCGCTGGCTGCAGACCCACTGCCAATGAACCACGAGAGGAGAACGAACATGGAGAATGCTGAAACCATGACGGTCATCGTCGATGACCGTGCCATCGAAACGGAACGGCGTCCCCTCGCTGGCGATGACGTGCTCGCCCTCGCAGGACTGCCGGACGGACTCGTCATCCGCATCGATGGTGGCCGAGCCGTGCACTTGGCAGCGCATGACTCGGTCGAGCTCGGTCTGGAGGCGCGCGCGGCATTTCGGACCTTCCACCCCGGAACGCTCCGCCACCTGCGTGTTGACGGGGTGCTGTGGGACTGGGGTAGCGCGGGGATCACCGAGGAGGAGGTGCGCGCCATCGCCGCGGCCGCCGAGGATAGCACTGTTCACCTCGAGGGAGCGGATGAACCGGTCCGGCGTGGCGGGCTCATCGATCTTACCACGGCCTGGCCGCCGCAGGTCGAGATCAGAAGCCCCGTCGATGACCAGGAGAGTGAAGCACGCGTTCCCGTCACCATCAACGGACGCTCGGTGACGCTCGCCCGGCCGGAAGCAACGTTCGAGGACCTCGTCGGATTGGCTTTCCCGGGAACGGACCTGGCGAGCCCCGGCACGCGCGCCCTGACTGTGACCTACCGGCACGGGCCGCCCTCGAGACCCGAAGGTTCTCTCGTATCGCGTGAACGGATCCAGGTTCAGCACGGTGAGGTGTTCAGTGTCACGGCGACCAATAAGTCTTAGTCCGGACCTCCGCCGCCTCGCCGAGGAGGGCTACGACGTAGATATCGTCTCTGGGTATCTGGTCCTGCGCGACGTGCCCTACGTCGATCGCCATCGCAGCGTTCGCCGGGGAATGATCGTCTCGCGGCTCGACCTCGCTGGAGACCGGACCATTCCTCCGAGGGATCACCAGGTCTCGTTTGCAGGATCGCTCCCTTGCGACAGCGAAGGACGACCGCTGCTCGGGATGATTCACGCAGCCGATCACCACCGGGACCTTGGCGATGGGCTGCGGGTAGATCACTGGCTCTGCAGCCGGCCCCTGGGGCGGGAGTTTACCGACTACTATGAAAAGATGGTCACGTTCGAACGACAGGTCTCGGGTCCTGCGATGGCGATCGATCCTACCGCCACCGCCCGGACCGGTCGGATCGTCGCCGCCGGAGTTGATCAGTCGCCGTTTCATTACGTGGACACGGCGAGCTCGTGTAGCGGGATCAGTGCGCTCTCGGCGAGAGTAGCCGGTCAGCATGTCGGGATTGTCGGTCTTGGTGGGACCGGCAGCTACGTGCTCGACCTGGTGAGCAAGACACCGGTCGCGCGCATTCATATCTTCGACGATGACAGCTTCGATCAACATAATGCCTTCCGCTCACCGGGCGCGGCATCGACAACCGAACTCGCCGAGCGGCGCTCTAAGGTCGAGCACTTCGATCGCATCTACTCACGGCTCCACCGCGGCATCGTTCCCCACCGCACCAAGATTGGGCCCGCGACCGTCGGCCTGCTCGACGGCCTCGACTTCGTCTTCCTGTGCATGGACGGCACGACAGGCAGACGCTCGCTGATCCAGAGGCTGGAGGCCAACGGCACAAGCTTCATCGACGTGGGCATGGGTCTTCATGCG
>Ga0182742_1002792_pt1 | contig 18589 bp, 16 predicted proteins | sample eDN5th37CBELigMG_FD_128880 | JGI IMG/M metagenome (GOLD analysis project Ga0182742, IMG submission 128880) | Enriched Miracle-Growth compost microbial communities from Emeryville, California, USA - eDNA 5th pass 37_C BE-Lig MG (version 2)... ...
GAGAGGATCAGTTCGACATCCCGCAGGCTCAGGCTGAACACCGGAGACAGCCAGACCGCGTGGCTGATGCCCTCCGCCGGGACGCGGTATCCAGGAGAGGTGGCGGGGTCTGGTGCGATCCGGTCAGCTTCGCCCAGCCCGCTCCCTCCAGCTACTGCCACTCAACTGGGCAATGCCAGCCCGCGTTGTTCGCGACCGCGCCAGCGCGCATGGACGCCTCGGCAACGGTTTTTAAGCTTGTCCGGCTTGCACGGTGGTTTCATGGTGGCATCCATCAAGGCTGGGCCGAGCTGTCAATCACCGTGGCGAGGTGGGCGAGATGGCGATCAACAACGTGCCGTCCTTCGAGCCTGTAGGACGGGAATCCCTAACCGCGATGCCGGTAGTGACCCTGTCCGGGCTGATCCTGCCCCTTATGGCGCGGCGGCAGGTTGTGGCCAGGGCGGTGCAAGGTGGCTGAGCCCGCTTCCCGCCTTTCCTCCCGCCCGCTCGGGCGCACCGGCATCCCGGTCTCCTGCATCGGCTTTGGCACTGCGCCCCTAGGCGACCTCTACGCCCGACTGGACGAACGCATGGCGATCGAGGCCGTGGCTACCGCCATCACCCTGGGCGTGACGCTGCTGGATACCTCGCCGCTCTACGGCCATGGCTTGGCGGAGCATCGCTGCGGCACCGCGCTCCGCATCGCCGGGCGGGAGGGCGTGGTGCTCTCCACCAAGGTGGGACGCTGGATGGCGCCACGCGAGGGCCGCGGCGACGGATCGAACTTCGTTGGCGGCCTGCCCCACCGGGCGGTGGTGGATTATTCCTATGACGGCACGCTGCGTAGCGTTGAGCAGTCCTTGCTGCGCCTCAGCACCGACCGGATCGACGTGCTGCTGATTCACGATGTGGACGTCTGGACTCATGGCGACGGGATGGAGCAGCGCTTCCGCGAGGCGATGGAGGGGGCCTATCCCGCGCTGCACCGCCTGCGGGCGGAGGGCGTGGTGAAGGCTATCGGCGTTGGCGTGAACGAAAGCGAGATGTGCGCGCGCTTCGCCCGGGTGGGCGACTTCGACACCATGCTGCTGGCCGGCCGCTACACCTTGCTGGAACAGGCGGCGCTGGACGAGTTCCTGCCGATGGCGCTGGAGAAAGGCATCGGCATCATGCTCGGCGGCGTATTCAATTCAGGCGTGCTGGCGACCGGCGCTGTTCCCGGCGCGAAGTACAACTACCGTGACGCGCCACCTGAGATCCTAGACCGTGTGCGGCGGATGGAGGCGATCTGCGCGGCCCATGCGGTGCGCTTGCCTGATGCTGCGCTGCAGTTCGGATTGGCGCATCCGGCAGTCGCCTCCGTTGTGCTAGGCGGCGGCAGCGCGGAGGAAGTGCGACGCAATCTCTCTGCCCTTGAGCGGCCGGTGCCTGCTGCCTTCTGGGCGGAGATGCGTGAGACCGGGCTGGTGCGTGCCGATGCGCCCGTGCCGGCATGAGCAGGGCCAGCACGCCGCGCATCGACGCGCATCAGCACTACTGGACTCTCTCCCGGGGCGACTATGGCTGGCTACGGCCGGAGATGGTGCCGATCCACCGGGATTTCACGCCTGCCGACTTGGATCCGCTGCTGCGCGAGGCCGATATTGCCGGCACCATCGTGGTGCAGGCCGCCCCGACGGAGGCAGAGACGTGCTACCTGCTGGCCCTCGCCGCCGGCTGCCGCAGCATTCTCGGGGTTGTCGGCTGGAGCGACTTGGAGGCGACTGACGCTCCGGCCCGCATCCATGCCCTGGCAGCGGATCCGCTGCTGGTCGGGTTGCGACCGATGGTGCATGACATCGCCGATGACGACTGGCTGCTCCGCCCCACTCTGGGCCCGGCCGTGGCAGAAATGCAGGCGCAGGGGCTGGTTTTCGACGCGCTGGTGCGCCCGCACCATCTCTCCCGCCTCATCCGCTTCGCGGAGGCCCATCCCGGCCTGTCGGTGGTGATCGACCACCTTGCCAAGCCGGCCATCGTCGCCGGGCCGGAAGGGCCGGGTTGGGAGGTCTGGGCACGGGACATGGCGGTGCTGGCTGCGATGCCGCAGGTCAGCTGCAAGCTCTCCGGCATCGTTACTGAGGCTGGCGCAGATTGGGATGTGGCACAGTTGTGCCCCTTCGCCAAACTCGCCCTTGACCTGTTCGGGCCAAGGCGGCTGCTCTGGGGCAGCGACTGGCCCGTGCTGCGCCTTGTCAGCAGCTACTCGCAATGGTGGCAGGCCACTACAACGCTACTGGCTATGCAGCCTCAAACGGCCTGCGACGCTATCCTCGGCGGCAATGCGGCGCGAATTTATCTGAGCCGGCGGGGGCGAAGCCCATACTGAAGTCCATCTATCCCCTTCTCTCGCCGGACCTGCTTTGGATTCTGGCTGCGATGGAGCATGGCAACGACTTCGCCCTGATGGATGCCAACCACCATCGCCCGCTCCACCGCCTCAAGCCGCCATTTGGACCGTTTTGCCGATTGGCGGCTTCGAGCCAGCCGCGGTGCGGCGCAGGGACATGCTCGGCACGCCGGAGGAACTGCTGCTGGTGCAGCGTAAAGTCCAGGCGGAACTCGTGCGGGCCGTGCCGGGCCGGGAGATGCAGGGGCTGGAACGCTTCGCCTTCTACGCCGCCGTCCGGGAAACCATCCAGGCCACTGGGACGACACGTGGCCGGGCGCCAGCTTAGAGCTCAGTAGTTGATGGATCCGCGCACGCCTCCGCCCACGTCGATTGCGACACCGTTGACCGTGACGGAACGGGGCGAGGCCAGGAAGGCGATCACCTGAGCCACCTCCTCCGCGGTGGGAAGGCGGCCCATCAGCACGTTCGTAGCCAGGGAACCTTCCACTTCGCCCACCGAACGGCTTTCCGCCTGGGCGCGAGCCTCAAGCATGGCGTCCACCTTCTCCGTGCGGGTCAGGCCGGGGTGGACGGTTGTGACCGCGATGCCGGTACCCGCCAGTTCGTCGGCCAGGTTCTTGGCCAAGGCGACCACGGCGACATTGCGGATGGTGCCCACCACGTCGCCGGTCCGTCGCGCCCCCAGCCCGCTGACGTTGATGATGCGGCCCCAGCCCGCCCGGCGCATCAACGGCAGCAGCGCGCGGGCACACCGCAGGTAGCCCATGACCTTGGTGTCCATGTGCGATGCCAGGGAAGCCCACTCCGCCTCGGAGGGTACAGGCACGGCTTTCTGCCCGGCGGGCTCGGCGGCACAGTTGACCAGGATATGGGCGCCGCCCATCTCGCGCTCCACCGCGGCCGCCATGGTGGCCACCGCAGCATCGTCCGTGGTGTTCGCCGCCAGGCCCAGAACGCGACGGCCTGTTGTGCGGGCCATGTCGTGCGCCACCCGCGCGGCTTCGTCAGCATGGCGCGACACCAGGACCACGTCGGCACCCTCGTTCGCGAGCAGTCGGGCAGCCGCCAGCCCGATGCCGCGCGTCCCGCCGGTGATCACCGCCACCTTGTTTTCGAGTTCCAGATCCATGCATCGCACTCCCTGCTGCGCCCATGGGGAAGCCTACCACCACCGGCGAGGCGGCGGGCTTTCCGTCTCCGCGAGCCAGGGTCGCGCACCCCCCGCGACCGGCCCGCCTGCTTCAGCCGTCACCCTTCTTCCGGTCTCACCGCCGCCGACCGGGCGCAAACGAACCGCTGCATCTCGTGCAAAGCGGGTTATCGCCGACGGGATGGCGCCATGTCCCTCATGCCATTGCCGAACCTTCCCGGATCGCCGTACCCGGTCTCTGCTGGAGCACCTTCAGAGGCGAAGCGGCCCTTTGCTTGAAAAGCAGAGGCACCTGGCTTGGCCGAGCGCAGCGCCGGTGCCACGGCGCTCCGCAGGGCGCGAGTAGCCGGCCGCTCCAGCAGTATGAAACAGAGCATTCCAATGACGCAGGACACCGCGACCGCAACGGCGGCGCGCATCGGCATCGCCTGTTCTGGCAGCATCGTCCAGATCACGGGGATGGTGAGAGGATGCGTGAGATACAAGGAGTAGGACGCATCGCCCAGATGGCCAAGCAGAGCCGGACGCAAGTGGCTTCCCGACGCCTCCCGGGCCATGGCACCCGCGACGATGAGGAAAGCGGGGCCACCCCACAGCACCGGCCGCCATGCATCGGCATCGTAATGCGCTAGTTCAAGAGCGACGAGCATTCCAATGCCGGCCAGCAGCATCGCGGACCCGGCAGCTCGCCCAGGCAGACGGCATCGCGTGTAGGCTTGGCCAAGCCAGAGGCCGGCCAAGAACTCCAGCAGCAAGGGTGAGGTGTAGGTGGCGGCCACGGGGCACCGTGGCCGCAGCAAAAGGCCCAGCACGGTCAGAGTGAGCAGCAGGCCGGTCGCGACCCAGATCTGCGCCGGCCGCCGCAGCAGCAGGATTGCCGCGAAGACAGCATAGAAGAACATTTCGTAGTTCAGCGTCCAGCCCGGCACGAAAAGCGGCCAGGGCATGCCGGTGTGGTCGTGGTGCGGGATGAACAGCAGCGAGGCCACGAGCCGCGCCGGATCGAGACTCCGGTTCTGCAGCAGCGAGGGCGCGACGAGCGCGACAGATGCCATCACCAGAGTAACCCCCCAGTAGAGGGGCAGGATGCGAATGACCCGGTGGCCCAGGAATGTCAGCGGAGAGACCCGGCGCCGCACCGTGGTCACCCACATGATGAAGCCGCTGATGACGAAGAACAGATCGACGCCGGCGGCGCCGGTCTTGAAGGACCCGCCGGCCTTCTCCAGCACATGGAAGACCACCACCAGCAGCGCTGCGGCCGCGCGCAGTGTGCGGATGGACTGGAGCGTACCGCTTTCCAAGGGCGTCTCCACCGGAACTGCGCGCCCGGGCCGACCTTTCGTCATTGCGCCTGCCAACATGTTTTCCCCTCTCCGCACGCACGCTGTTCTGGGCGAGAAGGCCGGGCCGGCGGGCGATCCTCTCGCGGGACATGCTGGCTACCGGCGCCTCTGGCGCGCCTCAGCCGGAAAGTCACGGCCCCACCCGCGGCGGAACACAGATCCAGGGCCGCATCCGCGAGATTCCTGATCGCATAGCGGCAGCCGTTCCTGATGCCAGGCGCGCCGAGACCTGCGGTCTCTTCTTCCCGTCGGCTGCGTCATGGAGAACCATACCGGTTAACAACCCTTGGTTGTAATCTTACATCGAGCAAGTGCCGGAACGCGCTAGTTAAATCTATTAGGTTGAATTTCATTCATCAAGTCTAAGTGATTAAATCGATCAAGTGATTGATTTTTTAGCAAATCATCCGAGCTGCGTCGATCATATTCCGTTTCATATTCGTTAAATAGAGTATTAATTTAGACTGACCAAGAGCATTCATCGGCGCTGCGCTCGGATAGGGCTGCAAGGCCGACGGGACCGTAAGCGAGAAGTAGATGAAGCGCGCCCCTATCGAAGTCACCGCTCTTCTTGAACGCGACGCCTCTCCCCCCGACCCCTGGTCACTGCGCGCGCTACCGGCTCTTGAGGCGGTACGGCCAAAAGCCGCCGTCGCGAACCCGGCTGCCGGCCGCCGCGGCAAGTTCCGGGCGCGGCGTGTCGCGATCGTCGGAGCCACCGGCAACGCCGACCAGCTTCTGCGGAAACTGCAGCTCTGCCGGGGCGGCCCGGTCTCCCTGCTCGGCGTCTTCGACGACCAGCGGCCGGCCCTGGCAGCGAAGGCCTGTAGCAGCGGCGCCCTCGCCGGCATGGCGGTCCGGCCCCTGGACGCGCTGATCGCAGAGGCGCAGCAGAGCCCGCCGGACATCATCGTCCTGGCGCTGCCGCCAGGCGAGATGGCGGCGATCCGTGTCGCCCTGGCGCGGCTGCGCGCGCTGCCCGCCGAGATCGCTCTCCTCGACGACGAGAACAGTTATCCCATCCTTGTCGGGCGGCGCAGCTATCTGGCCGGCGCGCCACTCCGGGTGCTGGTTGAGCGGCCGATCTCCCGTGCCGGAGCCTGCGTGAAGCGGGCTATGGACGTCGCCGTCGCCCTCCCCGTGCTGGCGATCTGCGCGCCGCTGCTGCTGCTGATCGCGCTGGCGATCGCGCTGGAGAGCCCGGGTGGCGTACTGTTCCGCCAGCAGCGCATCGGCTTCAACAACCAGCCCTTCACCCTGCTGAAGTTCCGCACCATGATCGCCGACGCGCCGGACCAGGAGGGCGCCCTCGGCACCCGGCGCGCTGACCCGCGGGTGACCCGGGTCGGCCGCGTGCTGCGGCGCTTCAGCCTGGACGAGTTACCGCAGCTTCTGAACGTGCTGGCGGGGAGCATGTCCATCATCGGCCCGCGCCCGCACACACGGGTGATGCAGATCGGCGAGCACCCCTATGCCGAGGCAGTGCCGGCCTATGCGCAGCGGCACCGGATGAAGCCCGGCCTCACCGGCTGGGCGCAGGTCAACGGCTCGCGCGGCGGCATCCACACGCTGGACAAGGCGGCCTGGGCAGCGGCGATGGATCTCGAATACGTCCAGCGCTGGACGCTTTGGCTCGACCTGCAGATCCTGCTGCGGACCGTCGGTCTGGTGCTTTCAGGGCGGGGGGCGCTTTGAACGTTTCCCTGTCCGCCGGCACCGTGCCGGTCGCCGCGCCGGGGCTACCGGCCGCCGCGCCTGCCCGCTCGCTGCGCGACCTCGCCGCCATGGCCTTCTATCACCGCCGGGCTATCCTGGCTGGTTTCCTGCTGCCGCTGCTGCTGGTGGGGGGCGCCTGCCTGCTGATCCACCCGGGCTACGATGCCGAGGCCCGGCTGCTGGTGCTGATGGGGCAGGAGGGCGTGGTCGAGGGCGGCGCGTCGCAGGCGAGCCCGCTCGACCAGGCCCGTATCGTGCAGACCGAGATTGAGATCCTGACCAGCGCACCGGTGATGAAGGCCGCGTTGCATGCTGTCGGGCCGCTGACCGTCTATCCGGAACTGCAGCCCGCCGCGCCGGCGGGTGACGAGGCGGTGCTCGACGCTGCCGCCCGGCGCGCCGCGCGGCAGCTCCGCATCGAGGCGCAGCAGAATGCCAATGTCGTCCGCATCCGCTTCCACCACTCGGATGCCGTCATCGCCGCGCAGGTCGTGAACGCGCTGGCCGACACCTACCTAGCACAGCGCAAGCAGATCTTCGCCCAGGCACGCAGCGGCTTCCTCGCCGAGCAACGAGACGCGGCGGAGGCGCGCCTGCGCGCGGTGGAGGCGGAGATCGCCACGCTGCGGCAGCGCGCGCAGGTGGTGGACGTTGCGCAGGAGCGCGGTGCGCTGCTGCAGCGCCAACAGGACATCACGGCGGCGCGCGAGGCCGCGGCGACGCGCGTCCAGGTGCTGGCCAGCGAAATCGAGGGCTATAACGAGCAGCTCGCACGCCTGCCGGCCGAGGTGACGCTGCAGCGCGATGTCACCCGTCAGCCGGCCGCCGACCGGCGGCGCGAGGCGCTGCGCACGCTGGAAGCGGAGCAGGATGCCTGGTCCCGCAGCCGTCCGGGCAGCGTGGCCCCACCGGAGGCCGAGCGCCAGATCGCCGCACTTCGTGCCATGGCCGACCGCGACCGAGAACTCTCCAACGTCCAGCAGCGGGTGGGGCGCAACCCGCAATACGACCAGCTCAACCTGGAGCGCCTCCGGCGCAGCGTGGAGCAGCAGGGATTGCCCGCGCAGATCGCTGGGCTGGACCGGCAGGCGGAGGAAATCACCGCGCGGCTCGCGGTGCTGGACAGGGCCGAGACCGAATTGGCCCGGCTGGAGCGGCAGCGGCAGATCGAGGCGCGCAACGTGCTGGACTACGCACAGCGCGCTGAGGCCGCCCGCGTGCAGGAAGATGCGACGCGCCTGCGCAGCTCGGAAGTGCGCACCATCCAGCGGGCGCAGCCGCCGATGCGCGGCAGCAACCTGCTGCTGAACCTTGCGGCGGGCGCCGTGATCGCGGCGTTGTTCTTCGCTGTGCTGGCAGGACTGACGGCCTCCTGGTTGCGGCAGGTCTTCCTGCTACCGGCGGAACTGGAGCGCACGCTGGAACGGCCGGTGCTGGCCAGCTTCTGGCGCGGGGGCCGTTCCCGCCGCAGCGCCGCCTTCGGCGAGACGGCCAATGCAGCGGCACGCGCCGGCCTCGCACATGTCTTGCTGGCGCCCCGCGCGGGCGCGCAGGGCCCTGGCCGCATCGTCCATATCGGCGGCGCCCAGAGTGACCAGGAGGCGGTGGCCGAGGTGGTACGGCAGGCGGGCCTCTGCCTCGGCCGAGGCAATGCCGGCGCCGTCCTGCTGCTGGAGCGGCCGGGTGAGCCTTCGCTGCACCGCGAGCACTTCCGGCGCGCCGGTCTGCTGCGCGAGGCCGGTCCGCCGGGAGGGGCATCCCTGCCGCCCGCGCTGATGGAGCTGTTGCCGGGGTTGCGAAGGGTGGAGGGAACGGCACTGCACATCGCTGCGCCGCCGGTTGCGCAGGAGAGCTGGGCGCACCGCATCCGCTCCCATTTTGCGCTGACGCTGGTGGACGGCATCGGCTGCGAAGGCGAGATGCGCGGGCTCGACCTGCTGGCCGTAGCGGATGCGGCGATTCTGGTGGCCGCCGCCGAGCGTACGCGCCGCCCGGTCGCGCGCAACCTGCTGGACCGCATTGAGCAGGCGGGCTGCCCGGTGTTCGGCGCGGTGCTCACCGGCCGCCGCGCGCATGTGCCAGCCTGGCTCTACGCCCGGATCTGAGGAGCGCGTATGGACAAGGACCTTCTGCCTGCCCTGCTGCATCGCACGGCGTTCGGCGTCCGCTTCACCGCTCTGTCGCTGACCGGGGCACTCGATTACGTCCGCCGCCGGGGCGCGACGGAGCGCTTCGGCTATGTGGTGACGCCGAATGCCCAGCACGTGGTCTTCATCAACCGGCATCGCGAGCGCTTTGGCTCAGTGTATCACGAACACGCCCTGCTCTGCCTCTGCGACAGTCAGATCGTGCGGCTGCTCGCCCGGCTGGCGGGGGTCGCGCTACCGCTTTGCACCGGTAGCGACCTGACGGCGGCGCTGCTCGCCGGGCCGCTGCCGATGGGCGAGACGGTGACGGTGATCGGCTGCGAGCCGGAACTGGTGGAGCGCCTGCAGCTCCGTTTCCCCGGCCTGCATATCCAGCACTACAACCCGCCGATGGGCTTCATCGCCGATGCCGCGGCGGTGCAGTCCTGCGTCGAGTTCATCGAGGCAAACCCGGCGCGCTATGTCTTCCTTGCGGTGGGCGCGCCACAGAGCGAGGAACTGGCCTGCCAGCTCGCTCGTCGCGGCCGTGCGACCGGCCTCGGCCTCTGCATCGGCAGCTCGCTGCACTTCCTGATCGGCGCGCGCCGTCGGGCGCCGCGCTGGATGCGGCAGGCCGGGCTCGAATGGCTCTTCCGGCTGCTGCAGGAGCCGCGCCGGCTGTGGCGGCGGGTCTTCGTCGAATCCATGCCCCTCCTCCCGCTCGCCGCGTCGGCCATCCTGCACCGTCTGCGGCTGCGCCTGCTGCCCTCCCCACCCCCGTCGATGCCGTGAGCGCCATGACCGATCCCTCGTCTCTCCCCGATGATCGCCGCACGCCGATCGGCGCGCTGCCGATCCATGTGGTCATCGTGTCCTACAACCGCGCGGCAGATCTCCGGCGCTGCCTCGCCTCGCTGGCGCGGCAGGATCCACCGGTCGCCAGCATCTGCGTGGTGGACAATGGCAGCACCGACGGAACCCTGGAGATGGTGCGGCGCGAGCATCCTGGAGTGGAACTGCTGCTGACGCCGCGCAATCTCGGCGCCTGCGTCACCCGCAACGCCGCCGCCGCACGCAGCAGTCAACCGGTGCTCTGGTTCCTCGACAGCGATGCCGAACTACGCGACGCTGACGGCGCCGCGCGGCTGCACGCGCTGCTGATGGCCGACCCGCAGCGGGCGGCAGTCGGCGGGGAAGCGGTGCTGGACACGGAGGGCCGCATCGTCGGCGTGAAGCGCCTGCGCATCGGTGCCAATGCGGTGGTGCAGGGCGACACGGTCGGCGAGGAGGCCGGCACGACAGCCTGCCAGGTGATCGCGAGTTGCAACCTGATGGTGCGACGGGAGGATTTCCTGGCAGTCGGCGGCTTCAACCCGTTCTACGTCTTCTTCTACGAAGACATTGAGCTGACCTGGCGGCTGCACCAAGCTGGCCGCACGCTCGTTACCCTCACGCCCATGCCGGTGGTGCATCACTACTCGGAAGCCGTACGCATCACCAATCTGTGGCAGGAATCCCGCAACCGGATGTACTTCTGCCTGCGCAACCTGGCTTGGCCGCAGGTGCTGGCCCTGCCGCTGGCGGATGTCGGCTTCCTGCTGCGCCTGGACAACTTCCGCCGACTACTCCGCCGCGCCCGCAAGCCGGCCAGGGCGGTAAGCCTGGTGACGGCCGGCGGCGCGGCTCCGGCACGTACAAGGGCCACGGCCGGCCGCGCCACGGCCCTGGCGCTGCGAATGCTGGCAATGATCGCGCTCGGCTATTTGGCGATCCCGCGCGTGCTGCTGCCAGCCCTGGCCGCCCGCCGGCGGGGAGCCTGCCCGCCGGTGGTCTCCGCCCTGCTCCGTCAGGCTGAAGCGGCCTCCTGATGTCACGCCCAGCGCGGACCCTCTTCGCGGCCGGCCTGCCCCTGTCCGGCGTCTTCGCCATCCGTCTCGGCGAGATCGGGGTGCGCTACGCCTTCAATATGGTCCTGGCGGTGAGCCTCGGAGTGCAGGGGGCGGGGCAGTTCTATCTCGGGATCTCGACCATCACCCTCGCAGCCGCCCTGGCCCGCTTCGGCATCGACAGCGCCGCCATGCGTCAACTCGCAGTGGCCCACAAGGAAGGGAAGGCCGCGCGGGTCCGCAGCATCGCCGCCCTCACGGTCGGCAGCGCGGCGCTGGCCGGAGGGGTAATCGCGGCGCTGCTGTCTCTCGCGGCACCCTTCCTCGGGACCCGATTGCTCAGCGACCCCGCACTGGCCACCGCGCTGCGTCCCTTCGCCTTCGGCACTCTGGCGCTCGCGGTGATGGTCACTGCCGGCTCGCTGCTCAGCGCACTAGACCGGCCGGTCGCGGGGCAGATCATCGCGGCGCTGGTCTGGCCGTCGTTGGCAACGGCCTGGTTGCTGCTGGGCGGCGCCGGCAACGCAGCCCTCGGCGCCGTGCTGGCGATGGCGGCGACGGCGCTGGCGGGGCTTCTGCTCGTCGGCCGCGAAGTCGGCTGTGGGCCACTAGAGCAGGTGGATGCCCGCGGCCTGCTGGCGGCGGCCGGACCGCTCTTCGGCGTGGAAATGACCTACCTGCTGCTCGCCAACCTGCCGGTCCTGGCGCTGGGTCTCTGGGCAACCGATGCGGAGGCTGGACTGTTCGGCTTGGCTGGCCGGGTTTCTGCGCTGCTCACCGTCCTCACCGTTGCGATGTATGCGGTGGCCGCGCCACGGTTGGCGCGCCTGCACGCCGCCAGCGACCGCGCCGGCCTGCGGCGCGCGGCCCATGCGGCGGCGCGCGGCGTGACGGTGCTCGCCCTGCCTGCCGCGGCGGCGATGCTGGCCTTCCCCGGCCCGCTGCTCGCGCTGTTCGGCGAAGGCTTCCGCGCCGGCGCGCCGCTGCTCGTCATCCTGGCGCTGGGGCAGATTGTGAATGTGCTGTTCTCGCAGTGTCACACGCTGCTGGCGATGAGCGGCAATGAGCGCTGTCTGCTGCGCTGCGCCGTGGCGACACTCGGCGTGTTGGGGTTGGCCCTGGCGCTGCTGGTGCCCGCACTGGGGGCGACCGGCGCCGCGGTCGCCACTGTGGCGGCCACCCTGATCATGAGTCTCGGTAGCGCCCTCGCGGTTCGGCGCCGGCTAGGGCTGAACATCCTCGCGGCCTATGCTGCGCCGGTGCTCGTGGCCCGGCTGCGCTCCGGGCCCGGCCGCCCGCTGGAACAGCCGGAATGACCAGCCTCGCCCTGCCCGCTCCCCGCCGCAGCGCGCTCGCCGCACGGCTCAGCCTGTTGCTTCTGCTGCCGATGTTCCTGCAGAGCTTTCACTACGTGGTGGACGTGCCGGCACTTTACATGCTGTCCAAGGCTTGGCCGCTGCTGACCATGCCGCTGGCGCTGCTCGGCCTGATGCAGAGGCTGCCCTATGCCGTGCCGCTGATGGCTCTGCTCGCCTACACGGCGACAGTCACGCCGGTCATGACGCTGCTCTATTTTGGCCAGGACTATCCCTCTGCGCTGACCGGGGTGTTGAAGATCCTGCCCTTCACCTACTATTTCTCGCTGGGATGGCTGCTGCACCGGCTGCGCCCAGAGCCCGAGGATCTGGAATGGGCCTTCACCCTCCTCGGTGCCCTCACCCTGCTGCTGCTCGCGCTGCTCTGGATCGTCGTGCCGGCTGGCGCCTATTGGGACGGCAGCACCGGCGCGGAAGTCTCGAAGCTGTTCCTGCGCGAGGCGGAACGCGGCTACCGCATCACGCTGCCGATGGTCTTCGGCATTATCTTCATCTTTCTTCAGGCCCGCGCAGCGCTGCGGCGCGGGCCGTTGCTGCGCCTCCTACTGCCGCTCGGCGCCGTCGCGCTGCTGGTTATCGCCTTCAAGCAGCGCGTGGTGATCGGGGGCATCCTCGCCCTGCTAATCTTCATCCTCGCGGCGGAGGGAGGGCTGCGGCGGCGCCTGCTGCTGGCGGGCGGGCTGGCACTGGCCGGCGTGGCGGTGCTGCTGCTCGCCGCCGGCGTGCTGCCCCTGGAGCTTGACCAACTCGGCGGCTCGCTCACCGCGCGCCAGTTCACCACGACCCTGGCGCTGGACTTCCTGGCGCAGAACCCGCTGCGCTGGATCTTCGGTGCCGGCGCATTGACGCGCGCCAGCAGCATCAGCTTCCAGGAATGGTTCGCGGCACCCAATTTCTACCTGGTGGACATCGGCTGGCTCGGCGTCGTGTTTGAATACGGGCTGGTCGGTGCCGGCATGATCCTCGCGGTCTATCTCGGCACGCTGCTGCTCGGCCAGCGCACACCGAGCGCGCCGAACGGCGCCTTGACACCGGCACTGCGTGACTATGCGTGCTTCTTGCTGCTCACTTCGCCAATTCTCTCCGTCGTCTGGGCACCGGGCGAAGTGTGCAGTCTGCTGGCGATTTTCGTCTATTTGCGCAGCCGGTTAGGGCAGGCGCCTGATCGCGGCGGAACCCGCATATACCGGTCAGGCGAGGGATGGCGTTGATTGCGTCACCCGGCAGGGCACGCAGGTCGTGTTGGCGCAGCCGATCATGCGTCCGGCCAGTGCGGAGTCGATCGGCCGTGGCGCGACGCTCGCGCTCCGCTGCACGATGTGCCACGGGGCGCGTGGGCTGGGCGAGGCCAACTCGCTCAACTTGGCAGGGTAGTATGCCGCCGTCGTCTACAAGCAGCTTTCCGACTACAAGCTTGGCGCCCTTAGCAGCGCGATCATGGCGCCAATCGTCGTCGCGCCGAGCGGCTGGGACTTGCGCGACCTCGCCGCCCACTATGCCTACCTCCCCCGCAAGACGCCGACGAGCTCGGAGCGGGTAGCGGAAGGCGCCTTCCATCGTCGCGACCGGCATGCCGAGGCGCGATATCGCCCTGTGCGGCTCCTGCCCTGGCAGGCCGGATACCAAACCCGGCGGTGCCTGGCTGAGGATCAGCCCCTCGCCTATCTCCAGAGTCAGCTCCAAGCATGTGCGCGTGGCGAGCGCCACAGCGACATCAATGCCGTAATGCGCAACGAGGCAGGGCGCATGACACCGGGAGAGATCGATTAGACCGCACGCTTCTATACGAGCCAGCAATGATGCTGTTGGTCCTCTTTGAGGGCGTACGTAAGAACGAGCCTGCCTACGCATACCAACAATGCGGTAGTCTATCGGCAGAGCATATTTGTAGATACAAAAGCGATTCGATGCGGCCACGCAGCGTCGTGCGCTGGAATGCTCCGCAATAGCCAGTGTTGCCTGTCCCAGCCTGTTCGCAAATTGGCCAACCACCAACCTGCCCGGCGGCAGAATGCGGCCGGGCAGGTTGATGGCTGCAGCGCGGTCGACGATCGGTCCATGCGCGACGCCATCCCAGGCCACGCAGGCCAAGCGTCTTGCCGGCAAGGGACGAACCCAGGCGCGTCTGCCAGCCGACTTGGCGCATTCCGGCGATTTCCGCTGGCAGGTGCCGGGTCAGCGACAGGATCAGGCCCAGGCCAGTTCGACTGTGGCGTTGCAGTCGCAGCCCTGCAGGACCCTGCGGCAGACTAGGATGCCGCGCCGCCGCTGCTTCCAGGTCCCGCGTGCGGTGGGTCAGGCCGCTGATGGTGATCAGCTTCAGCCGCGGCAGCCGGTGGCCTCTGCCAGCACGGTAAGATTGCGGCGAAAAACCACGATCTCGGCGCGCCCCTGCAGCGCCGACCAACCCGCCAGTTGCAGACAGCGCCCGCGTAGTCGTCGAGCACGGTCATGCGGGTCATTATCCCTGGAGGCTGGCTAGATTGACCATCAGCTTTGTCATCTGGTGCGGGCTCCCGACCAAAGCGCCTTCTGTGCCAACGACCTGCAGCGGGGCGTGTGGACGCGGCTCCCTTCCTGTCGGTCGAGGAGGGTGGGGGCAAGCGGTAAGGGCCTCGACGACCTTCGAACCGCAAGACGAGCCTTCAGGCTACAAGGTGATGGCGACGGCCGGAAATGGGTGGGTCTGGAACGTTGACGGAGGCCACATGCGAAGGGGGGAGCCATCTTCGTCGCTGCCCTGCTTCAAATCGTCGCAACATCCGCCTTCTCTCACAGTCGTTCGCGGCAAACAACGGTCTCCACAACAAAGCCCACGTCAGAAATCGTTGAATCTAGGCAACAAATAGCGCACGATCAGAACAGTTTGCCGACAACTGCATCGATCATGTCGGCTGATACATAAAAGGAAGCCGCCAATGCGTCGCCGCACGTTGCTCGGGGCCGCCGCCTCAGTCCTCGCTGCTCCCGCCATCGCGCAGCCAGCACGCCTCAGCACGCTGCGCTTCATCCCGCAATCCAACCTGGTGTCGCTCGACCCGATCTGGACGACGGCGACCGTCACCGCGAACCACGGCTATTACGTCTATGACACGCTCTACGCCGTGAATGGGAAGATGCAGCCCCAGCCGCAGATGGCGGCTGGGCATGAGGTCTCCGCCGAGGGGCGCGTCTGGCGCATCCGGCTGCGGGACGGCCTCAAGTTCCACGATGGCACGCCAGTACGCGCCGCCGACTGTGTCGCAAGCCTGCAGCGCTTCGCGCTGTCTGACGAGTTCGGCAAGTTGCTCGGACGCGTTGTGGAGACATGGCATGCGGCAGACGACCGCACGCTGGAGATCCGGCTTACCAAGCCGTTTCCACTGCTGCTGGACGTGCTGGCGAAGACCGACAGCCGCGTCCCGTTCATCATGCCGGAGCGGCTGGCCAAGACGGCTCCGACGACCGCGATCAGCGAGGTGATCGGCTCCGGGCCCTACCGCTTCCTGCCCGATGAATACAACTCCGGCAGCCGTGTCGCCTACGCGAAGTTCACCGATTACGTCCCTCGCACCGAGCCATCCGACTGGGCGTCGGGTGCCAAGGTCGCCTATTACGACCGCATCGAGTGGAACATCATCCCCGATGCCGCGACGGCCGCCGCGGCCCTGCGCAATGGGGAGGTCGACTGGTGGGAGAACCCCACATCCGACCTCATCCCGATGCTGCAGCGCGACAAGCACATCAAGATGATGATCCAGAACCCGGCTGGCAACTGTGCCGTCATGCGCCTCAACAACCTGCAGGCTCCGTTCAACAACGAGGCCATCCGCCGCGCGGTGATGATGGCGGTCGATCAGGAAGACTATATGAGCGCGGTCTATGGGAGCGACGACAGGACCGTCTGGCGCACGTGCTTCAGCCTGTTCCCCTGCAATACGCCCTATGAATCCGAGGACGGCGCGGCCTTGCTGAAGGGCAAGCGCGACCCGGAGGCGGTGAAGAGGGCTCTCGAGGCCGCCGGCTACAAGGGCGAGCGCGTCGTTATCCTGAACCCGACCGACTTCCCCACGATTGGTCCGCTGGGCCAGGTGACCTATGCGGCCCTCAAGAAGGTCGGCATGAACGTTGAGCTGGCCGAGAGCGACTGGGGCACGGTCGTCCAGCGCCGCACCTCCCGCGAGCCGGTGGACAAGGGCGGCTGGAGCATCTTCCACACCTGGGGCTCGGGGACCGCCTGGGCCAATCCTGCCACGGCAAGCACGGTCCGCGGCCTTGGCAAGGGTGGCTGGTTCGGCTGGTGGTCAAGCCCCGCGGTCGAGACGATGGTTGCCGAGTGGCTGGAAGCACCCGACGAGGCGAGCCGCAAACGCCTCGCCGATGCCATCAACAAGGCGGCACTGGAAGGCGTCGCCTCGATCCCGCTCGGCCAGGCCTTCATTCGGACGATGTTCCGCGACAACATCACGGGCATTGCTGAAGGCGGGGCCCCCTACCCGTGGGGGGTCAGGCCTGCCTGATCACAGTACCAATCCCGGCGACGTCTCGGCATCCAGCGGCCAGATCGGGCGTTGCACCCGCGTGTAGGGTATCCTCATGTAATCGCGGGGCAGCGGCCCGTCGCTGTCGACATAGAGCACCTTCTGCGCGATCGGGCCGAACGCCGCATGGAAATGATTCGTCGACTTCACAACGAGAAGCTTCCGCTCGGTCGGCTCCACGCCAACATTGCGGAACAGTTCGAGTCCTAGGGCCTGTGTGCGGTTGCTAATCAGCACCACCTCCACGCCGCCGATCTTCACACAGGCACAATCCCCGAGCTTCACCTGCGTCGGCCCGAAGCTCTGGTGGCAGTCTCGCCTTAGTCCGGTGACGGTCACCTCAGCATCCACCGGGGTGCCCGACGCCGGCCCCGTCTTCCCGCCGAAGCGCAGCGGGAACGCCGCTCCAAGCCCCGCATCGAAGCACAGCCGCACCGCAACCGGGTCCCAGATCGGTCCCAAGGCCGCCTCCTGCACGTCGCGCTCAATTAGCCGCCGCAGCACCGTCGTGTTGTCCGTGGGCGCACCGCCGCCAGCATTGTCGGCCGGGTCGGCTACGACGACCGGCCTGCCGTCGATCTGCAACGCCGTCGTGATTGCGCTCTCCACGTCGAGATAGTCCGGCGCGGTGTGCCCGCGCATCGCCACGAACTCCGCGCCGATTTCGGTAGCCAGCCGGTCCGCCTGCGCCTTGTCACCATCCACAATGACAAGAATGCGCCCACTCATCTCCGGCACATCGGCATAGGGGAAGCAGTGCCCGATCGAAACCGACAGCACACCGTCCTTGCCCTCCATCGCACTCGTTCGATCGACAAAGCCCCGCATGAGTGGCAGCGTCGTCGGATACGAGCCGATCTGCCGGCAGTCATACATTGACATGACCGGGCGGATCTCCTTCCGGATCGTCCGCAGCACCAGCGTCAGCAGATCTTCAGCGCGTTCCACCACGTCCGTGTGTGGAAATTCCTTATAGAGGACAATGAGGTCGGAATGGCGCACGCGCTCCAGCGTGAGGTGGCAATGCGGATCGAGCTCGACGCCGATCACCACCTCCGGCCCCACGATATTCCGAACGCGCCGGATCACGTCGCCCTCCACGTCGTCATACCCATGCGCCACCATCGCGCCGTGCAGCCCCAGCAGCACGCCGTCGAGTGGCAGCGCAGCCTTCACCTGCGCCAGGATCTCATCGCGCATCGCCTCATAAGCCCCGCGGCTTGTGAGGCCGGCCGGGCTGGCCGCGAAACAGCTGCCCTCGATCAGCGTGAACCCCTCCCTCGCCGCTCGCCGGCGCGCGACGAACAGCGGCGCTGTGCACATCAATGCGGTGTCGTCCGGGTGTTCGCCGGGCCGCAGGAACACGCTCTCCCGATACGCTTCTAAGGACGTCGGCAACGGCGAGAAGGTGTTTGTTTCCGTGGCGATCGTGGCCGAAAACAGGCGCATCCGTTGCTCCTCGTGGAAGGTCTTCCAATCACCGCGCCGACACGCACAGCAAGTCAAGCACATCATTAGGATCAGGATTTGTTAGCTCTTGATCCAATCGAGCGAGGCGGAGGACATCGAGGTCGGATCTGGCGGTTTTCTCGCGACGGGTGTCGACGACGCGCCACTCTTTCAACCATGTCCCGAGCCGCTCGACACGATTGCGATTGTTGTCGATCCAGACTAGGCAGGCGACCGGGTTGAAGGCACAGCCTTCAACCAGCCGTTGTGGCGGGATGACCGAGCCGGAGCCTTGGTTCCAGATATGCTCGCGCCTGGCCTGACTGGCGTCGCCACGAGCAGCGACCACCCAGGTTGGTACCTCCGACAAGCGGCCGAGCCAGGGCACGCACCATCGGCCGCTCATGCGGCAGGCCCAGGACCAACTGGAACGCCACAGCGCCGCCTCCTCCGGCGGCGTTCACGCGAGCCTTAGTGACATAGCCGCCGCGTGAGCAGCCACCGGCGGCCAAGCCCCTCGGAAGGCATTGGCAAGTTGTTTGACGAGAAGGTGGGTTGGGCCCTGTGACTGGAGGCGCAGCAGTATCGGGGGGCTGCTTGGGCCCCGGTTTGCGGCCGCCGGATCCGGACGGCCTTGGTCCGGGCA
>Ga0182742_1002794_pt1 | contig 18584 bp, 19 predicted proteins | sample eDN5th37CBELigMG_FD_128880 | JGI IMG/M metagenome (GOLD analysis project Ga0182742, IMG submission 128880) | Enriched Miracle-Growth compost microbial communities from Emeryville, California, USA - eDNA 5th pass 37_C BE-Lig MG (version 2)... ...
CAACGTCATGGCCAAGCCCTATCGCGTGATCTTCCACGAATTCTCCGGCGGCAGCGCGAACCCGGACGATGTGGGCGGATCGGGCGACGTGAAGTACCACCTCGGCACCAGCACGGACCGTGAGTTCGACGGGGTCAAGGTGCATATGAGCCTGGTGGCGAACCCCAGCCATCTGGAGGCGGTGGACCCGGTCGTGCTCGGCAAGGCGCGCGCGCAGCAGGCGATGCGGGACGATCTCGTCAAGCATGAGACGGTGCTGCCGGTGCTGATCCACGGCGACGCGGCCTTCGCGGGCCAGGGCATCGTGTGGGAATGCCTCGGTTTTTCCGGTGTGCGCGGCTACAATACCGGCGGCTGCATCCACTTCGTCATCAACAACCAGATCGGCTTCACCACCAGCCCGCAATTCGCGCGCTCCAGCCCCTACCCGTCCGATGTGGCGAAGGGCGTCCAGGCGCCGATCCTGCACGTCAATGGCGACGATCCGGAGGCGGTCACCTTCGCCTGCAAGCTGGCGATCGAATACCGCCAGCGCTTCAAGCGGGACATCGTGATCGACATGTGGTGCTATCGCCGCTTCGGCCACAATGAGGGCGATGAGCCCAGCTTCACGCAGCCGCTGATGTATGCCCGCATCAAGGCTCATCCGCGCGTCAGCGAGCTCTATTCGGAGCGGCTGAAGGCGGAGAACGTCATCGATGCCGGCACCGCCCCTGCCATGCGCGACGAGTTCGAGGCGCTGCTGGCGGAGGAGTTCGAAGCCGCCAAGTCCTATCGCCCGAACGAGGCGGACTGGTTCGCGGGCCGGTGGAGCGGGCTGCACAAGCCGGCCGACCCGGAGACCGCGCGCCGCAACGTCGATACCGCGATCACGCCCAAGCTGTTCGAAAGCCTCGGCCGCACGCTGACGACGGTGCCGGAGGATCTGACGATCCATAAGACGCTCGGCCGCGTGGTGGACCAGCGGCGGCAGATGTTCGAGAGCGGGACGGGCTTCGACTGGGCGACGGCGGAATCGCTCGCCTTCGGCAGCCTCGTGACCGAAGGGTTCGGCGTGCGCCTGTCCGGGCAGGATTCCGGGCGCGGCACGTTCAGCCAGCGCCACGCCATCTGGGTCGACCAGACGAATGAGCGCAAATACATCCCGCTGACGACGCTGCCGCATGGCAAGTTCGAGGTCTATGACAGCCCGCTGTCGGAGTACGGCGTGCTCGGCTTCGAGTACGGCTTCGCGCTGGCGGACCCGAAGACGCTGGTCCTGTGGGAGGCGCAGTTCGGCGATTTCGCCAATGGCGCGCAGATCATGATCGACCAGTTCATCGCGGCGGGCGAGGCCAAGTGGCTGCGCGCCAACGGGTTGGTGATGCTGCTGCCCCATGGCTATGAAGGCCAGGGGCCGGAGCACTCCTCCGCCCGGCTCGAGCGCTTCCTGCAGCTTTGCGCGAACGACAACATCCAGGTGTGCAACATCACCCAGCCGGCCAATTACTTCCACGTGCTGCGTCGGCAGATGCTGCGGCCGTTCCGCAAGCCGCTGGTGATCATGACGCCCAAGTCGCTGCTGCGGCACCCGATGGCCAAGAGCGCGGCGACCGATTTCCTCGGCAGCCACTTCAAGCGCATCCTTTCCGACACGAAGGACATCGCCGACGAGAAGATCCGGCGGCTGGTCCTGTGCTCCGGCAAGGTGGCCTATGACCTGCTGGAGAGCCGCGACAAGGAAGGGCTGGAGGACGTCTCGATCGTCCGCATCGAGCAGCTCTATCCGTTCCCCGGGGAGCCGCTGGCCAAGCGCCTTTCGCGGATGAGCGGCTTGCAGGAGGTCGTCTGGTGCCAGGAGGAGCCGAAGAACAACGGCGCCTGGTTCTTCGTCGAACACCAGATCGAGGCGGCGCTTGCCGTGGCCGGACATGCGGGCATGCGCCCGTCCTATGCCGGCCGCGCGGCCGCCGCATCGCCGGCGACGGGCCTCGCCAGCCGCCACAAGGAGCAGCAGGAGGCGCTCGTCTCCGTCGCGCTGGGCCTCGCCGATGGTGGCGCGGTCAAGCGCGTGTTGATGAATTAAGCAGGCCAGGGAGCCGGGCATGGGTAGTGAAGTCAGAGTCCCCACTCTTGGGGAATCGGTGAGCGAGGCGACGATCGGTGAGTGGCTGAAGAAGCCCGGCGAAGCGGTCGCTCTGGATGAACCGATCGCGAGCCTGGAGACGGACAAGGTCGCCGTTGAAGTGCCCGCGCCGATCGCGGGCGTGATGGGCGAATACAAGGTCGCCGTCGGCGATACGGTCGAGGTTGGCGCGGTGATCGCGACGATCGAGGAAGGCGCGGCGCAGGCCGGGCCCGAGGACACGCGGCCGCGCAACGAGGCCGACGTGATCGCGCCCACCGCGCCCGAGCCTGCCGCCCCTGAAGGGGACGATCACGCGCAGACGCTCTCCCCCTCCGTGCGCCGCGCCGTGCTGGAGCACGGGCTTGACCCGAGCACGATCAAGGGCACGGGCAAGGACGGCCGCCTGACCAAGGAGGACGTGCTCGCCGCGGCCCAGGCGAAGAAGGCCAGCCCTGCCCCCGCCGCTCGCGCCGAGGCGCCCTCGCCGGCATCCTCGCCCTCGCCGGCCACGGGCGAGCGCGTGGAGGAGCGGGTCAAGATGACGCGCCTGCGCCAGACCATCGCCCGCCGCCTGAAGAGCGCGCAGGAAGATGCGGCGCTGCTGACCACCTTCAACGACTGCGACATGACCGCAGTGATGGAGGCGCGCGAGGCCTACAAGGACCTGTTCGCCAAGAAGCACGGCATCAAGCTCGGCTTCATGAGCTTCTTCGCCAAGGCCGCCTGCCTTGCGCTGAAGGACGTGCCCGCCGTCAACGCCCGGATCGAGGGCGATGAGATCGTCTACCACAAGTATGTGGACATTTCGGTCGCGGTCAGCGCGCCCAACGGCCTCGTCGTGCCGGTGGTCCGCAACGCCGATGCGATGAGCTTTGCGGAGATCGAGCAGGCGATCGCGGGCTACGGCAAGAAGGCCAAAGAAGGCACGCTGACCATGGCCGACATGGCGGGCGGCACCTTCACCATCTCCAATGGCGGCGTGTTCGGATCGCTGATGAGCACGCCGATCATCAACCCGCCGCAGAGCGCCGTGCTCGGCCTCCACCGGATCGAGGAGCGCCCCGTCGCTCGCAATGGTCAGGTGGTGATCCGCCCGATGATGTATCTGGCGCTGTCCTACGACCACCGCCTGATCGACGGGCGCGAGGCTGTGACCGCGCTCAAGATCATCAAGGAGGCGATCGAGGACCCGATGCGGTTGCTGATCGACCTTTGAGCAAAGCCCACTGACCCTTCGTCATTCCCGCCAAGGCGGGATCCGGCTGCGAAGGGCGCAAACTGGATCCCCGATCAAGCGGGGGTGACGAGAGTAGACAAATGGCTGACCAGACCTACGATTACGACCTCCTCGTCATCGGTGCCGGACCAGGCGGCTATGTCGCCGCGATCCGTGCCGCGCAGCTGGGGCTGAAGGTGGCCTGTGCGGAGAGCCGGGCGACGCTGGGCGGCACCTGCCTCAATGTCGGCTGCATCCCGTCCAAGGCCCTGCTCCACGGCTCCGAGCTGTTCGAGGAAGCCGCGCATGGCACCATGGCGAAGTTCGGGATCAAAGCGGAGAATGTCAGCCTGGATCTCGACGCCATGCAGGCCGAGAAGGCGACCGCGGTGAAGGAGCTCACCGGCGGGATCGAGCTGCTGTTCAGGAAGAACAAGGTCACCTGGCTGAAGGGCCATGCCACCTTCCAGGACGCGCACACGGTCAAGGTGGGTGACGAGACCGTCACCGCGAAGAATGTGGTCATCGCCACCGGCTCCTCCGTCATGCCGCTTCCGGGCGTCGAGGTGGACAATGAAGGCGGCGTGGTGGTCGATTCCACCGGCGCGCTGGCCCTGAACCGCGTGCCGGAAAAGCTGGTCGTGATCGGCGGCGGCGTGATCGGGCTGGAGCTCGGCAGCGTCTGGCGTCGGCTGGGCGCGCAGGTGACGGTGATCGAATTCCTGGACCAGCTGCTCCCCGGCATGGATGGAGAGGTTCGCAAGGAAGCGGGCCGCCTGTTCAAGAAGCAGGGCATGGAGCTGATGCTCTCCACCAAGGTCACCGGGGTGACGGTCGATGGCGGCAAGGCCACGCTGACGGTGGAGCCTGCTTCCGGCGGCGATGCGACCACGTTGGAGGCGGATTGCGTCCTCGTTGCAATCGGCCGCCGCGCCAATACGGCCGGGCTCAACCTCGAAGCGATCGGGTTGCAAACCAACCAGCGCGGGCAGATCGAGACGGATCACGATTTCGCCACCCAGGTGGATGGCGTCTGGGCCATCGGTGACGTGATCCCCGGCCCCATGCTCGCCCACAAGGCGGAGGATGAGGGTATCGCCGTCGCCGAGAACATTGCCGGACAGACCGGTATCGTGAACCACGCGGTGATCCCCAGCGTCGTCTACACCATGCCGGAGATCGCCGGCGTGGGCCTGACCGAAGAGCAGGCGAAGGAAGGCGGGCGCGAGATCAAGACGGGCAAGTTCCCGATGCTCGCCAACAGCCGGGCGAAGACCAACCGGGACACGGCAGGCTTCGTGAAGGTGATCGCCGATGCGAAGACGGACCGCGTGCTCGGCGTGTGGATGATCGCATCGGTCGCGGGCACGATGATCGCGCAGGCCGCACAGGCGATGGAATTCGGCGCCACCAGCGAGGACATCGCCTATACCTGTCACGCTCATCCGACGCATGCGGAGGCGCTGAAGGAGGCGGCGATGGCCGTGCAGGGCAAGCCCATCCACATCTGACTTTCTGCTGAGGAGGGTGGGCGTCGTGACCGAACGGCACGCACTGCTCCCTCGGCTCCTTGCTCTGGCGATGCCCGCGCTGGCGGGGCTTGCCTATATGGCGGCGTTCGATGCGCCGCTGGCCTACATCATGGGCAGTGCCGGTGCGCTCGCGATTGCCCTGCTCTTGATCGCGCTGGGGCGGCTGCCGGCCGACCCGCTGCGGCGCAGGCTGCTCGCCAGCGCCCTTCTGGCCCTCCTCGCCTTGCCGCTGCTGACGGGACCGGAGTTGAACGGGATCAGCCGGTGGATTCCGCTCGGCCCTGTCGTGCTGCACAGCGGGATGCTGGCGCTGCCTGCCTTCGCGGTGCTCGCGGCGCAGGAGCGGGAGGATGGCGCGCTGATGCTTCTGGCCGCGCTGTTCATCACGCTGCTGCAGCCGGATGCCGCAGGCGCTTTCGCCATCACCTTCGCCGCCGTGGGGTTGCATCATGTCACGCGCGACTGGCGGATGGGCGTGGTGGCGATCGCAGGCTTTGTCGCCGCCATTGTGGCTGCGTTGCGGGGCGAACTGCCCGCCCAGCCCTTCGTCGAGCGCGTCGTGGTGGAGGCGCTCGATCAATCGGCGCTCGCGGCGCTTGGCTTGTTCGGGGCGCTGGTCGTCGGCTTCCTGCTGATTCTGTTCCGCGGGCGACCGGTTGCGGCGGAGCGCTTCGCGCTGGCGGGCACCTTGTTCGGCTTTGGCATGATGGCGCTGATGTCCAATTATCCGAGCCCGCTGATCGGCTATGGCGCTGCGCCGATCCTGGGCTATGGCTTGGCGCTTGGCTTTCGCCAGGAGACCCGCTCGTGAATTTGCGCCCGTTTCATCTTGCCTTCCCTGTCCACGACCTCGACGCCGCCCGCGCCTTCTGGGGCGGAGCGATGGGCTGTGCGGAGGGGCGCAGCAGCGAGAGCTGGATCGATTTCGACTTCTACGGCCACCAGATCGTCGCCCATCTGGCGCCGGAAGCAGCAGCCGCGCAGGCGTCAAACCCGGTGGACGGACATGACGTGCCGGTGCCGCATTTCGGCATCGTGCTGGCGATGGAGCAGTGGGAGGCGCTGGCGGAACGGCTGCGCGCGGCCGGGGTGCAGTTCGTGATCGAGCCGCATGTCCGCTTTCGTGGCCAGCCGGGCGAGCAGGCGACGATGTTCTTCCGCGACCCTTCGGGCAACGCCATCGAGATGAAGGCTTTTGCAGACCTTGGAATGCTGTTCGCCAAGGATTGACGAGTTGGCCTGAACGGGCAGGCTCAGCCATCGCCTGACGGGCCTTCCCCGCTGCGCCACTTGCTCTGGAGCGCGCCCAATGATTGCGAATTACCCCTCCCTCAGCCCCTCCCTTCCCCCGCTGCTCGACATCATCGGGATTGGCGTGTTCGCGGTGACGGGCGCACTGGCGGCGGTGCGGCTGAAGCAGACCTTCGTTACCACCTGCTTCTTCGCGCTGGTGACGGGGGTGGGCGGCGGATCTGTTCGCGATGCCTTGATCGGCCTGCGCGCCTTCTGGCTGGAGGACCAGTGGGTGGCGGTCGTGGTGCTGGGCGCGGCGATGCTGGTGTGGCTGACGCCGCGACGGTGGTGGGAAGGCCGCCTGCTCGAATGGGCGGATGCGGCGGGGCTTGCCACCTATGCGGTGATCGGCACCGCCAAGGCGCTGGCCTTCGGCGTGGCGCCTCTTCCGGCCGCGATCCTTGGCGTGGTGACGGGCTGCGTCGGCGGGATCATCCGCGATGTTCTGGCGGGCGTCCCCTCCATCATCATGCGGCCGGAGCTTTACGTCACCGCAGCGGCGCTGGGCGCCGGCCTGTGCGCGCTGCTGACCGTCCTCAACGTGCCTGCGATCATTGCCTGGCCGCTGGCGGGGCTTGCCGGCTTCGCGCTGCGCGGCGCGGCGATGATCTGGCGGATCGAGCTGCCGCACTACTCGCGCTGAGCCAAAGCTCGCCACGTAAGGAAAAGGCGGGAGGCGCTGTTGGCACCCCCCGCCCTGTCATCTCTTTCGAATGCGCGCTTTATTCAGCGCGGCCCGCTCGGGGCACCCGGAGGCGGTGCGACGCCCGGATCGCGGTCGAACGGCTGGGCAAAGCGCGAGCGATCGTCCGTCTCCGCCGTCACCGGCGCGGCGACGCCAGCCGCAATGTCCCGCCGCTGAGCACGCGAGGCGCTGATATAGTCACGCGGCATGTAATTGCCCTCATGACAGGCGTATTCGAAGAACTCGTAATTGTCGTCCCGCGTCCATTCGATGCGGGTGGTCCACGGCTGGGTGTACACTTCCGGGTCCGAATAGGTCAGCTCGTGCACGATCGTGTTCGCGCCGGTCATCGTCAGCCGCTCGACCGTCTTCGCCTGCTTGCTCATCGGAACGGTGTTGAAGGCAGGCACATCCGCCGTGCCGGTGAACTGGGTCGCCATGTTGAGCGGCGAGGCCGAGCGGGCGTAGACGTCATGCGTGGCGCTGTCGCCGGACTTGATGTTGGTGGTCTCGATCACCAGCGTCTTGCCTTCCCAGCGGCCGCGGCTGTCGCCCATCCAGCCCTCGACCGCGCTGGGAACGTGGGGCGTGTCGCCAATGGGGATCACGCGGGTGCCGAGCATCTCCAGCGCGATCACCACATAGCCGGGCGACTGGAAGACGCGGATGCCGTTATTGTAGCGGAAGGGGTACATGGAGGCCGGGAAGCCGCGCGACACGCAGCGGTCCCAGCTGTCGAAATCGCTGACCCAATCGTAATGCTGGCCGGGCACCCAGCCGGAACGGCCTTCCTTGAACAGGGCCTGCGCCTGCGGGGTGAGCGGCGGAAGCTGGCCATCAGCCGGGCTCACCAGCATGGAGGTGCGCTTCCCGAAGCCGTGGTTGCGGAACCAGTCCGCCAGGCCCTCGGTGCCGGAGGTGCCGACGCCCGTTTCCGTCGCGGCGGAGAAGTTGCCGTCATTGCGCTCCGCCGCAGCGACGCGGCGAGCGAATTCCTCGTCATTCACCCAGAAGCGGTTGCCGTATTCCTTCGGCCGCTGGAACAGGATGCGCCCGGCATTGATGTTCTCGATCGGCCAGGTGCCGCGGAAATCCCAATCGCCCCACGGCGTCTTTTCCGGCGTGTAGTCGGTCGGCACGGGCGGCAGGACAGTCAGGTCCGCAGGCCGCTCCTGCGCGACGACGGTCGCGGGAAGCGCCACTCCGCCCGCAACGGCCGCCAAAGCACAGGCCGCAATGGCGATGCGCGAAACAAAACCTCGACTATTCATGAACTTCCGCCCCTCTCACTTATACGCTTTGTTGTTTCCTATGGGTTTTTGCCGAGGCAGGCCAGTGCCTTTCTGCCCTGAGGAACAGGGGGTTCAGGCGCCCGGCGGCTCCCACAACTCGATCGGGTTGCCGTCCGGATCGTGAATGCGGGCGAAGCGCCCGACTTGCGGATCGTTCCAGTCATCGCGCTGCTCCACAGGAATGCCGCGCGCCTCCAGCGCACTGATCAGGCCGGCAATGCCGCGCACCCTGAAGTTGAGCATGAAGGCCTTGTCGGCCGCGAAATAGTCGCTGTTCTGCCGGAAGGGCTGGAACACCACGTCGCCGGCCGCGACGCGCCATGACCACTCCGTGGGCTCCCCCTCCGCCGCGCAGCCGGCGCCGACGCCGAGCATCTCCCTGTACCATTGCGCCAGCGCGTCCGGATCGGGGGAGCGGATGAACAGTCCTCCGATCCCCAGCACGGTGAAATTGCCATCCCCGTTCATCGGACGACTCCCTGAGCTATGGCTCGCAGGCTACGCTTCGCCTCCATGGGGGCAAGGGGTCGCGAAGCGCGGCGACGGGATATTTGAGGGCGAGGGTCGGTTAGGATGATGGCGGCCCCTGTTCGCCTGCGCTAAGTTTTGAGGGAACCTTCCATGTCCGACGAGATCGACCGCCCCACCCCTCGCCGCAAGCCGAAGCCGGAGGTGACGCGGATCGGCGGGCGCAACCTGAAGCCCGCGACTTTGATGATGGGCTTCGGCTATGACCCGCTGCTGTCCGAAGGGGCGCTGAAGCCGCCCGTCTTCCTCACCAGCACCTTCGTGTTCGAGAGCGCGGCCGCCGGCAAGCGGCACTTCGAGGGCCTGACCGGCCAGCGGACGGAGGAGGTGGAAGGCCTCGTCTACTCCCGCTTCAACGGCCCGAACCAGGAGATCCTGGAGGATCGGCTCGCCATCTGGGACGGCGCGGAGGATGCGCTGGTCTTCTCCAGCGGCATGTCTGCCATCGCCACGCTGCTGCTGGCCTATGCGCAGGCGGGAGACGTGATCGTCCATTCCGGCCCGCTCTATGCGGCGAGCGAGGGGTTCATCAGCAAGGTGCTAAGCAAGTTCGGCATCACCTATCTCGACTTCCCCGCAGGCGCGGACCGTGCGGCGATCGAGGCCATGCTGGTGCAGGCGCGGGAGCGGGCGGCTGCGCAGGGCAGCAAGGTGGCGCTGATCTATCTGGAGAGCCCGGCCAACCCCACCAACGCGCTGGTCGATATCGAAGCCGTCGCCGCCGCGCGGGATACGCTGTGCGGTGGAGACGAGCATTGCCCGCCCATCGCGATCGACAACACCTTCCTCGGGCCCCTGTGGCAGCGGCCTCTGGAGCAGGGGGCGGAGATCGTCGTCTATTCGCTGACCAAATATGCGGGAGGTCATTCGGACCTGGTGGCGGGCGGCCTCTCCGGCGCGAAGAGGTGGATGAACCCGGTGCGCGCGCTGCGCAACACGATGGGCACCATCTGCGACCCGAACACCGCCTGGATGCTGCTGCGGAGCCTGGAGACGCTGGAGATCCGCATGCGCCGCGCCACCGAGAACGCGGTGAAGGTGTGCGACATGCTGAAGGACCATCCGAAGGTGGAGGCGGTCGGCTTCCTCGGCCTGCTGGCGGAGGGCGCGCAGAAGGATATCTACAATCGCCACTGCACCGGGCCGGGCAGCACCTTCTCCCTCTATGTCCGAGGCGGCGAGGCGGAGGCGTTCCGCTTCCTCGATGCGCTGAGGATCGCCAAGCTGGCAGTGAGCCTCGGCGGGACGGAGACGCTCGCCAGCCACCCGGCGGCGATGACGCACCTTTCCGTTCCGGCGGAGCGGCGGGCGGCGCTGGGCATCACGGACAACCTGGTCCGCATTTCCATCGGCATCGAAGACCCGGACGACCTGATCGCAGATTTCGAGCAGGCCCTGGACGCCATCTAGCGCCGCTCTTGCGCCGGGGAGCGGCCTGTGGTTTGCTCCTGTCAAAATAGAAGAAAGAGAAGAGGATGGCCGCCCGGATGCCCCTTGTGGGGCTGCTCGGTGCATTGGTGCTGGCCGCCGGTGCGGCCGATGCCGCCCCGGAGCAAAGCCCTGCAGAACTCGCCACCAAGGCCGGTGCGCCCGCCGCGCCTGCGGGATGGACCGTTCCGCGAACTTCCTGGGGCGACCCTGACCTGCGCGGAACGTGGCCGCTGGAGAACCTCGCCACCCGTCCCGAGCGCCCGCCGGAGCTGGGCGACAAGGCCTATTGGACGGACGAGGAATATGCCGCGCAGCTCCAGCAAGCAGAAGCGGGCAACGAGCGGTACGATGAAGAGAGCGGCGCGGACAAGATCGGCGCAGGCCACTGGACGGAGGCCGGGCGGCCGCTGAAGCAGACCTCGCTGATCCTGGAGCCGGCCAATGGCCGCTATCCGCCGCTGACGGAGGAAGGCGAGCGCCGGCAGGCTCAGATGCGATCGAGCTGGACCCAGGACCAGTTCGACACGCTCGCCGACTTCAATTCGCTGGACCGTTGCCTCAGCCGCGGGCTGCCCACATCCATGACGCCGTTCCCCTACAATAACGGGCTGCGCATCTTCCAGGCGCCGGGATACGTCGTCATCCAGCTGGAGCTGATCCACGAGACGCGGATCATCCCGCTCGACGGCAGACCGGGCATTCCCGACACTCTGCGGACCTGGCTGGGTGAATCGCGGGGGCACTGGGAAGGCGACACTTTGGTGATCGAAACCACCAACCTCACGGGCGAGACGCCGACCAACCTTGTCGGCCCGGCAGGCGTCTCCGTCCCCAGCAGCCCGCAGCAGACAGTGGTGGAACGACTGACGCTGGTGGGGCCGGATACCATCCTCTACGATGCCGTGGTGAATGACCCCGGCGTGTTCACCGCGCCCTTCCGGATCGTTTATCCGTGGACGCGCGACGACGACTACCAGATGTTCGAATATGCCTGTCACGAGGGCAACACGATCGTGCGGAACTACATCCGCGCGACATCGCCGCGTTTCGCGCAAGAGCGGGCGGCGGCCTTCGCGCCGGCGGTATCGGGAAGGGACTAGATGGACATGATGCGCCCTCTCGCCGCTCTGGCACTTGCCGCCGCGGTTCCTGCGCCTGCGCTCGCCGGGCCGGCGGAGACCGAGCTGGCGATCAAGGCCGGCGCGCCGGCACCGCCTGCCGGTTGGTCCGCTCCGCGCACGCCGTGGGGCGACCCGGATCTGCGGGGCACATGGCCGCTCGACGCGGTCGGCCGCACGCCGACGGAGCGGCCCACGGCCCTGGGTGAACAGGCCTATTTCACCGACGAGGAATACCAGGCTGCGCTGGCCGCGGCGGAGAACGCGGCCGCCAATTACGACCGGGAGGATTCGGAAGGCGAGATCGGCAGCGGCCATTGGTTCGAATGGGGTCGGCCGCTTCGCCAGACCTCGCTGATCATGGAACCGGCGAACGGCCGCATCCCGCCGCTGACGCCGGAGGGGGAGCGCCTGTCCTCCGAAATGCGCAGCAGCTGGAACGTCGTGCAGTTCGATGCGATTGCGGACTTCAACTCGCTCGACCGCTGCCTGAGCCGCGGCCTCCCCTCGTCCATGACGCCGTTCCCGTACAATAACGGCATCCGCATCTTCCAGTCGCCGGGCTACGTGGTGCTGCAGCTGGAGATCGTGCACGAGACCCGGATCATTCCCATCGGCGACGGCCCGCCCTTGCCGGACACGCTGCGAAGCTGGCTCGGCTCCTCACGCGGACGCTGGGAGGGTGACACGCTGGTGATCGAGACCACTCACCTGACAGGCGAGACGCCGATGAACATCGTCGGCCCCGGCAACAAGCCGATCCCCACCAGCCGCGAGCAGACTGTCACGGAGCGGCTGACGCCGGTGGGGCCGGACACCATCTTCTACGAGGCCACGGTGCGGGACCCTGTCGTGCTCACCGCCCCCTTCAAGCTCGCCTTCCCCTGGACGCGCAACGACGATTACGAGCTGTTCGAATATGCCTGCCATGAGGGGAACACCGTGGTGCGCAACTACATCACCACCACCAGCCCGCGCTTCGTGGGCGAGCTGGAGAACCCGAGCGACCCGGCGGCTTGGGTGCGGGACACGGTGGAGCGGTAGGGCTTAGGAAGCGCGCAGAGAGGCGGATTTGCGTCTCCCGCGCCCCGGGCACGAGAGGCTCAAGGGCTGCCCCGTCCCTCCAGCCAGACGGTTCGCCGAAATGAGCGGAGGAGGTGATGTGGCGGCCTGGCTAGGCTGAAGCGCCTTCCGCATCATCACCGATCCGTCTCGCAAAGCATGCGCCCCAGAACAGGCTTGAGAAGAACCAGGTGGGCTCTCCGAAACCGGCATCGGCGAGAAGCTCCGCCACCGCTTCTTCCGAGGGAGGCGGGTCAGCGCCTTCGAGGATCTTTCCGAGCTTGGCCTCCACCTGCTCCTGCGTGGCGCCCTGCATCCGCCAACGCTCTCCCCACGCGGCGAGCAGCAATGGCTGGCTGGCATAGGCATAGCGGTTTCCCGCCACGATCAGCGGCGCGCCCGGAGCCAGGCGGCGGGCGATCGCGCTCAGGAGCGTCCGCTTGGCTTCCTTCCCCGGCTGATGGTGCAGAACGCCAATCAAGGTCGCGGCGCTGAACTGCCGGTCGGCGGGAAGATCGTCGACGAAACCGATGTGGAAGTCGGTTCGCGAAGCCAGTCCCTGCCGCGTGACCTCCGCCACCGCGATATCCATCATCGGCGGCGACGGATCGAGCGCGGTGAACCGCCAGTCGGGCGCGAGCCTGCTCGCCTCCACGATCTCCTGCGCGCCACCTCCCGCGCCGACCACGAGGATGTCCGCCGGGGCATCGCGGCCGAGCGTCGCCGACAGCATGCAGGCGGTCAGCTCATGGCACGCATCGTATCCCGCCAGCGCGATGCGGCTCTGGGCCTGGTACTCACTGGCCCGTGCCGGATCGAACTTCCTGGCGGCGGACTGCGACGACATGGAGCGGCCCTATCTTGGAGCGATGCGAGCGGGTGCGGATGTCACCCGCGCCACTGCCGCCGTTCCTCGGCCTGGCGCAGCACCTCATAGGCGAGCTGATAGGCCTGAAACGCTTTCGCCGCCTCCTGGTCGCCGGGGCGGATGTCCGGGTGCACTTCCTTCGCCTTGGCGCGCCACGCCTTCTTCACCGCCTCGAAATCGGCGTCAGGCTCCAGGTCGAGCACGTCGAGGGCGCGCATCTCGTCGGCGCTGCGAGAGCCGTCGCCGCTGCCGGCCCAGCCGTAATGCGCGGATTCGGCATAGCCGGCATTGGCGCTGCGTTCCGAGTTCGCGCGCGCCTCCGCCTCTTCCTTCTCAAGGCCGGCGAAATAATCCCAACGGGAATTGTACTCCGCCGCGTGGCGCTGGCAGAAATACCACCGCTCACGACTGTTGGGCGCCTTGGGCGCAGGGCAGTCGCCCGGCTCATCGCAGCCATGGCGGTCGCACAGGCGCACTTTCGCTGCCTCGCTTGAAGCGCCGTAGGCACGCCAGCGGGGGAAACCCCAATCCATCGAACGCCGTGCGCGAGCCATCAGTGCGACCGTACCATCATGACTTTGCTGTTATAGGGGCTGACCGGGAAAGCGAAAACCATCCCGTCGCAATTGGTACGAATTTGTATCAGCCGGGGCATGCTGCGTTGCGGAATGGACTGCCGCTTCCTACAACGTTGATTATGTCCAGACAGCTTGCGATCTCTGCTGCGGCCTCGACCTTCGCGCTCGCCGCGATGGCGCTGCTGGCGCCGGGCTCTGCCCGCGTATCGGAGCTGCCCGCGAGAATGGGCGCGACGATGTCTGTCGCCGCGCCCATGGTTTCGTCCGCGCCGCAGGTTTCCTTTGGAGCGGATCTGCTGAGCCTGATCGACTGATCAGTTCAGGATAACGGTCACCGCCCGGCGGTTCTGCGCCCAGGCGGCTTCGTTCGAGCCCGTCGCCTTCGGCCGTTCCTTGCCGTAGCTCACCGTGTTGATGCGGTTTGCCGGGATGCCCAGGCTGACGAGATAGTTCTTCGCGGCATTGGCGCGACGCTCCCCCAGCGCGAGGTTGTATTCGCGGGTGCCGCGCTCGTCCGCATGGCCTTCAACGGTGGCGCGAGCGGAGCTGTACTGGCTCAGATACTGGGCCTGCGCCTGCAGGGCTGCCTGATCCTCGCTATCGATGTTGTAGCGGTCGGTGTCGAAATAGATCGTGTCGCGCCCATTCATCTGTTGCGCGAAGTGAGCCTGCGAACCTGGCGTCGGGCCGCTCTGCGGAGGCGGGGCCGGAGTGCTCGGGGCGGTGGACGGCGCCTGCGGCGGCGGCGGCAGCTCTTCCGGCGCCTTCTTCGAGCACGCCGAGATGGCGAGCGCGCTGGCGACGGTCATGGCAACGGCGTACTTGTTCATGCCTGGTCCTCCTGTTTGCATTGTTTTCGAGAACGGGGAAAATAACGAACTTACGGCAGAACCGGTCCCCATGCCGGGTCAGACGCCCCCACGGGGGTATTCAGGCGCCGCTCGTTGCGGCCGGTCAGGTCGACTTGCCAGATCGAGGCTTCGCCCGATCCGCGCGCCGTTCGGAAAAACTGCACGATGCGGCCATTGGGCGCCCAGGTCGGCGCCTCGTCCTGCCAGCTGTTCGTCAGGTGTCGCATCCCGCCGCCGGACGGGGTCATCACCCCGACCCTCAGGTCGCCTACGACATGCGTGAACGCGATGAGGTCGCCGCGCGGGCTCCATTCCGGCGTGGCGCAGCGGCCGCCGAAGAAGCTGATGCGGCGCTGGTTCGATCCATCCGCGTTCATGACGTAGCATTGCTGGCTGCCCGAACGATCGCTCTCGAACACGATCTGGCGGCCATCGGGCGAATAGGAGCCGCCGACGTCCAGCCCGGGGCTGTCGGTCAGCTTCACGGGCGTGCCGCCGCCGTTGGCCGAAACGCGATAGATGTCCGTGTTGCCGGCGACTGCCATCGAATACATGATCCAGCGCCCATCCGGCGACCAGCGCGGCGCCAGCGTGGGGTACTGGTTCTCCACCACCAGCGTCTGACGGCCGGTGCCGATGTCGTAGACGTAGATGCGCGGGTAGCCATTGAGGAAGCTGAGATAGAGGATCTTGGAATAATCCGGCGAGTAGCGCGGCGTCAGCGCCATGGACTGGCCGTTGGTGATGAAGCGGTGGTTCGCTCCGTCCGAATCCATGATCGCCAGCCGCTTCACGCGGTTATCCTTCGGCCCCGTTTCCGCGATGTACGCGATCTTGGAATCGAAGAACGGGCTCTCGCCGGAAAGGCGCGAATAGATGAGGTCGGCACATTTGTGCGCGGCGCGGCGCCAGTCGGCCGGTGCGACATCCCAGCCCTCGCGCACCAACTGCTGCTGCAGCTGCACGTCGTACAGATAGCAGCCGACCGTCAGCCGGTCGCCCTCCCCTGCCGCCTGCACATAGCCGTGCACCAGCATCTCGGCGGAACGTCCGTTCCAGGTGCCCCAGGCGGGGGCGGTGATCTGCTGATAGGTCGGGCGCGGCAGCGCATCGGGGCCGACCGGGCGAAACAGGCCGTTATTCCGTAGGTCGTTGAAGATGACCCGCGCCAGCTCCACGCCCAGGGCCGCCGTGCCCTGCGAGTTGGCCGGGGTCGGCTGGTCGCGATTGGTGGCGAAAGCGGGAATGGCGATGCCAAGGTCCTGCCATTCGCTCTCGTCCGTCACCACCACGCTCAGCCCCTCCTCGGGCGCGGATTGCGTGGGGAGGATCGGAGGCGAGGGCATGGCCTGCTGCGCTGCGGCTGGGGCCGCGGCGATCGCGAAGGCAAGGACGGTGGCAAGACGAAACTTCATGCTCATAGCCTTCTGTCGAAACGTGAGGTGACCAGCCGCCACCGGTCATAGAACTGGTCCGGGAGATCGAACGGCGCGGCAAGCTGCACGGCGCGGATGGCGCGCTCGCAATGCAGGCTCTTCTGCGGTTCGTTGGAGGGCGTGACGCCGCTCTGCTCCACGCAGGTCGGCCGCCCTTGCAAATTGCCGTCCGGGTTGAGCCGGAAGCGGACGAGAGTCACGAGCTTCTCCGCATCCGCGCCCTGAGGGGCGCTCCAGTGCGGCTTGATCTGCCGGGCGATGGCGGAGTTGAGCGAAGCCGCCTCCGCCGCGCCGAAGGTGGCCGCGGGGGTGCCGGTGCTTTCCGAGCGGTCGCCGGCGCTGGTGCCTTCGAGGAAGTCCGCGCCAATGCGGCTGCCGCCTGCGCGTTCCGCCTGTCGCGTCGGCTGCGGCTCCGGCCGGGCGCGCTGCGTGGGCGCTGCGCTGGGTCGTGGCTCCGGCCGGGCGCGCTGGGTCGGCGTCGCCGTGGGCGTCGGACGCGGAGTGGCACGAGCCGTCGGCGTGGGGCGCGGAGCGGGCGCGCGCTCGACGGGCCGTGGAGGCGGCTCCCGAACAGGCTCCGGCGGGGCGGGTTCAGGCTCCGGCAGGGGCGCCGGAGCGGGCTCAGGCGCGAGGACGGGCGCGATCGCCGCCTGCGGTTCGGCGGACGGATCAGGCGCGGTCGATTTAAGGCTCACCTCTTGGGCGAGGCTGACCTCGATCTTCTCCGGCATGGCCAGCGGCTTGGCCGGCGGCTTGTCATAGAGCACCAGCGCCGCGACCAGCGCGACGTGGGCGGCCGCGGCGATGCCGAGGCCGAGCCGTTCCTCCGAAGACAGGTTCGCAAGCGCTCCCATAACGGTTCGTCGCTATGGAGCCTCGTCTGAACCGCTGGTGACTAAGGAGATGGAATTGAAGCCCGCGCGGCTCAACTCACCCATCACAGCAATCACTCTGCCGTAATCCAGCGCGCGGTCGGCGCGCAGCGTCACCAGCGGCCGTTCCCCGCTGCGGGCCGCCAGCGACTCCAGCGCTTGCGAGAATGCGCCTTCCTCCACCACCGCATCATCGAGATAGATGAAGCCCTGGTTGTCGATGGAGACGGTGATCTGCTCCGGGTCCTGCTCCAGCGGATTGGCCGCGCTGTCCGGCAGGTTCACCGGAACGGCGCTGGTTAGCAGCGGGGCGGTGACCATGAAGATGATCAGCAGCACCAGCATCACGTCCACCAGCGGCGTGACGTTGATCTCTCCCATCGGGGCGCGCCGGCCCCGACGCCCGCGGGAGGAGGAGCTGACGCCCATGCCCATCAGCCGCGCTCCAGCTCGCGCCCGATCTGGGCATGCACGCGGTCGGCAAAGCGCTGCATCCGCGCCTCGTAGCGGTTCACCCGGTGGCTGAAGCGGTTGTAGGCGATCACCGCCGGGATGGCCGCGAACAGGCCGATCGCCGTGGCGAACAGCGCCTCGGAAATACCGGGCGCGACCACAGCGAGGGAGGCGTTCTGTTGCGAGCCGATCTGGAAGAAGCTGTTCATGATGCCCCAGACCGTTCCGAACAGGCCGACGAACGGCGCAACGGAGCCAGTGGTGGCGAGGAAGTTGAGGCGGTTCGCAAGCTCATCCGCCTCCGTCGCCACCTGCCCTTCCATCACCAGGGCGACGCGCTGGCGCGTGCCCTCCGCATCCCGGACGCCGCCTTCGGTGGACTGGTTCAGCTCCCCGATCCCGGCAGCCGCGATCCGCGCATAGGGGTTGTCCTTGCGCTTCTTGAGAAGCCTGGCGGGGTCTTCCGCTTCCCAGAAGGCACGGTCAAACTCGTCCGAACGGCGGTTCACCCGGCCCATCCGCATCGAGAAAGAGACGACGATGGCCCAGACCCAGATACTGGCGAGGATCAGGCCCAGCATCACCAGCTGCACCACGATGTCCGCGTCCATGAACAGCTGCAACGGATCGAGCCGCGATGGAGCAACGGCCTCGGAGCCGGCGGCGAGAAGCATCAGACTCATTCAAATTCCTCAGACTTCAAGAAAGCGTCGAAGGCGGCTCGCCAGGACGCGGGTTGGCGGCGCGGCCGCCCATCCGGTGCCACGAAGCCGACCCGAATGTCCGCCTCGGAGAGTGTCTGTTCAGTGCCGTCTGCGCGGGGGGCAATGACATGCTGCTTCAGGCGAACGCTGGCCGCGCCGATCTCCGTCGCGCGGGTGGCGATGGTGACGGCATCGTCCAGCCGCGCGGGGGCGCGATAGCGGATGGCAAGGTCTGCCACGGCATAGGTGCCCTCCCCCGCCTCCGCCGCGGCGCGCTGGTCGATCCCCAGCAGGCGCAGCAGGTCCGACCGGGCGCGTTCGAACCAGCGCAGGTAGTTGGCATGATAGACGATGCCGGACAGATCGGTGTCCTCGTAATAGACCCGCACCGGAAACAGGTGCAGCGCTCCATCGAGCAGGCCGGTGGGCGGCGCCGGTGTTCGGGCAAGTCGCATGGGCTCGGGCTTAGCGGGGGAGCTCTCCGACTGGCAAGCGCGTCAACCCCCGGAAATCATTCGGCCCAGCGGCTGTCCCCCGAAGAGATGCACGTGCAGGTGC